>Ga0164315_10000757_pt1 | contig 23202 bp, 10 predicted proteins | sample GuaBasSedimGuay6_FD_113737 | JGI IMG/M metagenome (GOLD analysis project Ga0164315, IMG submission 113737) | Subseafloor sediment microbial communities from Guaymas Basin, Gulf of California, Mexico - Guay6, Core 4569-2, 0-3 cm | ecosystem: Environmental > Aquatic > Marine > Hydrothermal vents... | reverse complement strand
TCGACTCAACTGGAACAGGTTACGGTTCTCAGGAATATTCAGTTGTAGTAACTGATGAAAATGGGTGCTCAACAACTGATGATGTAACGGTAACATTTATTAATTGTACAGGAATTGAAGAAATTGTTGGCCTTGAAAATGTGAAGGTTTTCCCAAATCCTAATGATGGTACATTTAACATTAGCATTAATTCATCAAAATCTATTACAATTGACCTTAAAGTTTACAATGCCATAGGCGTTAAATACATAGAGCAAAATCAACTTGTAATAAATGGCAAATATTCTTCAACAATTAATTTACAAGACATCAAATCAGGATTGTATTTTATTACTCTCGAGAGTAAAGAAGGTGTATTTGTGAAGAAGTTCTTAGTTAGATAATTAAGCACTTTTAAAATATTCTTATTTATGAAAAAGCCTGGAGTAATACTTCAGGCTTTTTTATTAACGAGGCTTTATTTAAGTTACTGACTTTAGTGAAATTTAATCGTAAATTTGATAAATAATTTGATGAATTTGTAAGTAAAAATGAATAAGCAATCTTTTTCCATATTCATATTTGTATTCTTTGGTATTCTATTATTATGGAATATGGGAACGATTGCTCAGGAAGCACAAAAACCAGATACTACAATAACTATTAATATTCCTGATTCTTTAAGTATTACAATGGATGAAGTGGTAGTTACGGGAACCAGAATTTCAAAAAAAATAATTGACATCCCTTACCCAGTAATGCGAATTAATTATGTTGATTACAAATATGATAAAAAAATAGGTATTGATGATGTTCTTTCAGCAGTTCCAGGAATGTTTTTACAATCAAGATATGGTAATCATGATGTAAGGGTTTCCATAAGAGGATTTGGAAGTAAGTCAAACTCGGGAATCCGTGGTATTCGCATTTTGCTTGATGGCATTCCTGAGTCGGAACCCGATGGACAAACCCGGATTGAAGCCATAGATTTCAATTCCATAGGAAGGATTGAAATTGCTAAGGGTAATTTATCTTCTCTTTACACCAATGCTCCGGGAGGTGTGATTAACTTTATTAATGATATCAACTTTATGAGATCCTTTGGTACTCAGTTCACTGACTTTGGCTCATTTGGTCTCCGTAGAATTGGAGCCAAAATTGGTGTAAGAACTGATAATTATGGACTTCTCACCACTTACAGCAATCATAATTATGACGGCTACAGAGAACACAATAGTGAGCAATGGAATATTGTGAACACAGTTGTTGAGACCAAACCATCAGAAAACTCAAGTCTGAAATTACTATTTTATTTTGCCGACGGCATCATCAAACTTCCAGGCTCACTCACTAAGGAAGAGTTTGAGGCAGATCCGTATCAGGCAGATCAAAGAGCTATCGACAGAGATACGAAACGACTTTCCACAAAGGGGCGATTAGGCATTAGGTTCAACACTAAGTTTGGCAAAAAGTTAAACAACAACTTTGAACTTACAACTTATGCAACCATAAAATATTTTGAACGTGCCAATCGGGAATACAGAATAATTAATCGATATGGTTTGGGTGTTAGAGTAAAATATGGCAACACATCAAAAATACTGAACCGAACCAATGAATTTTTAATTGGAAGCGACTTATTATTACAGCCTGCAAGAACCGAATATTATGACAATATCAATGGTCAAAAAGGAGACCAGTTAATTCAACTTCTTAACGAAAAAATTTACAATAATGGATTCTATTTCTCAGATAACTATGAAATACTAAGGAATCACCTATTCATACTTTTATCAGGTAGGTACGATCACATAGCATTTGACCTAAAGGAAGAAACTTTACCGTCTCGTACCGACCGCAGAACCTTTGATGCATTTGTTCCGAAGATTGCATTCAATTACAAATTGAATAAGTGGATGGCCATTTACACATCTTACAGTTTAAGTTTTGAAAGCCCTGCTAAGAACGAATTGGAAAGTTTTGATCCTACATATTTGTACAACCCTGATTTGGAAGCACAACAAACTAAGAGTTTTGAAATTGGAATAAAGGGTAATATTATCAACCGACAAACTGATTTTTTAAACAAGGTAGTTTTTGAAGCCACCTTTTTTAATCTGAATATTGAAAATGAAATCGTTCCTTATGAAGTTTATGGCGAAGTATTTTTCAGAAATGCAGCAAAAACAAACCGTAGAGGACTTGAGTTGGGATCACGTTTGGAAATTTTCAAATCCCTTGAGTTTACCTTTGCTTACACTTTTTCTGATTTCACTTACATCGATTATTCTGCAAAAACCATCGAAATTGATTCAGCTGGGAGCATAGTAGAAAACGAAAAAGACTTTGCAGGAAATATTGTGCCTAGTGTGCCAAAAAATAATCTTTACCTTTCATTATCATATGCACAACCACTGGGAACCAAAGTAAATGCGTTCATAAAGTTTAGTTATCAAGGCATAAGTGGTCTCTGGGTTGATGATGCCAATACCGACAAAACCAAAGAATATCAATTGCTAAACTCTGTTTTGGGTGTTGACATGAAATTTGGGAAATTTAATATTCAGGCTTCTGGAGGAGTTAATAATATGCTCGATGAAGTTTATGTGGGATTTACGAATACCAATTCTGCCGACAGAAGGTTTTATGAGGCAGGAGAACCAAGAAATTATTTTGCATCATTAAATTTAGGGTATCGGTTCTGATATTATTTAGAAGATGAAAAACATTAAGAATAACATAATATCGCCGACTTGTTTAAGGGTATGGGTTCAAAGAAAAGAGATTCTTCGTCCGCGAGAACCCGGGACTCAGAATGACAAACTTCCAAAGGCTTCAAAAGGGATTTATGCACTATTATTCACTGTATTTATTTTGTTATTCAGTATTAGCATAACCATAGGACAAAATGTTTCCGACATACAAAAAACTGGAGATAATTACCGAATCCAGCCTAGCAATGTAACTCAAACTGAGGTTTTTATTGTTAAAAGTCCTTTGGATGAAAATATAATATTTTCCTCTTGCAACACCCTAACTTTTATCCCATTTTTTATTAGTGAAGGTATTTATGTAACAGAAAATGGTGGTGAATCATGGCAAGGAAATGACAGTTGTACAGGTGATCCTCTTTTATTTCATGGTGGTGATCCGGGTATTGCCATCGACAAAGATGGTCGTTTTATTATTACCAGATTGGGCAGGTCGCCTTTTGTTGGTTTGTATTCTCATTATTCCACCGACAATGGCAAAACATGGTCTGGGCAAAAAGCAATCTCGACTGATGATTTGGAGCGTGCCGCAGTTAATACAGATGCTGTAACAACTAGCAATTATTATGGTAGAACATATGCTGCTTGGGTTAAGTTTGCAACTCCTTTTCCTCTAGTGCTTTCTTTTACCGATGATGGTGCTGAAAACTGGAGTTCACCTCAACAGATAAACTCCCCCGACAACAGAAGTGCCGGAGGTGATGTGGCTGTTGGTCCAAATGGTGAAGTCTATGTATGTTGGGCAGGAGTTACAGAATCTTCTCCTTTTAAGGAAATCCATGTTGGCTTTGCATCTTCCTTAAATGGAGGTGACAACTGGGATGTAACTGAAAATGCATTCAATGTAAATGGTATTACAGGAGTACTAGCCAACAAAGGAAATATTAGGGTAAATGGATTACCCGGAATTGCTGTCGACACTACAGAAGGTGAAAGGAATGGATGGATTTACATAGTGACCGGACAAAAAGACCTTGCTCCTGCTGGCTCCGATCCCGACATAATAATGTACCGTTCAACGGATGGAGGCTCAAAATGGTCTTCTGCAATACGTGTTAATCAGGATGCGGTAAATAATGGAAAAACACAATATTTCCCAACGGTTCATATTGATAAATTTGGTGCGGTTAATGTTATTTTTTATGATGACAGAAATACATCCATTGATTCATGCGGAGTTTTTCTAGCCCGTTCAACCGATGGTGGTGACACTTGGAAAGAATTTGAGATTAGCGATCATAACTACAAACCAACACCCATAGGCGGATTAGGTCAGGGGTATCAGGGTGATAATATTGACATTACCTCCACCGAGTCAAAACTATGGCCAGTATGGATGGACAATTCAAGTGGCACTTATCAAATATGGACTACACCCATCGACTTCTCATTTGTTGATGCTGTAGATGAAGAAAACCATTCTCCATTTACATTTCGGCTGGAACAAAACTATCCTAATCCCTTTAATACATCTACTACCATTTCCTACCAGTTAAACACACTTAGTTTTGTAAGTTTAAAAGTTACAGATGCTTATGGCAACGAAATAGCAAATCTTGTAAATGAAATTCAAATGCCCGGAACTCATGAAGTAAATTTCTCTACGGGTAAAACGAAACTAAAAAACGGACTTTACTTTTATCGCCTTACGATAGATGGTTTGTCAGAAACCCGAAGAATGATATTAATGAATTAAGACCATTCGTTTTGTTGCGATGGCAATGTTTCCAATACTAAGTTGATAGTAATAGATTCCATTTGGCAGGTTTGATGCATTAAATATCACACTGCCTTTCCCAGTAAGATTCTTTTCATGATTAAGAACGGCTACTTCGTTGCCGGAAATATTAAATACTTCAATTGTAAGACTTGAATTATTCTTGAAATCCTGAGGTATTTCAAATGATATTGTTGTGCTTCCATTAAAGGGATTTGGAGTATTTTGATGAAGGGTTACTACTTCTTGCAAGGCATTTATCGAATTTACATTTACAGGATCAGCTGGAGTGTATTTAAGCATGGCTCCATCATCACCCACAGCAAATCCATGTAATGAGTCAGGAAACATGACATCATAAATTACTGTTAAGTCAGGTGTTGGTATGTCAGTCCATGTAGATCCGGCATCCATGCTGTAAATAAATTTTCGTTGGGGGCCCATGGGAGCCCATGCTTCTAATTCATTTACAAAATCAATATCAAATGCATTGCCTTGTATGCCAATCTCTTCGTATTCCCAGTTAATTCCTCCATCAGCAGTGCGAATAACGGCTGCTCCATATGCAAAGTCCGGATCACCACCGGCACCAATCACATTCAGGGAATCGAAAATATGTAAGCCATGAACTTCATCAGCGGGAGCATCAGCACCATCGATGGCATACCACTTCGCGCCACCGTTGCTGGTTCTCCAGGTAACACCTGCAATATCAAACATTCCACCACAGGCATATCCATATTGATCATCATAAAACTGAATACTTAGAACAGGAAAAAAAGCAAGATTACTTGTATCAATATCGGCTTGATGCCAATTAATTCCGCCATCATTTGTTTTAACAAGAGCATGAGGATTTCCACCCATCCAGCCATTTAACGAATCCAGAAAGAGTATGCAATTCATAAAGATATTCTGTTCTGGATAATGTTCAGTTATCCAGTCAACACCTCCATTTGTTGTTTTAAGCAATAAAGTTCCATAAGGGTAGTTTGTGTAATTTATTGATGATGCCCACCCCAAACTATTGTTCAGAAAAAATACATCAACAATATCATTTTCAGTATTACTTTGCTGTATTGTCCAACTTTCGCCGCTATCAAAAGTATGAATGATTACTCCTGAGTCACCAACTGCCCAGCCAGTTAAACTATCGGCAAAATGAACAGACCTTAAATTCTGTTGTGTTGGCACATCGATGCTTTCCCAACTTCCTTGTGAAAAACAAATAAATTGAGAATAAATAAAAAAGACTAATACTAATATTTTATTCATTCTGATTAAATAAAGCAATATGCAAATTTAATAAAGATGAACTATTAATAACAGGTCTGGGTATTCCAAATAGGCAATATTGTTTAGATATCATATCTTTTCAGACCTAATTACTACCAATCTAAGCCTGGTATTCAACAATCAGAATATAAGCATTTTGTGCTATTATTTGTGCAATTGTGGAACAATGGATTTAAGTTATATTTTTTTTAAATTTTTGTTATTGAGCAGTTTATGACTACTTTTATAAAACTATTTTCTCACTAATTATAAACTAGTACTATGAAAAAATCTATTCTCTTAGTAGCAATTATCGCATTTTTTGGAACACTAAGTCAGGCACAAAATGTATATGATGCCGATTATTCATCTAATGACACTGCAAATTATCCTTATTGGATTGAAATGATGCAGGACCATGATATAAATGTTTTTGAGACTGTAAAAGCGTTTGAAAAATACTGGGAACATCGACCTGATCGCAAAGGAAGTGGATACAATCCATTTAAAAGATGGGAGTGGTATATGAAACACAAGATTAATCCTGATGGATCAAGGTTAGCAGTTGATCATGACCTGAAAGCCTATTTAGCCTATCAGAAAAGTAATCGATCAGCTACTGAATTTTCAGGTGACTGGGAAAATATTGGTCCAGTATTACCACCTGCTTCACAGGGATCATTTTGGGGAAATGGCCGAATCAATGGAATCGCATTTCACCCTACTAATGCTGATATTTTTTATGTTGGTGCACCATCAGGGGGTTTGTGGAAAACAACAGATGGTGGTGAAAGTTGGGAAACCCTGACAGATGGACAGCCTACTCTTGGTGTTTCATCAATTGTAATCAACTATGATAATCCATTTGTAATTTATATCGGCAGTGGTGACAGAGATGCTGGTGATGCAGCAGGAATGGGTGTTTATAAAAGTATAGATGGAGGTGAAACTTGGTCTCAAAGTAATAATGGTATGGGCAATGTAACGGTTGGACGAATGATACAGCACCCTACTAACAGCGATATCATCTTTGCTTCAACGAGTGCTGGTATATTCAAGACAACCAATGCCGGACAAAGTTGGACAAGAAAGAAAACAGGAAACTGTAAGGATATTCTGTTTAAGCCAAATAACCCATCAGTAATCTATGCTATTACTGGTGCTAAATTTTATAAATCAACCGATGATGGAGAAAATTGGGAACAAATAACATCAGGTCTTCCATCTTCTGCCTACCGTGCAGTTATTGGTGTGTCGCCAGAACAACCTGAATACGTATATTTACTTGCTACAGAAACCTACGCCTTTTATGGCCTTTACCGATCCACTGATGGAGGAATTTCATTTGAAGAAAGATCTAACTCGCCTAATATTATGGGGAGAGAATGTAATGGTGGTGCCGGAGGACAGGCATGGTACGACCTTGACATAGCAGTTGACCCTATAGATGCAGAAATCATTTATGGAGGTGGAATCAACGGCTGGAAATCAACTGATGGTGGTCAAAACTGGTTTATGTCATCGAACCAATTAGGTGAATGTGGAGGTTATCCGGTGCATGCAGATTTACATGTATTTGAATACAACCCAATTGATGGTAGACTTTATGTGGGTAACGACGGTGGAATATGGTGGACAGACAATGGTGGAACAACATGGAACAGAATAATAGATGGACTAGCTATTGGGCAACAATACAAATTAGGACAAAGTAAGTTGATCAGTAATCATGTATCTACTGGTTTCCAGGATAATGGAATTTCTACTTACCATACCGATACATGGATACAGTCGGATATGTATGCAGACGGTATGGAAACTGCAATGGATATTACAGACACTACTCTGGGTTACGGATGTGCACAATATGGATGGCTAGTTCGTAGGGAAAACGACTCAGCCACCTTGTTAATTGCTGGTGAGGATGTTGGTGGAATAAACGAATTAGGCAACTGGGTTACTCCATTTTGTCAGCACGAAACAAATCCTAATATTATGTTTCTTGGCTACCAAAGTATGTGGCGTACAACGAATTTGTTGGATGATTATCCATCATGGGTCAAAATTTCAAATGGAACTGGAGAACTATTAGTCGTTGAACATTCGCCCGCTGATGAGAACACATTATATTTTGCTACTGCAGCTGCTTTATATCGATCCGACAATGTTGTAGATGATGTTCCAAGTTTTTTATCTCTCTCAAATTATCTTCCTGAATCTGGTGCTGTTACTGATATCGAAGCTCATCCTTGGAAAAAAGGTGTAGTTTATATTACTCAAAACAAAAAGGTTTTTAAGTCGGAAAACAAAGGCTTAAACTGGGAGGAAATTTCAGGTTCATTACCAAATGTTACTTTAAACGACCTTGCCTATTACGATAGAGGTGGTTTTGAAGGTTTGTATGTTGCTTCAAATATTGGTGTATTCTTCAAAGATGAGCATATGGATGACTGGGTAGAGTTTTCAGAGGGATTACCTGCTGCCATTCTTGCATCTGAAATAGAGATATTTCATCATGCAACAGACCCAGAAAAGGATAGAATAAGAATATCTTCTTTTGGACGCGGACTGTGGGGATCTATCCCTTACCATTATCAACCAATGGCAGATTTTGAGTCAAGCGAAGTTCAGGTTCCAACTGGCTGTGCGATTGATTTCTATGATAAGTCGATTGGATATCCTCAAAGTTGGTCATGGACTTTTGAAGGAGGCACACCGTCCTCTTCCGCTGAAGCAAACCCAATGACTATTAGTTATGATGAAGAAGGTATTTTTGAAGTTTCGCTGACTGTGACAAATTCGGAAGGAACAGATACTAAAACTATTACAGAATACATTATGGTTGACAATAATTTGCTTCCAATCGTTAATTTTATGGCAGAGGATACAGTTGAATGTAGTAATGGTAACATACAGTTTTTCGATTTGTCAGAGGCCTGTCCCATTAGTTGGGAATGGACATTTGACCCGGATGAAGTAACTTACCAGAATGGTACTGATAAATATTCGCAGAACCCATTAGTTAAGTTCAATGAAATTGATGTCTATTCAGTGAGTCTTATGGTAGCCAACAGCGTGGGAGAAAGTGAGTTGAGCAAGGAAAATTATATTTCAATCGGTGGAGCATTTATTCCTTTTTATGAAGATTTTCAAGGAGGCACATTAAATTCAAAGGGATGGCAAATTAATAATCCTGACGGGAAAAAAACCTGGACAACAACAACTTTGGGTGAAGGTAATTATCAAGTAGTTTGGATGAATTTCTTTGATTACCAAAAAATGAATGATAGGGATTATTTAAGTTCACCTGTATTAAATTTTCAAGGGTTTGGATCGGTGGACATGACTTTTAAATATGCTTACGCACAAAGGTTTACCCAGAAGGACTCCCTAATAGTAAACGTTTCTGCTGACTGTGGTGAAACCTGGACCCGTGTTTATGCAGGTGGTCCAGATGGTGAGGGTGCATTTGAAACAGCCGAACCCACAGAAAGTTTCTTTAATCCACAAACTTCTGATGAGTGGTGTGGCTCAGGCTATGGAGCCATTTGTCCAATTATTAACCTCAACGAATGGGCTGGACAATCCAATATCATGATTCAGTTTGAGTCTTTTAATAATTATGGTAATAACCTTTACCTCACTGATGTTGATATTAGCACTACCGTTGGAGTATATGATGAAACGGAAAAACAAACCGAATCATTCATATTCTACCCAAACCCAACCACTGGACAATTAAATGTGGTTAATCTCTTAAAAGGAAGTTGTAAATTGCAAATACTGGATATTCATGGAAGGGCAATAAGGAATGTTCAATTCGATGATAAACACTTCAAACTTGATGTTACTAATTTAGACAAAGGAATTTATTTTATCACTTACACAAATGGGGAAATAACAAATACCAAGAAATTAGTTATCAACTAAGGTTTTGATCTATTGTAGGCTTTAAACAATCATTCTCCCATAAAAGGATTTGAAAAATCGGGGTTTGTAATAAATGTAGAATTTGATAATGGTTTTGAATAGTAAAGGTAATAAAAAAAGAGGCTGCCCAATGGACAGCCTCTAAATTCCTATTGTAATATTTTTACAACTTATTTCAGTATCCTTAGAATATCACTTTTTAATCACCTTAACAATATTAATAATATCATCATCAGATTTTATTATTAACGAATAAACGCCATTTGCAAACTGCCTCAGGTTTATGACTTCTTCCTTATTAATGGAATTTTTCTCAAATATCTGTTTGCCATTCATATTTATCAATGTCAGACTTCTGCTTTTAGCATCAGGAAAAATAATGTGCAAATTATCTTTAACCGGGTTTGGATAAACAATAATAACTTCCTTAGAATTTTCTCCTAAACCTACTGGAATTAAAATGTAATCAACCTTAACTTCAGTATCATCACCACCAGGTCCAAAAGCGGTTAATGAAACTGTAAAGTTTCCGGGAGTAAGATACTCATGTGTAGGGTTTTGCAGGGCAGATGAATCGCCATCACCAAAATACCATTGCCAGGAGTTAACGTTGCCAATTGATAAATCGCTAAAACTAACCAGCAGTGGAGCCTCACCAGTGGTAGGTGCTCCTGTGAAGTCGGCGGTAGGTTTAGCTTCGTTAACTGTAATATAATCTGTTTTCACCATATCATCTCCTCCTCCAGGTCCACTTACGGTAAGTGAAACTGAATAAATACCTGCTGTTTCATATGTGTAGACAGGTGATTGAAGATTAGAACTTCCTCCATCACCAAAGTCCCATACCCAAGTATCAACACTATCAACTGATAAATCAGTAAATGTTACTTCCAGTGGAGCATTACCAGTTGTTGGTACTCCAATAAAATCGGCAGTAGGGAAAGGATAGTTTACGAATATGTAATCGATTCTCTCACGAAGATCGCTGCCACCAGGACCAGTAATTGAAAGAGAAACGCTAAAATACCCTGAAGTCAAATATTCATTAATAGGGTTTTGTTCAGAAGATGTATTTCCATCACCAAAATCCCATTGCCAAGTATCAACATCACCAGTCGACAAGTCGGTAAAGGCTACCATTAGTGGTACATCACCATTTGTTGGCACCCCTTCAAACTCAGCATTTGGAGTTTGAACCCAATAGCAGTAGGAAGTATCAACACAGTTTCCTTCACTAATTTCTACTGCAAATGTCCCTGATATTTGGGACACAAAATAATAGTTGTTAGCACCAGCTACAGCAAGCATTGTTTCACAATTGAACCATTGGTAGGCTGAATATTCAGGCTGGGCAAAAAGTGTATCGTAATTTTGTGAAAGTGAAGTATTGATGATAAATTCTGTAATATGCACCCAGGAGAGAGTATCACAATTTATTTCTTCAAGATAATCACCTATTTCTTGCTGCCATTCACAACCCACAAAAACACTGTCACCCTGACAAAGGCTTAGGGTATCGTAAATAAATTCCGGAGTTGCCTGTAAAAATATATGATCGCCTGTGGAAGAACTGAAATTACCAGCCCAGATATCTGGCATCATATCGTTATTCAGGTCTGCAACTGCAATATCATGGGCATAAACAGAATTATTGTTTTCATTTTCAAAGCAAAGGTTAAACGTTCCCGATCCATCGTTAGTCCACACTTGAATTCCGTTTGAGCCATATGATCCAATGATAACATCATCATCACAATCGTGGTCGATATCGCTAATTTCAATTGCTTTCCCGTAATTATTGTTATCTATTTGGACACCTGTTGTAAATACAGCATCTCCATCGTTAAGCCATACCTGTGAAGGAACCTGCCAGTTAGAAACCACAATATCTATATCTCCATCATCATCAACGTCAGTTGCACCAGCACCATTAGAAAAGGCACCTCCAAGGGCTTGTCCTGTATCAGTAAAAATACCAGTTCCGTTATTCAGCCAAACTGTATTAGGTGAGCCGTTAGTTCTTGAAATAAAAGCATCCAGATCATTATCACCGTCTAAATCAGCCAATGCTGCCTGAGTACAGTTTGATCCTGTCAGAGATTGATTTGAGTTAGTGAAAAATCCGCTACCGTTATTAAACCATACCTGACTGCCACCTCCACTGTAGGTAGGAGCAAAAATATCGGGAAACCCATCTCCATTTAAATCGCCTATTCCCACTTTTCGCATGCCAATTGAGGAGGCAATATTATCTTGAGCAAGCGTGAAATTGCCCAATCCATCATTTTTCCACACCTCGCATCCTTCTCCTGAATAAAAACCAACTACAATAATATCGAGGTCATTATCCATGTCAACATCAACAAGGTCTACCCCAAACCATGAATTAGAAGAACCATAAGTTTGGTTATATGTAAAAATCCCTGTACCATCATTAATGTAAACTTCCATGTCGTCATAGGCATCCACAACTACAGCATCGGCAAAACCATCATTATTAATATCGCCGAGGGCGACTCCAAAAGTTTCACCATCGGGACCTGGATGATCTCCTGTGTCAGTAAAATCGCAACATGGGTTAGTTTGACTGAACAGATTGAAAGTACTTAATAGGACAATTAGTCCTAATGTAATTAGGAGACGCTTTTTCATGAAAATTATTTTTGGTTTGTAATAAAACAAATGTAAAGTTATTTATTAACAAACACTATCAATAGGGTTCATTTCTATTAACATAAACAATTCTCTCTTTTCAGAAATATCAAGAATTACAATTATTAGGTAAAATATGAGAATAGACAATTTCAATACAAAAAAAAACAACTTACTCACCCTATGAAAGGATATGTAAGTTGCTTACTTTAAAGTTTAATGTCTTTTAATTTCCAATCTGTGTTGGATAGATCAGGCTATTATTTCTGTAACCAGTGTTATCCTGATACCAGTCGGGATTGTTAATGCCACCACTTTCTGCCCAATCTGCAAACATAAGATGTGCCTGTGTGATATCCCGGAATTCAATAACCCAGTCAAATTCTTCGGCAATATTAATGGCCCATGGAAGATTGTTAACAGTTACAAAATAGCGTCCATCTACAACCGAAGAGTTATCATCAAATTGACCAAAATAATCTTCGTCAAATAAATCAGATGGTTCATAATTTGGTAAATGTATTTCCAATCCTCTTTCACCTGATACAGTGTTTACAATAAGGAACGGATTAAACTCACCGATATCAAGTTCGTTGAAAGTAATAGCGTTATTTGCAAATGTAATCTCAACAACAATGGATACAGGATCTGTGTAGGCATATTCTAATTGTGTATTCACTCCAATACCACCTGTTACTTGCGGCATAACGCGACGAACATCGTCAAATACGATTATGGTCGCTTTACTTTGTCCATTTTCAAGACCATTTCCTCCAATACTAAAAACACTATTATTAACTACATCATATCCAGTAACGGATACAATATCTCCTGATTCAACAGTTGGTAATGTAAAGCCAAATCCATTATGTAAAGAAGCACCAAAGGCTTTAATTACAAAAGTTGCAGTAATGCTTTGAACAACTTCCTGATTATTTTTAACAATTTCAAAATTGTAATCTACTACAAGGTCATTAAAGTCATAGTCTCCTTTTCCAGGCCATAAGTCTTCATACGCCAACGAACCAGTAAACTCTTCCGAAGGATTGTTACCTCCTGAGCCACAGCCAGTTGTTGTTTCCTCTAATGTTTCATCACGAGGGGTTTCAACAACTAATTCAAAAATATCAGTAAACTCTGCCTCTTCAGTTATGTCAAGTGTTTGATTCACATCTAACTCATAAGTTCCGTCATCGATTTCAACATTATTTTTGTAGAGCGTATAATCATATTCACTTGTCATATCTCCATCTCCAGTATTACTAATGGTAAATACGATATCTGAATCAACGCATGAGGAAGACACTTCAACAAACGGATCATCTTCATCTGGATCAGTTGGACAAGTTAAGATATTACCATTATGTCCTTCGTGGAAACTGTTTATGATATTTTCGGCGCCATCTTTATATTCATTTACTGTATAACCACCCATATCACCACCACCAAGTGCTATTTGCGCTATAGATAGAAAATCGTTGACAGACATATTTGCAAAAGGACCAGCAATATAAACGAGTTCTCCGAGAGTATAATCAGGATTTACTCCAAGTACCCCTGCATCATTGTAATCCCGGTTCAAACGTGCAGCAACAATCTGATCTGCCATATTCCCAAGTTTATCTTTTTTCTTAGGATTTGTCCAACTTTTTGAAAGTACTTTTGGGCCTCCACCGCCTGGCAAATATTTTTCAACGTCATGGGATGAATTTAAAGTGATAGTGTACAGACTAGTATTACCAACCACAAAATCACCTGGGTATATCTGATCAAAGTATTGGTCGCGGAGAGCCCCAACGTTGTTACCATTGGCTTTCTGACCCCAACCACCTTTTGAGTAAGTTGTGAAACCACTCAAATCACAGTCATCATCATCTGTTGATCTTGCTGATTTTATTGTATTGTTAAAATCATACTCCAGAGTTTTATCATTAATAAATACCACATTAGGACCTGTAGTCCCATTGTATGTTAACTTTAAGTCGATTATGTAGGATGGAATCGTAATTTTAGTATTAATGGTTCTTGAACCATTTTCGGGAAAACCCCTGAAATACTTTATAGTTCCTTCACGGTTTGTGATAATTAATGGCTGCAACTCGCCAGTTACTGGAAGATTTACATTAACAGAAATAGTCTGTGTAGTTTTCCAATCGAAATCGGGCGGTACAACCAAATCATTAACTGAGTTAATAGTATCATCTTCAACAGGATCCTCATCATTGTTACAACCAACAGCAAATAGTGCGAAGATTAGTAGTAATGGTAAAAATTTATATATTTTCATAAGGCTAAATGTATTTGTCCTATTTCTATTTTTCAATATTCATGCCAAAATTATATCTATCTCATTATCTGAGTATTATATATGCACAATTATTGCTTTTATTTCATGATGGGAATTTACTTCGAAATTAGGAAAAAGTCTTAACATATTCAACTTTAAAATTTTTTCGTCATTTTAATTCTTCAAACATCTAACTGGTAACGCAAGAGGTTTACGTGATGCATGTCTGGTTGCCTTGCCATCTTTGTTATAAATAACCCAGGCCCAGGCATAAAGACCGTTGCGTTTAGTAGAACTCCACCAATAAACATTCTCACTTTTACCTATTGGACCATCACTGTATCGAAACCCTGTAGGAAGAGCATTAAACTCTATTTCTGCTGATGTCCCCATTAACTTAAAACCTGCAATATCTTCACCACCTAAATAGTTTATTAAACTTTCCCACTCAGTCTCACTTGGTAAATGCCATCCATTAGGGCAAACTTTTAATGCTTCGCCCCATTTGTAATATCCCTGTGAATTTGTATTATCAAACTGTAAATTCTTAGCCATCCATATTTGAGAACCAATTTTTACCCAATCATATTTTTGACTATCCCTTACATCAGTAAATATTCCTGAATTACCTGAATATTCAGGATTACTAATATTATTAGAGTTTTTATCTTCAGCAATGATTAAGTTTGTTCCTTCTGGAGCAAAGGCTACGAGAGATGTTACCTGATCCTGATTAACTATTACTTTCTGTGTCCACTCATGCTCCCCTGTTATTTTCAATTGATGTTCTCCCTCAGCAATATCATTTAGAGTTAGTAGAGTATTGGCTTCAACCTGACGTTGATAAATGTTATCAAAATAAAGACTTCCTTCTATTTCGGTAGTCAGTTTTATGCTACCTACTTTTTTTATTTTTTCCTCTGTAATTACAATTACACTTTCAGGTTTTGCTATTGGTGGTGCGTCTATTATGAAAACAAAATCGCCTTTGTCGAGATTAGGATTACGTATTTTGCCATACTGTGGATGCTGTGAATCACGGGAATAATTAATTACAGTTGTTTGAAGGAAATCACCTAACTCGGAACCAGTGATATAATTATCGTGATTAAGGTCGGCTTCCCCGTTTAGGGCACTAATAAATTGTTGTCGGAAAATACTATGATCAGGGACAGTTTCATCGGCACTACCACTGGTAATAAACTGCCTTACAGGTCTTGAAGTTTTGTAACCAATTACTTCGGGTACTGCACGACTTAATGCAAACAACTGTCCGGAAAAACATGCATCGAAAATAAATAGAACGTGCTTGCTCTGTATCCGTTTTGCATAGATTTCGATACGAGCCATTTCCATAGATTTCCTCTGGAAGTCAGACTCATTGTAATTAGGGTTTGGTGCGTTCGAAGGAACAATGTATCCTAGGTTTTCACCATAGGATGTTTTAATTGTATGTCCATGACCAGCAAAATAAAACAATAAGCGATTTTCATTTTCACTACCGTACAAATTAATAAAATCCTCGATGGCATCTTCTAGCTGCTTATCGTTTGGATTTTCTACAATTACAACATTAAAGTTGTTTTCTTCGAGGGCTTGTTTCACTTTGGTAATATCATTTTTTACACCAGGAAGATCGGGCCAGCCATTGGTGTAATCACTAACCCCAATTACCAGAGCATGACTTTGCTTGTACAATTCCGTCATTTGACCATTAATTTCTATCTCAACTGTTTTAAAGCCACGCTCTTGTGCTTTAATTTGGGATAAAAACAACATTCCCAATAAAATTAAAAAAAGATATTTCATTTGTTTATGATTTGAAACATGCAAACTATTTTTTGAACCATATAAGTCATTTAAGAAAATAATAAGATGGCATTTTATTTATCTATATGTAATTTTACTTTTTCCATTCTTCATACAATCCTATCCTTTGACTTACTTTTTTAATGTAACTTTTGGTTTCATCATATGGTAGATATTCTCTTAAAAAACCATAGCATTCCTCGTATGTCATTTTATTTATTTTAGGAATTGCTTTGCCAGGATTTGTTGTCCCGGTAAATGCACGAGCAACATTTCCAGCACCTGTATTGTACGCAGCTATGGCACACAACATTCTGGAATCATAGTCTTTCACCTTTTTAAAATAGCGAGTCATTAATATTCTAAGATATGCCGAACCTAATTCTATGTTTTTATCTGCTTTGTAAAGGTAATTTGCACTAAGTATTTTATCCTTTTTGTAAACATATTGGTATGCATCGCGTGCGCCTGATTTTGGCACCAATTGCATTAATCCGTATGCCGGAGCATGGGATTTGGCTTTGGGATTAAAGTATGATTCGGTATGGATTACAGCATAGACCAATTCAACAGGAAGTTCATATTTTGCAGCATATTGATTTATCTCATTTTCGTATTTCAAAGCACGTACCTTTATGTGATTGGGTGCTAATGCCATGCTTACCGTAATCTTTGTGCGCTCTACGCCATCAGTTCCAACAACTGTTTCCTTCTTAATATTTTCCGTTTTAACCACTTCCTTTACGAACTCATCTGTATTACCCTCATTTACATCCGAGCCATCGCTTGTTTGTAACTGACCTTCCAGAACTGGTTTTGTATCAAGTTCCTCAGGCTTTTCAGTTGCCGTCTCGAAATCTTTGGTGCTTCCATTTGTTGTAACCAAATCTTTTACAGCCTCTTCCAGTTTTTTATTGGTCAGTTCTACACTTTTAGCCTCTTCTGGTAAGAGGAGAATTTCCACTGTTGCAGTTCCAACTTCAAAGTCAACATCCGAACGACTTTTTTTATCCTTGCTGTATTCCACCCATTCTTTTTTGGTTGAACTAATGAACTCGCCAGTACCCCAAAAATGCTCTATCTCTTTACGGAGTTTTTCAATACCTTTTTGCTCCTCAAGCATATATTCTTCATAAGCAATGTTCTCAGATTCAAGATAATTTTGGAAGTTCTGGCCCTCCTGTTTTCGATATTCCTCATAGGTCTGTTCTTCCACCTGCGCAATGCTAATACTTGTCATAAGCAGACTTACAACGATAACAACTAAGAATCTTAATAAGTGTTTCATCTCTGATTTTTTTGAACCATATAAGTCATATAAGAACATATAAGTAGAGTTTTTATCATCCGTTTTTTTTTGAACCATATAAGTCATATAAGAACATATAAGTTGTGTATTTTTATCATCTCACATATTGGAACTCAATTGTGGATAATAATTATTCATGATTATTTCACTCTACTATTTTATATTTTTTCTCTTAATTTTCAATTTACATTTTTCGCTTCTCACTCATCCATCCAATGACTAATGAATGACTAATGACTAATGATCAAACCTCCTCACTCCATTTTCATCGTACTAACAACAATTCTTTTTTCTGCTTTTAAATCTTCATTGCTGATTCGTTTAAACCCCCTTGTATTAATCAATATCTTTCCCAAATCATCTAAAATAAAATCATATCCAGATTCACTTTTAATGTGCAGTGGTGAAAAGGCAATTGTTTGAGTATTGGCCTGAATGATTTCTGTTCCGAAAGGAGGTGCACATTGAAACATAATGGGGATTTTCACCACCATATTAACTTTATCGCTACCAATGTACATATTGTCGACAAGCAATATCTTGCTCCCATCAGCCATATGATCTACGATTCGTACATAACATTCATTGTTAGTCCGAATGTAAAGCTTCAGGGTATCATTCTCTTCAAATATCGGGCTGTCATTCCCTTTGTTTGTCCATAAATCCAGTTGCATTCCACCATCGGTGATTTCATTGGCTTTAAACAACTGCATATTTTCTGCTGCCTGCCCAAAATTCTCTGGTTTGAATGATATGTCTCTTTGTTTAAGCCACTTAATGGGTATGTAGCCTTCGGCTGATGCTAAGGGTTTTCCATTTACAATATTCCTCAAAATAGCAATAACTTTCAAATTTTCGCCATCTTCCCAATAGGTTCCACTTAGCACATATTCAGGCTGCTGATTACCTGGTTTTACGGCAGTTGAACTAATATTGAAATTTGCTTCCTCAATTAGTTCTTTTTCAAATGCCTTAATAAATCGTCGTGAAAAAGGACTTGACATCTTAGTGTCCTGATATGTAAAACTTCCCATTCTGATCAGATCATTAAAAATGCCGGTTTGGATTTTAAATCCATAACTCAAAAAACTGCATAGTTCAGATAAACTCACCTGATCGCTACGATAAACACTTGCTATTCCTGCTTTTACTTGTGCTTCAAACTCATTTATCTGTCTAATTTCTTCTTTGGAAGCTCTGAGTAATATTACAATTGTGTAAGCCGATTCTGCTTCACGAAACAATGGCATACATTCATAATATGTTTTTAGAGCACTTTCTTCATCATCAATAATAATGTATTTCTCTGCTAATTTTATTTTTCCAGCGATATTAGATTTGAGAAATTTGAGTGTTTCCAGGTAATAATCGATTAGCACTTCTTTTTTTACGTAAGACAGTGCATAGCCCATCTTTTTTCTTTTATCGTAATACGTTTCTGTTTTAAGTCCTGCAAGGTTGATTTTGGAAAAGGATGTGCTTGCATACTTAAAAGATTGGGAAAACTCATCATTTATTTCTGTATTTAATTGTGTGCTAATACTTTCAATAGTAACTTGCACAGTACTTACCAACTCATCGGTTGAAGACATACTTAACTTCTCCAAAAGCATAAGTTGTGAATCCTGTCTCCCCTTATTATTCATGGCAAAGCCAACGAAGTACTCCTTTTGAGGGTAAAGTTGTTGGCGCTGTTCGAAATTAATCCAGTTGGGTTTTTGAGCTAACACAACTGTGGCAAGCCCAATAATCAATACAAATAATAAGATCTTTTTTATCATGATTTTAAAATCTATTTTGAAAAGTGTTCATTTAACTATTGCCTTACACAACGAACCGACAGACCAAACTTTTTATCAGTTGTCGATACACTTGCCGCGGGACTCTGAATATGTACTTTCATCCGAAATGCGCCATTCCCTCTCCTTTTTGATTTCCCCATTTTTTCGGAAGTAGAAGTCCAAAATAATCCTGTAGTCCCAAATTCTCGAAATATACTATTGTAGGTACGTATTCCAGCTAGTAGAGCTGTAAAGCCCAATGTGTTCTTTTCCTGAGCATTATGTTTCTTCTTTTTATATTTATGCCCCAGATATTTAATACTGATGCCCGCTGTACTTTCACCTGCAAATTTTAGCATTGATAAATAATCATCTGAGGAGGGCACCACCCATCCTGGAGGACAAATTCCATTATTATTAACATAAATACTGTAAGCCATCATCTCATCCCACTGATACAAGCCTCCATAAATTGTACAGTTTGATTCATCGTCATCATAACAGTATTTTTCATTTATTCCATCATTGGATTGATTATTATCGGTACTAACCATATCTCCAAAATTTAAATTCTCTGCCATCCATATTTTATCATTAATACGAACCCACTTATAAATTTTTCCATCACGAGTATCGGTAAAACTTCCTGACTGACCATAGAAACCCTCATGCGGTTCAGATTTACTTGCTTGATTCTGTTCCGTTTTAGTTACTGGTTTCGGATCAGTCTTGGTTACTGGCTTAGGATCAGTTTTTATTACAATTGGAGGAGGGATGTAAACTTCAGGTTTTTTTTCTACAACATTATCATCAACTTTAGCAGTAAAAATACTTCTACAGAAATAAAAATCACCCATAAGCGAAGATGATTCCCAAGGAATTTGCTGTCTACCTGTTTCGCTTGCCACCTCTTTACGAACTTCTTTAAAAACCTCTTCAATCTTAAGGTCCTTTATTTGCATCTTTTCCAATAAATTTTTCGTGAACGGACTGTTCCTGCCATCACCATCCTGCGCAACATTACCAGGTGATGTAGAATAGGCGATTATGGAACCCGTTGGTGCCGACATAAAAGCAAAACCTCTGTTGGAAGATCGGTTACCCTTAAAAGGATTATTTCGGCATGCATCCAGAATAATTATATTAATACCTGACCGTGCATCTTCCATATGATCCAGTACAAAACCTGCTTCAACACAGTTGTACTTAACGTCAAGTTCATCGTCAACGCTTTCCCCAACAGGAATAAGAAAATTCAATCCTCCTACCTGAGTACCGTGCCCACTGAAATAAAACAGGGCCACATCCCCGGGACTGATCACTCCCTTAAATTCCCTGATGGCATCTTCCATACCTCTACGGTCAAGGTCGGTTTTTTCAACAACGTAAAAACCAAAAGTTCGCAGTAAAACAGCAAGGTCAACAGCATCATTTCGAGGATTCTGTAAAGGCATTTCTGCATAATCGGAATTGCCAATTACCAAAGCCACTTTATTTTGAGCAGAAATAAAACCACTCAATAAAATTAAACCTGATAGAAATATTAGTCGTTTCATGCGAGTAATTTTAGTTGTCAGTCGAGTATATCCTCTTTCATATTCATAATCTTTTGAGTATGATCGCTATCGTAATCAAAAAGCAAATCACCAGTATCTTTTATTGATCTTACAAAATTAAGGTCGAACCAAATAAATGCTTTACCAACCTCCATTCCCTGTATCACTTCAATTTGTTCATTACCATCCGGCAATGAGGTAATTTTCATTTTTGCATCGTCCTTAATCTTAATCTTATCAATTAAAACAGATTTTCCTTTATTAGTCTTTATACTAATTATGCCATCATCATTCTTCATAAAAGTAACTTTGCCAATACCTTCATAGATTGCTTCTGAGGAAGATTTAAAGTTTGGATTGTATTTGTCGAGTGCATTTTGTGCATCCTCCCCCGGAATTACCATTCCACTAATTTTAATCAGACTAACTACGGCCATTAAACCTGCAATGCATGGATCTACATTATTTTTAATCAGTAAATCATTTTCATTTTTAAGAAAAGTAATGGTATTAAACTCCTCCTCTGCATACAAAGAAGGGTATTCAATTTTGAAGCCTGTTGTATTATTTATGCCTCCAATAATTGTGAATAAATTATCGCTAAAAAATATTCCCTTAGATATGCCTGATACATTTTCAAAGTACAATTTTGTCTCTAGAAAATCTCCTTTGGCATTAAGTGTCACTACATAATTCATAAATTGACTGTAAGTAACCGTATCCAAACCCGACTTTTGTAACCACATCAAATCACCTTCTGAAGTAAAAGCAGCAATAAAAATATCTTCCTTATTATTTGTACCTAGTATTCTACCATTAGCATTTATTTCTCCATTAAATGAACCTGTAATAACCGGGTTATCAGCGTTATCGAGGGTAAGCGCAAAAGCCGTTGCAACACCATCTGACACAATATTTTTGGCCCATAACACCTCCTTTCCTTTGTTGTACTTAACAATAAAAGTTTGCCTGCTTCCTGTCTCCGACTTCCAATTAATATCACCAAAATTTAAACTCTCTGTGTAATATCCAGTAAGATAACAATTGCCCTTATTGTCGTATTTGGCATCAACTAAATTACTACCTCTAAAACCACCTGATTGATTTATTAGAGACCAGTAATCATTAGTAAGGCTAGTTAAGTAATTTGTATTATTGGTTTCAATTACTTTGGCCTCCTTATTTTTGTAATGAGTCATGGCTAAACCCAACGGGGCATTTACATAGGTAGGATCTGCAATAATGTATTTTGTATTGTTGTAAATCAAAAAATCACCTTGCATGTCATCATTTGTATTTACTGCAGTGGCAACATGACCCGGGTATTCGAGACCTATTACTTCAAGATGAAGTAGTTGTTTTACCAAATAAGCAAACAGCGCAGACCTGTCTTCGCAATCTGATGCAGCATAATAGAATAATTCTTCAGGGAAGAAAAACTTTTCCTTCTCAAATTGCTCCTGATCGGTTTTGTATTGAAATGATTTCTGGACAAAAGCCAGTAAAAAATTCAAGGCCTCATTTTTATTCATTTCACTCAAATAAGGCATAAGTCCATCTGCCAGAGATTGTTTTGTAACCCTCGACATGGCCGCATTGAAGAAAACACTTAACTCAGTTATGGGATAATCTTTTAATAAAAAGAGAGTGTTAATGCTCATTGAAACAGTGAATGAATAATCCTTATCCAGATGCTTAAATTTGATTTGCCTTTCAAATACGTCATTACCAATATTTAACGGCTGATAAATATTGAAATCGATTAGTCGATTAGCGTCGGGAAAATCAAAACTATAAGTTTGAAAAGAGTTTGATGAGATATCCTCTTTAAAGTAGTATTGCTCATTATTAATCATTAGGAAGCTTTTACCAAACAATTCGTTTGCCGAAGGAAAGAGCACAAATATTTTGTTATCGGTAAAAGCAACTTTTACTTTGTAACCTGACCTAAGCATTAGAAACCACTCCAGCAGTTTTGCTTTATTAACATCACCATTGGCAACCACTTCAGAAGTTTTGCTTACCAACTGAAAATATGCCCAATCGTTTAAACTAAGTTTATTTTTAGTGTTTATTAGTTGATTAACAATTTGGTTGTACTTGGTATTGCTACCCGCCGACCACCATTTACTAATT
>Ga0164315_10000756_pt1 | contig 23211 bp, 15 predicted proteins | sample GuaBasSedimGuay6_FD_113737 | JGI IMG/M metagenome (GOLD analysis project Ga0164315, IMG submission 113737) | Subseafloor sediment microbial communities from Guaymas Basin, Gulf of California, Mexico - Guay6, Core 4569-2, 0-3 cm | ecosystem: Environmental > Aquatic > Marine > Hydrothermal vents... | reverse complement strand
TTATAATATACATCCGCATATAGACCTACAATATCAGCACCATACATATGATACCAGAACTTTAGTCTTGCACCAGCATTTGCAGAAGACATGTCAATACAAGGGCTTACCAGATTTGCTATATCACCTTGAGCTGCAGGATTAGATGCTTCAGTAAATAAATATTTTCCTGCCGAGGTTCCCAAAGTATGATCTACACTTGGGCCTGTATTTGAGGAAGGAGTTCCCCCATTATCCACAGTCCATGGGAAAGTACCCACAGAAGATGAAGTCCAATTATTACCTAAAGACCCTGGTGTACCTACTGTAAATGATTCGAAATTCTCAGTAAATGGTAAACTAGCAGCTGTATTAACAGTAATATAATTTGTTTTCAACAAGGTGTCACTTCCTGCATTATTAGTAGCAATCAATGTGATCGAATAAGTACCCGAAACATTAAACTTAATAACGGGGTGTTGAGAATTAGCAGTTGTGCTATTTACAAAACTAATGGTAGAAGGATTCGCTGACCATTGCCATGAAGTGGGTGCATTGCCTGAAGCATCAAATAAATTACTAGTTCCACCAGCACATGTAGTTAAGGGAGTAGCAGAAAAATCAGCTGAAGGCACTCCAGCTACACCAACAAAGAAATCATCGATGGACACATCACCATTAAAGCTAGTTCCGCGAATTACTCTAAAACGAAATTTTACTGTAGAACCCAAATAAGAACTTAAAGGCACAACAGCATTTAGCCATGATGCCGTATTAGAGGTTTGTTGTTGTCCATTTAAGGTATATATATCGTTTACCCAAATCCCATTATGTAAGATATCTACATGTAAGCCTGTAATATACGAACCATACATATGATACCAAAATGACAAAGAAATAATTCCTGAACTTGGAATAGCAATACAAGGGCTAATCATATTAGCCACTTCACCGGTAACGGCAGGTGCCGATGCTTCCGTATAAAGATATTTACCTACATTAGTTCCTAATGTATGATCAACATTTGGACCCGTATTTGCCGAAGGTGTTCCTCCTGCATCGGCACGCCAATTAAAAACTCCCGTATTGGAAAACGTCCACCCATTTGTCCAAGTACCTGGATTACCTATAGTAAAGGTCTCAAAATTTTCAGTGAATGGTACTGCAGTTGGGCTTCCAACAGAGATATAAGCACTCTTCACCATAGTATCTGAACCAAATGAATTACTGGCAATAAGTTGGACAGTATAGTTTCCGTTGGCAGTAAATTTAATAACTGGATTCTGAGAGTTTGCTGTTGTACTTGCAATAAAACTGTAGGTTGAAGGGCTTACACTCCAAGTCCATGATGTAGGTTGATTACTTGAAATATCATCAAACTGAGCTGAACCTCCATTACAAACAGTTTGTGTTAAAGTAGAGAAATCAGCAACTGGTGGCGCATTGGCTAGTGCATATAGGTCTGATGACCACATTCCACGACCATAGGTTGAAGCCCGTAGCCTGCTTGTAGTGCCACTTCCATAATAAATTTCTAAGTCAGTTACTTCAGCTGCTGCTGGCATTCCTGAAGAGAAATTAACCCAATTACTCATTCCTGTTTCTTTATAAAAAACACCAATATCAGTCCCAACATATAGTCCTTCGGTTTTTGTAGTATCAAAAACCACTGTATTTATACTTACATTTGGAATATTGCCAGTTATAGCAACCCATGAACTCCCTTTATTTGTTGATTTATAGATATTATTTCCTGAAGCAACATATACAATACTAGAGTTATGAGGATTTGTTTCAATATCATTAATAGTACCGCTTACTGATAAAGTAGTCCATGTGGGGCTTGCGGTCTGAACATTATCCGAGCGAAATAGAGCGGTTCCTCTACCAACATACAATATGTTAGCATCGGACAAGCAACTCTCTATTACACGTAAAGTTGCTGTGGAATTAAAACTAGATATTTTTGTCCATGCCACATTGTTATTTCCTACAACCTTTACATTTGTACTTCTCCAAACATTTTTATAGCCCACATACATTGTATTTGGGTTATTTGACTGTAAAGTATAAGGTGTTACCCACGCTCCACTTTCATTTATTCCATTTACGCCATTCTTTGCTATGGTTCCAAAACTACCTCCTCCATTGGTAGATCTCCGAACATCACCATAATACAATGCGCCATACATATAAGTTGTGGATGTTGGATCAATTAAACAATTCATTCCATCACCACCAATTTCTGTTGACCAAGAATTCGTACCTGAGAAAATTGCAGTTCCGTTATCTTGGAAGCCAGATATTAGTTTGTTTGCATTTGTCGCACTTTGACCAAATTTATATAATTGCGAAATTGCTAAGCCACTACTAATGTCTGTCCAACTTGTGCCACCATTGATTGTATGATATAATCCACCATCACCACCAGCATAAAGTTTAGTCCCATTAAAGATTAATGTATGTTGATCTGCATGAACCGAAGGAACGGAAGAGCTTCCAATCCAATGACCGACAATACTCCAAGAGCCACCTCCATTTGTAGATTTCCAAATATTAATTCCTCCCACATATACTGTATTAATATTAGTAGGATCAACAACAATATCCAGATCATACCATGCCTGGCTACCAGTACCAGAACCATCAATTTCCCAACCAAGAAGATTTGGCGTGGTAGATTGTGTAACAAATGTTTGCCCTCCATTGATGGAACGATATACACCTACTAATCCTGTACTATTACCTACCATTACATATACATAGTTTGCATTGGCTGGTGATATACCTATCACCATTCTTTGGCCTGAAGTTGGCAGACCAGAAGTTATTTGAGTAAAAGAGGTTCCTCCATTAGTCGAACGATAAAAATCGCCAGTAGCAGAAGCGTAAACAATACTTGGATTACTTGGATTGAGTTTAATATCTTTGAAATTTGCAGTTGCAGAAGTCTTTACCCAACTAGAGCCTGAATTTGTTGTTCTAAATACTCCTGTGGATGTAGCGGCTAGAATTATACTATGATTTGTGGGATTCATAACTAATTTCCCAACGGTTCTATTTCCCATTCCTGTACTTGAAACTGTCCAAGTAAGGCCACTATTAGTTGATTTCCATACACCAAGTCCTGGTGCATCACCAGCATCACGATCTCCTGTTCCCATATACATAATACTTGTATTCGTACTATCTATTAGAATATCTGACACACCTAATGTAGGCATATTATCTGTTATTGAAGTCCAAGAAGCACCTGCATTTGAGCTCTTCCATAGTCCTCCAGAAGGACTTCCAACCCATATTTCATTCGAATTTATAGGATTAATGGTAACCGAATTCACTCGCCCTATTCCATTAGGTTGCGTAGTTCCATTTGTAGGCAATAGTATTGGACCTAAAGCTGTCCAAGCACCTCCTTGACTACTCAAAGGACCTGATGCCATAGATTTATAAGCATTTAGTACTTGATTAGGTTGTGGAAAATTCCCATCCTGATCTACTCTGTTTTCCCAAAAAGATTCCCATCGTTTGAATACTTTCCAACCATCACCCTTGGAACGTTTTCGACCTTGCCAATATATATCAAAGGCATGTTGAGTCTGTTTAAAATTTACACTTTGATCTTGCATCATTTCAATCCAATAAGGATTTGATGCTGTATCATTAAAATTTTGACTTTTTGTTTGAGCAACTAGAATCACTGAAAACAACAATGATCCCAATAATAAGTATATATTCTTCATAGCTTTATGTTGTATATGACAAATTTAGGAATACCAAAAATAGTTTAAAAAAACCAATCTAGCAACTCTATCACATCACATATTAAAATACATTTTAAACCAAAAGCAACCAATTGTGTCTAAATAAGGTCTTAAACTTGTATTCTTATTTAAAATATTTATCTTTGAACATTCTAAAAACAACTAAATATATTATAATGAAACAAGCTCTATTTATTGATAGTTTGTGGCATTTCACTCAATTAAAGCATTATATTCTATGAAAAAATCAGTTATTTTTCTTTTCGTAATGGCAATAGCCATAATAAGTACCGCTTTCAGTACAAGCTCAAATGAAAGTGAATGGAAATTATACAAAGAAATTCAGGGAGTCAAAATTTTTACAAAAACTAATAAATGTCAGTTGCAACACACTACAAAAAGTAATCAATATTTGCTTTTTAAATATGTAAATACGACTAATAAAGCCTTGCGAATTAGCGGGCGTGTAGATGCTTGGTACAATAATCTATGTCGAAGTTGTAATTTATCATCTCCTAATGAATATGAGTTTAGTATTGATTTGCAAGCCAGTGAAAGTCGAGAGGGGTATTGCAGTGATGACCAAAAAGCATTTAAGTTATTTTATAAAAGCTCAGATGGAAGTATTGCACCTTTAGATAAATTCGAATTAAGTAATTTGAATGTAAAAGAATTATAACAGCTCGATTAAATATTGATGAATTATGAGAAGAATAGCAATTCTAATATTATTAATATGTTTTTTACCATGGATTTCAAGCGCACAGCTTCAAATTCTAAATAACAAAACACCTCAACAGCTAGTTCAACAAGTTTTAGTTGGATCAGGTGTCACAGTTTCAAATATTACTTTTACAGGAGCTCCGGTAGCTATTCGCGAGTTTAAAAATGGAGGTACAACCAATTTAGGTTTATTGTCAGGAATTGTGCTTTCAACAGGACAATCAGCCGATGTTGTTGGGCCAAATAATACTGGCGGGATGTCAACCAATAATAATACTGGTAGTGACCCTCAGTTAGCTTCTCTAATTACTGCATCCATCAACGATGCTGCCGTTTTGGAATTCGATTTTATTCCTATAGCGGACACTATACAATTTCGATATGTGTTTGGTTCTGAAGAATATCCTGAATATGTTTTTTCATTTAATGATGTATTTGGTTTTTTTATGACAGGACCTAATCCAGCTGGAGGAAATTATACAAATAAGAATATCGCCATCGTGCCAGGTACTACAACCACTCCTGTTTCAATATACAATATTAATAATGGTTCAACTAATAGTGGGCCTTGTGTAAATTGTCAGTTTTATGTAGATAATACTGGAGGGCTTACAATCCAATTTGATGGAATGACTACGGTACTTACAGCTATGGCAGTTGTTGTACCATGCCAGACTTATCATATGAAATTAGCAGTAGGTGATGCTGGTGATCATGTATTAGATTCTGGCGTTTTATTAGAAGCGAATAGTTTTTCAAGTAGTGCAGTTCAAATAACATCTGGCTTTAGTGTTCAAGGAGCTATGAAGAAAGCCATCGAAGGCTGTAATGCAGCCATTATTAAAGCTAAGCTACCAAGGGCACTTCCTTATGACTATATAGTTCATATTGATACGATGTGGGGAACTGCTACTAATGGAGTCGATTTTCCATTTATTCCTGATAGTATTGTTATTCCAGCAGGACAAAAAGTAGCTCAAGTCGTTTTGGCTCCATTTGCAGATCAGATTGTTGAAGGTCAAGAAGATTGGAATTTTATTTTTAAAACTTCCCCTTGCACTATTGATACGGTTACTATACCAATAGTAGATTATACACCTATTACTTTTTACGACCATCCTAGTGATACTATGATTTGTGGCGATTCGGCATTATTAAAAGTATATCCACAAGATGGTTGGCTTCCGTATAATGTTGTTTGGTCTCCTTCAGCAGGAATTGCAAATAACAATAGCTTACAAACCAAAGGAATGCCACCACAATCTACCATGTTATATGTGACAGTATCTGACAGTTCAGGTTGTTCAAATATTGATTCAGTGTATATTCAAGTTGAGCAGGGTGTTAATGTTAGTTTTATGCCTGATGTCTTTCAAGGCTGTGAACCATTAGTGGTTAATTTTACGGATATGTCTCAACCCAATATTGTTAAATGGAACTGGAATCTTGGTGATGGTAATACATCTACTCAACAAAACCCAACGCATACTTATTCCGCAGGAATCTTTGACATTAAATTACAAGTTGAATCTCAAGCGGGGTGTAAAGGTGAGTTTTCTGTTCCCAAACTAATAAATGCTTACCCAATGCCAACGGTTTGGTTCGATCCACAACCAACAGTTACTACCATTGATGACCCTATAATTGACTTTTTGAATCAGTCGAAAAACGGAAACTCATGGATGTGGAATTTTGGTGAACCAAATTCTAGTAGTAATACTTCAACTTTCCAAGATCCTAGTCATACTTACCTTAAGGAAGGTGTTTATGAGGTTTGGCTGATTACTGAAACCGATAAGGGTTGTGTTGACTCAATTATGCGTACTGTACGAATTATTATTGATGAAATTGAAGTGCCAAATATAATTACACCAAATGGAGATGGAATTAATGATTATTTTAAGATTAAAAATATTGAAAAATTGGAGAGTTCCACTTTACGTATTTACAATCGTTGGGGAAAGAAGATATTTGAAGCTAGCCCTTATAATAATGATTGGAATGGCAATGGTGCTGCTGATGGGGTTTACTACTTCGAATTGGATTATTCAACCTATTTTAGAGAGGATAAGATGAGTGGAACCCTTACTATTATTTCAAAATAGTAGAAACCGAAAAATACAAACTAACTAAAAAGGAGCCCTAATTGGCTCCTTTTTAGTTTTTAAATAACTATATATTTGTAGTTAGTAGGACATTATATAATAACTCTAATAATTATTACATTTTACCCAAAGATATATAGTAATCATATCGTCTATATTTCAGAAACGAGAAATTAAAGTTCTTTTCGATTGTGTAAGGTTTTTTGCAATTATGTAGATTTAGGTGTTTAATTTTGTTTTACTAGAAATTGGCTCAAACAAAAAACTTAGTGATTTTTTCTTATTGTGTGTGTATATTGAAATAATTACAATTAATTTTTGATTTTTCGTTAATAGTTTAGCCTGTGATAGCCCATGTCACAGGCTTTTTTCTTTTACGTAATTAATAACTTTAGGAAAGATATTTTGCCACTATAGGCATTCTACGCCCCATACCAAATGCTTTAGCACTAATGCGCAAAATTGGAGGAGTTTGATATCGCTTATGCTCATTGGTATTTACCATCTTCAATACACCTAATACAGTAGCCTCATCATATCCCATGGCAATAATTTCTTTGGGTCCTTGTCGCCTTTCAATATATTGGTAAAGAATAGCGTCCAATACTTCATAATCTGGTAGTGAATCACTGTCTTTTTGGTCAGGACGTAATTCTGCTGATGGCGGTTTTGTAATAGTATTCCAAGGTATTATTTCTTTATCTCTATTTATATATCGCGCAAGTTCAAACACATCGACTTTATATACATCACCCAAAACTGATAGTCCACCATTCATATCACCATAAAGAGTTCCATAACCAACAGCAGACTCACTTTTATTGGATGTATTAAGAAGTATATGGCCAAATTTATTGGAAAATGCCATCAATAAAACTCCACGTGTTCGCGCTTGGATGTTTTCCTCAGCTATATTAAACGGTAGATCTTTGAAAAATGGTTTTAAGCTTTGGTCAAATTTTTCAAAAAGCCCTTTTATGGGTATAATATCATAGGAACTTTTTAGATTCCTAGCCAAATCTTCAGCATCTTTAATCGAGTGATCACTCGAATATTGTGAAGGCAATAATAGAGAGTGAACAAAATCAGCACCTAAAGCCTCAACTGCAATTACCAATGTAACCGCTGAATCAATTCCGCCAGAAAGACCAAGAATAGCCTTCTTAAACCCTAGCTTATGGAAATAATTACGCACTCCCATAACCAATGCATCGTGAATTAGACTAATCTTTGATTGATTGTTCAATACAGTTGGAGTAAAGCTTTTTATATTAGAATGATTAATAACTGCAAAGTCTTCATCAAAATACATCAACTCCTTAACAATCTCTCCTTTACCATTAATAGCTAATGAACCTCCATCAAATAGCAACTCTGTTTGTGCCCCCACATGGTTTGTATAATACAAAGGGATACCATAGATTTTTGCATTCTGCATTAAGATATCCTGTCGAATTTTTGATTGCTTATAATGAAAGGGTGAGGCGGCAATATTTAGAATAAAATCAGGGTTTAATTTTGACAACTCATCCATCGGATTAATCTGATACATAGGGTTATCATCATTAATATTCCATAAATCTTCACAAATTGTAAGTGCAATTTTATGACCTTTATACTCAACTAATTCAAAGGTGTCATTAGGTTCAAAGTAGCGATACTCATCAAAAATATCATATGTAGGTAGAAGTGTTTTATGAATGATATTCTGTACTTTTCCATCAGCCAAAAACCAAGCAGCATTATAGAGAGGTTTTCCTACTCCACTTGTATTACGGATGGGGCCACCAACTACCGCAGCAATATCTATGCATGCTTTAGCCACTTCCTCAATAGCCAAACTGCATTGCTCAACAAAATCATCAAACTCCAAGAAATCACGCGGGGGATAACCTGAAATTGCTAATTCAGCAAAAACTACTATATCAGCCCCTTCCTCAAGAGCCTGTGAAATAGACATTTTAATTTTGGCAATATTGGATTCAAAATTACCTATATGATAGTTTAATTGGGCTAATGCAATCTTCATTATCTGAAATTAAAATTAGAATAAAAAGCCAATGGTTAATCCAATCTTCTTAAACATGGCATTTTGTTTCGTTAAAGATGTGCCTATATAATTTTCTCCATTGATAGCGGTAGTTAATCCATTATCATAGGACAAAATTGCATAAGCTGAAAATGACTTGCTGACAGCATATTCAGTACCAATTCCAACACTAAAAGAGAGTGTATAGAAAGCAGTCTCTTCTTCAATATCAACATCTTCATTATCTTCAGTCTTTCCATCATAAATGAACTCATCATCAGAAAAAGAGCTCAAACGAAAACCATTTCGTAATCCCAATTGTACAAAAGGAGTAAAATATCCCATTTGATTGGTTTTTAATTTAAGAAAGAGGGGGATTTCAATATAACTCACCTGATATTTACGATTCATTACACCTCGAGTTGCCACTGAATCCGAAGCTTCTACTTTAAGTGAATCTGAATACTTCAACTTTCCTCCTAACGAATTAATATTAATTCCTGTGGAAAAGGTATAATTCTCTGTAAAATTCACATCTACAATTAATCCATAATTATACGAAAAACGTGAACCTTGGCTTTCGTATTCCGTTGATTTTGGCTTTAGCCACGACAAACCCATGTCACCATAAACTCCCAAGCGATACTTCTGGTATTCTGTTTTTGGTGTTGGAACAGGAACATTAGACTGTGCTCCTATTTGCGTAGAATCTGTCTGTGCGTATGTCTGGCTAGTAATTGAAATTACTAATATTAAAATAATATATTTAATTGTTTTCATAGTCTTATGGTTTTTAATTTTGTTTCATTTATATTTAGCAAATTTACTAATTATATTGATAATCAGAAGCAACTAAACAACCTTTGTTTTCCCAAGTTTTTAAAGTTGACTTGTCAATAAGTATTCCTTCACAATCCAGTGACTCTCCAGCTCTATCTACTTAACAATCCTCATCTCACCAGACTTTATAGCTTTGATTATTAATTCTATAAGATCTTTCTCGGCAATACTTGGATACCTTACGCCTATTTTTGCACCTACCTCATTATTCCATAAATCCATTTCGGAGGCAGTTTGATCACCTCCTCCTCTACCCTTTTTTGCTTGACGATAATTGGATTTCTCATGAGCTAATCCAAGCTTATAAATTTTATTGGCTTTGAATTGTTGTCCTAATAATGCCATCCAGACTGCGTGTTTGAAGGCATCCAATTGTCCACCGCTACCACCCTTGAGTAGTCCTGTTTTGTCTATGCTATCGGTTAATAGCAATGCTCTGTCACTAATATCTTTGGCCTTAGCCGCAATAAACGGATGTGCAAGAGCCCAGCGAAATTCATAAGATGAAACCTTCGTTTTGGCTTGTCCCACATTGCTAATCAATATCAGTATGATAATTATTGTAGAAATAAATACAGCTTTTCGATACCGAAGTCCGCTTAACATCATATTTTAATTTATTTTTGCGTCTTAAATTAATACTCAAAAGTAATGAATGATTTCGAAGGTTACCAAAGAATTGATGAATTTAATGAAGAAACAACGAATAAACTGGCGTTTCATTATAAAGAAATTCTAAAGCTTATCGGTGAAGATGCTGATCGAGAAGGTCTTCACGATACTCCCATCCGCGTAGCTAAGGCTATTCAATTTTTAACCCAAGGTTATCACCAAGACCCTAAAGAAATCATCCACTCGGCTATGTTTCAAGAGAATTATAAGCAGATGGTATTGGTTAAGGATATTGAGATTTATTCGCTTTGCGAGCATCATATGATTCCATTTATAGGAAAAGCGCATGTGGCTTATATTCCCGACGGACGAATTATGGGCTTAAGTAAAGTAGCGCGCGTTGTGGATTCATTTGCACGGCGCCTACAAGTACAAGAACGACTTACTTTACAAATTAAAGAGGCCATTCAAGATGCTTTGAATCCTCTAGGCGTGGCAGTTGTTATAGAAGCCAAGCATCTTTGCATGGCAATGCGTGGTGTTCAAAAGCAAAATTCAGTTACCACTACTTCTGACTTTACAGGTGCTTTTTTGACTAATCTAAAAACTCGAGAAGAGTTTTTACATTTAATTAGCTCAAAACTGTCATAGTTTCAGACAATATTTCAGATTTTTAACCTTTGCACAATAATTGATAAGCAGCTTGGTGATATTTTTGCCTTCGATAAATTTAGTTTGGCATAAACAATAAAAAACAATAAAATGAATTTCATAAATCAACAAGAACAAAGTCATGCACAAGCTCATAGTGCACAAGGGGATATGGTTAAAAATTTCATAGCCAATGTATTCTCATGGATGGGGATTGCTATGGCCATAACTGCAATAACAGCCTACTTTTTTGCTAATGATGAAGAACTAATTGGCTTATTGATTAGTAGTACTGGTGGAATGAGTACAATGGGTTGGGTGGTTATGCTAGCTCCTTTGGGATTAGTTATATGGATGAATAGAGGTTTTCAGAAACTGTCATATGGTACTTTGGTAATTATTTTTGGTGCTTTTGCTATACTTATGGGAATGAGTTTGAGTTTTATCCTTTTAATCTATACGGCATCATCAATCTTTCAAACTTTTCTAACCACTTCCATAATGTTTGCAGTAATGGCAGTAGTAGGCTATACTACTAAAACCGATTTAACAAAATTTGGATCCATTCTTTTTATGGCTTTAATTGGGCTTATAATAGCTTCTGTAATAAATATGTTTTTAGGTAGTGCAATGATGGATTATATCATTAGTTTTGTAGGCGTATTAATCTTTACAGGTTTGATCGCCTATGATGTACAAAAACTTAAAAAAATTGGTGGTGGTTTGACATATCAAAATCAAGATGCTAATAAACTTGCCATTATGGGTGCATTAAGTTTATATCTTGACTTTATAAACCTTTTTCTATTTCTTCTACGCTTTATGGGCAATAGAAAATAAAGATTTTTTTAAGTATTTGAAATTAGATAATTAAATATAATATAGTATATGAAAGCATACGTTTTTCCAGGGCAAGGAGCCCAATATGTTGGTATGGGCAAAGACCTTTACGACAAATCTGATGAAGCAAAAAATCTATTTGAGAAAGCTAATGTTATTCTTGGTTTTCGAATCACCGATTTAATGTTTGAAGGAACTGATGAAGATCTTCGACAAACTAAAGTAACCCAACCAGCAATCTTCCTACACTCTGTAATTTTAGCTCGTATGTTAGGAAATGACTTTAAGCCAAATATGGTTGCAGGGCATTCACTAGGTGAATTTTCTGCCTTAGTATCAGCTGGAGCGCTCTCTTTTTCAGACGGCTTAAAGCTTGTATCTAAGCGTGCTATGGCAATGCAAGCTGCTTGTGAAGCAGAACCTTCAACCATGGCTGCAATCGTTGGATTAGATGATAAAGTAGTTGAAAGCGTAGTTGATGGAATTGACGAAATTGTTGTTGCAGCCAATTATAATTGCCCAGGCCAATTGGTGATATCAGGTTCTCATAAGGGAATTGATATGGCAATAATAGAACTACAAGAGGCTGGAGCTCGACGTGCCCTAAAGCTTCCTGTGGGAGGTGCATTCCATTCTCCTTTAATGGAACCTGCTCGCGAAAAATTAGCTAAAGCTATTAATAGCACTAAATTCATAAATCCTATTTGCCCTATTTATCAAAATGTGAATGGTCAGGCAGTCTCAAATTCGGATATTATTAAGGAAAACCTAGTTGCACAATTAACTTCACCTGTACGTTGGACGCAGACTATGATGAATATGATAGCCAATGGAATGGATGAATATATTGAAGTTGGACCAGGTAAAGTATTGCAAGGCTTATTGAAAAAAGTAGATCGTTCAATAAGTACATCAAGCGCCAGTATATAAACTGTCATAGCTTTGCAGACTAAATGTTTGTAAAGCTTTTTTATTAGAAATAATATTTCATTCAACAACTAACATTAGTTTCAGTTATTGGATAAATTTACTGATATAAATTAAATACACACCTATGAAAAAGATTATTGGAATTGTATTATTGAGCGGTTTGATATTCACTGCTTGTAATACAGAAACGAAAAATGAGGAAAAGGAAATGAGCAAAAATGTATTATTAGAAGCTTTCAATACTCCCTTCGGAGTACCTCCATTTGAGCAAATCAATCAAGAGGATTATTTACCTGCTTATAAAGAAGCAATCTCTCAACATAAAGCAGAGGTTGAAGCAATAGTAAACAATTCAGATGAACCTAGCTTCAGTAATACTATTGAGGCTTTGGAAGTAAGTGGAAGTTTGTTAGCTCAGGTAGATAACATATTTGAAAATCTTACATCTGCGGTTACTGACAGTACAATGCAGGCAATTGCAAAAGAAGTTTCACCATTGATGTCAGCGCATAAAGATGATATCTTTTTGAATGAGAACCTTTTTGCTCGTATTAAACTTGTTTATAAGCAAAAAGACCAATTAGAGCTTGATACTGAGCAAAAAACACTACTAGAGAAAACTTATAAATCTTTTGTTCGAGGTGGTGCAAACCTTTCGGAAACGGATAAAGAAACCTTACGAGGTATTAATAAAGAATTAGGGATGCTATCTTTACAATTTGGGGAAAATGTATTAGCTGAAACCAACTCTTTTGAGCTTCTGATTACTAATAAAGATGATCTTTCTGGATTGCCTAGTTCTGTTATTCAGGCTGCTGAAGCAAATGCAAAAGGACATAACTATGAAAGTGGTTGGTTATTTACTTTGGACAAACCAAGTTTGATTCCTTTTATTACCTATTCGGATAAACGTGAATTAAGGGAAAAACTATTCAAAGGATATACTTTACGTGGGGATAATAATAATGACTTTGATAATAAAGAAATAGTTAATAAAATGGTTAACCTACGTTTAGCTAAGGCTAAACTTTTAGGTTATGAAAACCACGCTAGCTTCATATTGGCCGACAATATGGCAAAGATACCTGAGAATGTATTTAATCTTATGGAGCAGGTAATGCCAAAATCATTGGAGATCGCTAAAATTGAGCGCGCCGAACTACAAAAACTTTCAGATAGTGAAGGTGCTAACATTCAGATTGAAGCATGGGACTGGTGGTATTATAGTGAGAAAGTGCGTAAAGCAAAATACGATTTGGATGAGGAGCAACTTCGCCCCTACTTTAAGATGGAAAATGTACGCGATGGTGTTTTTGATGTTTCCCATAAGCTTTATGGAATAAGTTTTGTGCGAAATAATGAAATCCCAGTTTATCATAAGGATGTTGAGGCCTATGAGGTACAAAACCCTGATGGAAGCGTACTTGGAATTTTATATATGGACTTCTACCCTCGTGCTTCGAAACGTGGTGGTGCTTGGATGACATCATATCGGAAACAGCATTATAAGAATGATACGAATGTGATTCCTGTAATCTCCATTGTAACCAATTTCACCAAGCCTACAGAAAATACTCCATCTTTATTGAGCTATGATGAAGTAAGTACATTATTCCATGAGTTTGGTCACGCACTACATGGCTTATTAAGCGATTGCCATTATACTTCATTATCTGGCACAGCAGTTCCTCGTGATTTTGTAGAAATGCCATCTCAAATTATGGAGAATTGGGCATCAGAGCCTGAAGTAATGAAGGCCTATTTTAAGCATTATGAAACAGGTGAAGCAATTCCTGATGAACTGATTAATAAGATTCAGAATAGTGGCAAATTCAATTCTGGATTTGTTATCTCTGAATATACTGCTGCTGCTTACTTAGATATGTATTGGCACTCTATCACAGAGCCTTTTACAGGCGATATTAATCAATTTGAGGCCGAAGCAATGACGAAATTAGGTCTAATTCCACAAATCGTAGTTCGCTACCGTAGCACCTACTTTTCTCATATTTTTGCTGGTGGTTATTCAGCTGGATACTACGCTTATATGTGGGCTGAAGTAATTGATGCTGATGCATTTCAAGCCTTCAAGGAAACTTCAATATACGATCAAGCAACAGCTAAAAGCTTCCGTGAAAATATTATCTCAAGAGGAGGCACCGAAGATGCTATGGAATTGTATAAAAAATTCCGTGGTCGTGAGCCAAATACAGATGCTTACTTTGAGCGTAAGGGTTTGAATTAGCCTTTGACAAGTTCAGGCACCAATTAACGAGCTCAGCTTAGGACTATAAAAATATATGGAAACACTGTCCGTCTTTTGATGGATGGTGTTTTTTTTTGGAATCAAGGACACTTAAACGAAGTACGGATTTTGCAAGCCGTCAAACTTAGAGATCAATAAATAATTACTTTTTGTGTTTGACAGGAATTATCGGTCTGTACTTTCAAAAGGTAAATTCCTCTCGAAAATGTGCTAACATTCAAATTTATTTGACTTTCTCTACAAGTCTTTTTAATGATACTTTTTCCATTTAGATCAAATAACTCTACCGTTTTAAGATCTGGTTCAATAGTTTGAATTGAAAGAATATCACTACATGGATTCGGATAAACACTAACAATCTTATTGTTTAATAAAGAAGGATTAATCGAAACAGGACCTGGATCAAATACTGATATTCCATTATAACAACCTATCCAAAGACTCCCTGTTGGCGACTTTGATAGACTATAAGGAACAGAAAATAATAAACCATTAATATGCTTATATTTTATCCATGCATTATTTTTATATACTAAAAACTCATTATTCGTTGCGAAGTAATTTACTCCAGAGGGGTCGCAATAAATAGAGTTTATTGAAGAAGTTGATGAGTATGTAGACCACAGGCTGCCATCATATTTATATATATAATTAGCATAAGAGCTATTGGTACCAAACCACATATTACCTTGATTATCTTGAGCTATAGCTTTAATATTTTTTAATTGGATTGTTGTTGAATTAAGAGTGTCCCACGAGCTTCCATTAAAAGAAGCAACTCCTTTTTTTGTTCCTACCCAGAGCTTTCCAGTTTGATCAATAAAGATATCATAAATTGTATTATCAGGTAAGCCATCCTGCACTGTGTAGTTAATGAAGCTACTACCGTTAAATACTGAAACTCCGCCTTCAGTAGCTATCCAAACTTTGTTTAACTGATCAATTTCAATATCATTAATATGGGAGTTTGCTAAATAGTTGGTGGCATAGGTATTTATAGTCCCTGAACTATCGATTCTTAAAAGCACATTATCTGTACCAATCCATTTTTCAGCATTTGGCCCAATTGCTAAACAGTTTTGATTATAAGAATAATAACCTAAACTATCACTTACCGTTGTCCACTCATTTCCATCATACTTAACAAGCTTTTCAGCTGTAAGAATCCATGCACTACCATATTTATCAAACTCAATATCTCTAACGCCATAATAATCAAGACCTGACTCTCTTACACTATATGATGTGGTTTGATTATTAGCAAATGTAAAAACACCTTTTCTCCCTACTACCCAAGGAACATTATTGGTGTCAACTGAGAAATCATAGAGATTTGATACAGTGGAGTAAAACTGTTTATGATTAAAATTAGTAAGTGTGTCAAATTCATATAAATATCTGTTACTATTCATCCATACAGAACCATTTGCCGACATTTGTAAATTTGCCACTGTTGCATAAGTTAAAGCAGTATCAGATGAATTAAAGACTTGTAAAATAGTATCATTATAGTAATAAAGCTTTTTATTGGTGGTATAGTATTTTTTGTTTCCATTTATTAAAATTGAATTAATTTGAGTTTTAATACTATCGGGTTGAATAGAATGTAAACCTTGAGCTTGATTGTCCATCTTCATAAGCCCATTTTCACAGCTTATCTCAATGGAATCATTGGCATCAATCGCCAATGCATAAACTTTATTGAAACTATTGGCAATTGAATTAGGAACGCCAAAGGTGTTACCATAATAAACATATAGGCCGTTATCTCGTGTTCCTATCCACAAATCTCCATTCTGAGACAATACCATATCACTAACATTTTTGCTATAAAAACCTCCAATAACGTGCTCTGTCCATGTATTCCCATCAAAATCTAAAATATCTCCATTTCCATTAACAATCCAAATCTTGCCATCTTGGTAGAGTGCTTTTTTTACAAATAATAAAGGCTGTTTATACTCTGTCCATAGACTATCATCGTACATTTTTAATCCTTCTGCATAAGCAATCCATTTATTATTTAAGGAATCAATTAAAACTGCGGATGGTCTTTTTTCCGATTGATAATAAGTCCATGATTGAGAAAAACTAGACCCAAAAATAAAGATAAATGCAATGAGGGAAAATGTAAACTTTACTTTCTTCATATGAATACTTTTTTATAAACCGATTTTTTCGATTACTTTTATGTAATTCATTAATTTATTTTGTAATACAAAGGTAGTAGTAATTTTATTGTTCAGTGGCTAAGTACATGATAATTTTCTAAAAAAAACAAGAAAATATTTTTTGGACAATCTAATTCAAAGAATCTTTGGCGCATCGATCTAAGAATTAGTCCTGTATCAAGCTAATAAGTCCAGCTATCATAAAGCTGAAGGCCACTAAAGCCCAAAGCAAAAACTAAACTAAGCTATCAACAAAACCACGTTAATAATTTCGAGTTTTGAATATTCAAATTAGGCTTAAACGATGTACTTTCATCAAGTAAAACAAAATCGCTGAATTATGAGTAAATTTATAATTGAAGGAAAACAGAAACTCCACGGAAGTATTATTCCCCAAGGAGCAAAAAATGAAGCACTACAGATAATAAGTGCTGTACTTCTAACATCTAAAGAGATAATAATTAATAAAATCCCTAATATTCGTGATGTAAAAAAACTAATCTCATTACTCTCAAATATGGGTGTTAGTGTACAAAAATTAGGTGAAGAGTCCTATTCATTCAAGGCTGACAATATTTCTCTTGAATATATGGAGACCGAAGAATTTAGTACTCAAGCAGCAGGATTACGTGGCTCAGTGATGATTCTAGGGCCAATGCTGGCTCGTTTTGGTAAGGCATTTCTACCCCAACCTGGTGGTGATAAAATTGGTCGTCGCCGATTGGATACTCACTTCATTGGTTTGGAAAAATTAGGCGCTAAGTTTAATTATAATGCCGAAAAAAGTTTCTATAGTATCGAAGCAAAGAAACTTACTGGAGCTTATATGTTGCTAGACGAAGCTTCTGTAACAGGAACAGCTAATATTCTTATGGCTGCTGTTTTAGCCGAAGGAAAAACTACCATTTTTAATGCAGCTTGTGAGCCTTATTTGGTTCAGCTAAGTCGCATGCTTAATCGAATGGGTGCAAAAATATCAGGTGTAGGCTCAAACCGACTAGAAATTGAAGGAGTATCTGAATTAGATGGTACTACTCATAAACTTCTGGCCGATATGATTGAGGTTGGTAGTTTTATTGGTATGGCAGCAATGACTGCTTCAGAAATACTAATCAAAGACGTTGACTATAGTGAGTTAGGTATGATTCCTCAGGTTTTTCAACGAATGGGAATACGTATTGAGAAACGTGGTGATGATATTTTTGTTCCCGCACAAGAACATTATGCAATTGAGACTTTTATTGACGGTTCAATTATGACCATTAGTGATTCTCCTTGGCCTGGGTTTACCCCTGACCTAATTAGTATCGCATTGGTAGTCGCTACTCAAGCAAAAGGTAGTGTATTAATTCATCAGAAAATGTTTGAAAGTCGTTTGTTCTTTGTAGATAAGTTGATAGATATGGGGGCCCAAATTATTCTATGTGACCCACATCGTGCGACAGTAATTGGTCATGATCGGCAATTGCCATTGCGAGGAATCCAAATGACTTCTCCTGATATACGTGCTGGAGTTGCTCTCTTAATCGCTGCTATGTCGGCTGATGGAACTAGTACTATTCACAATATCGAACAAATTGACCGAGGTTATCAAAATATTGATACTCGATTAAATGCTTTAGGAGCTAAAATACAACGAATAGAATCCTAGGTTCTATTCGCTGTATTTACCTTTCAAAAAGTGCTAAATATTTACTTCATCACCTTTATTATACTTTCTACCATTAATGGTATATTCTCTTGTGAGATAGAATTTTTTCAGTTTGCCTGATTCATAAAACCATACCCCTTTCATACTTCCTCCTTTTACTGGATACCCATTAACCAACATGTCTTCTCGGGGAAAGAAAAAGCGTAATTTTCCAGAAGGATAAAAACCTGTTGCTTCCTTCATATTGCCACCAGGACATGGATAAGAATGAATATCAGTATCTTTTGATAGATAAACCTGATTTAGTTTACCATTATCATCTAGAAATACAATTGTATTCTTAGGGAAAATCACTCCTGCAATTACATAATCATGGGCCAATTCAAACTGTTTCAACTTACCATCAGGATAAAAATGAACCCAAGCAGTACAAGGAAAACCTTGAATAGTACTATCTTCTTTGAGGTGAATCTTACTTTCATCTAAGTCCTGATAGATAAGACTATAATCCTGAATAGGCTGAAAAGAAAAAATAAAGATAAAAAGAGCAATAACTCCAACAGCATTTATGCTTGACTTTTTCATATGTATATTTTTTATTTTTAACGGGAATAAAATTACTAAGAATCTTAACTTGTTATCCATTCTTTTTATTAAAAAGAATAAACACTGGAAATATGGGAGAATAAAAAACTCACTTTGATTCCTTAAAATAGAAATTACTGTCATATTGTCCCTAATAATCCTATTGGCGTAGGAATTGAAGTAGGCAGTCTGCCTAATCAAATTAGGCTAATGATAAACCATGGTATTAATTTGAATACTAGTGTTTTATAAAATATAATAATTAATAAAGATGACTACAGAAAAAGATTATATAGAAGATGAAGCTCAACAAGAGCAAATGACTGACAATTCGGTAGAGAAACAAGAAGAAAAGTCAGACAAAACGAAGAAGAGAAAAGCAAGCAAAAAGAAAGTAAAATTGAAGAAGGAGAGTAAGGAGGATAAAATGAAGAGAGAGATTGAGGAACTGAATGAAAAGAATGAGCATATTCATGATGATTATTTAAGGTTATTCTCTGAATTCGACAATTTTCGTAAGCGTAAGAATAAAGAGATAGCAGACTTATACATTACTGCTGGTGAAAAGATTGTACTATCAATCTTACCAATTATTGATGATTTCGAACGTGCAATTCAACATGCTGGCGATTCAGATGAGGCACAAGCCCATCGTGAGGGAATGGATTTGATCTACAATAAATTTCTGAATATCTTGAAACAAAATGGCGTTCAAGAAATTGAGGCTAAAGGAGAATTATTTGATACTGATTTTCATGAGGCAATTACTCATTTCCCTGCTCCAAGTAATGACTTAAAAGGTAAGGTTGTAGATGTAACTGAAAAAGGATACACAATGGGAGATAAAGTAATTCGCTATGCCAAGGTTGTAGTTGGTGATTAAATAGAGACTTACGATTTAGATATTATAACAAATATAGACTAAGATATGTCAAAAAGAGATTTTTACGAAATATTAGACGTTTCCAAATCAGCAACGGCAGAAGAGATAAAGAAAGCTTACCGCAAAAAAGCTATTCAATTTCATCCCGATAAGAATCAAGGTGATGCAAGTGCTGAGGAAAAGTTTAAGCAAGCTGCCGAGGCCTATGAGGTTTTGAGTGATCAGAACAAACGTTCTCGTTACGACCAATTTGGTCATGCTGGAATGAGTGGTGCTGCTGGAGGCGGAGGTGGTTTCGGTGGCGGACATATGAATATGGAAGATATTTTCTCTCAATTTGGAGATATTTTCGGTGGAGGCTTTGGTGGCTTTGGCGGAGGACAAAGTTCTCGTGGCCGTAGAGTAAACCGTGGTTCCAATCTTAGAGTTAGAGTGAAGCTTACAATCAAAGATATTGCTCATGGTACCGAAAAGAAAATCAAAGTAAACAAATTTATCGCATGCGATTCGTGTAGTGGAACTGGTGCTGAAAACGGCAGTTCCTACTCTAGTTGTAGTACTTGTAACGGTAGTGGTCATGTTACTCGTGTGCAGCAAACCTTCTTGGGTCATATGCAAACCCAGAGTGTTTGTCCCAACTGTGGTGGTGAAGGCCAAATAATTACGCATAAATGTAAAAGCTGTAATGGAAATGGTATTACTAAGGGTGAAGAAGTTATTACCATTAATATTCCTGCAGGTGTAGAAGATGGAATGCAACTTTCGGTAAGTGGAAAAGGAAACGCAGCTGCTCGTGGTGGTATCAATGGTGACTTAATAGTTGTAATCGAGATAAAACCACATGAGCAACTTAAACGTGATGGCCAAAACCTATTATACGATCATTATATCAGCATACCAGATGCTGCTTTGGGAACTACTATTGAGATTCCTACGGTTGATGGGAAAGCAAAAATTAATATTCCCGCTGGTACACAGGCTGGGAAGGTTTTCCGACTACGAAGTAAAGGATTACCTAGCGTGGAATACCATGGCCAAGGCGATTTATTGGTAAATATCAATGTTTGGACTCCTCAAAGCTTAAGCAAAGAAGAAACCGAAATGATGGAAAAGATGAGATCTTCTTCAAGCTTTACACCAAAACCAACATCTAAGGATAAAAGCTTCTTTGACCGTATGAGGGATTATTTTCATAATTAAAAAAGACTATCTATTAAGAGATTAAGACCGAATTTGAAGCAATACAATGCTTTCAAATTCGGTCTTTTGTATTTTAAAAGTTCTCAGGAATCTCAACTTGAGTCGCTCCTACCCCATATTCGGCCATAGATGCCGATCTAAAATAAATACCTTCGTATTGCTCCAATACTTCTTGAACTTCCTGCTTAAGTTTGCCAGTGCCTACACCATGAATAAAAATCACCTTATGAAAATTATGACTTATGGCACTCTCTAAACAACGCTCAAGATAGCTCAATTGAATATCAAGCATCTCTTTATTACTCATGCTAGAGTGATCGCTCACCAATTCCCAAATATGCATATCAACCTCAGCCTCACCTGATTTTGTTTTATGCTTCAATATCTCATCATTGGGAATTACCTCTGCAGCTTGAGTTTGAGTAACCTCTTGGTCCTCTTTTTCAACAACCTCAACCAATTCGCCCATAAGCGGAATATTCTTCAATTCCACCAAGCGATACAAAAAGGCCTTCTGGGTAAAAAATAGCGAGTCCTGATACGCTGACTCCTTATAGAATCGATTGCCCCGTAAGCGAACATCTGTACTTACTGGTGCCAATAGTTTTTTGGTTTGATCTTTAGTAAATATCATTTGAACATTAGTATTCAACCATGAATCTAATTGTTCACGATCAATTGTATCGAGATAATATCTTGAAAGCTCAGGGATACTTCCAGAAGCAATATGATGAAAAGCCTTTTCTCCTTTCAAACTTACACTAAACATTACATTAAAGGTTGAGAAATTCACCAAATATATATCCAACTCACCTGTAATCAACATACCTTGATGCTGAGGAGCAAAAGCCAAATAGAGTGCAAACTCTTCTTCTTTGCGATCTTGAGGATAAATAATTAGTGAGCTAATATTTGGATTATCATTGGAAACTTGTGGCAAAACCTCCTCTTCTGTAGTGCTCGATGGAATATCCTTTATACTGTCTTCAATAAACATCTTCTCCGCTGGTGTTTCAGCCGTAATAATTATCAAATCACGGGTCATATAAGGAACTTCAAAGCCATCCTCAGTTTCTACCTTCACCATTGTTGGTGAAACAATCTCTCGCACTATACCACCGCCCGTTTCATTCATAAACTTTACACGGTCTCCAATTTTGTATTTTGTCATATTACAATTATAAATTATGCTATTACTTTTAATTGAGGCAAATTTAAGGATTATTGAGCTTAAAAATTATTGAAAAATTACTAAATAGAATTATATTGTCCGATGAAAATGAAAGGGTGTTAATCATTATCAACCAATCTTGCCTCAATCCTAAAGGATGGATTGGTTGTCAACAATTTACATCCTTTAGGAACGAGGCAAAATAAATTGTTGGCAATTAATGCTAAAGGAGGTCTAATAAACTAAAAAGTCTCAAATTCCCTTTATTTATAAGAACTTTTGCTTAAAGCGGATATTTTTATCGGATATCAATGAAATAGAATTAAAAAATGAATTCTCTATTAATATTGAATAGCTTGTCGATAAATTCCCGATAATTTAATTAATAAACACCATTTTTTTAGTTTCCTTTGTATTTATAATAAAGGCAATTATATACAATTGCTTTCCTATTGAATCACAATAAAATACAAATGAAGAATCTAATAATCAGTATAATTATACTCTTGGCTTTGGCTCTTGGAATTAAAGTTCTAACCTTCTCAGAAGACCCCAATGATGCCATAAAGAATAATTATTCGCTTAATTATAAAAAGGAGTATAAGATATTTAGTCCCCCTTTACCAACGCATCTTAATTTTTGTGGTGAGCCGGTTCCATTGGACACTTTTTACGTTAGTGAGCAATTGGACCGCGAAATATTAGTAAATACCTATTGGCATTCCAATACATTATTACTTTTCAAACGCGCTAATCGTTGGTTGCCTGTTATAGAGCCTATTCTTAAAGAATATGGTATTCCTGATGATTT
>Ga0164315_10000755_pt1 | contig 23212 bp, 23 predicted proteins | sample GuaBasSedimGuay6_FD_113737 | JGI IMG/M metagenome (GOLD analysis project Ga0164315, IMG submission 113737) | Subseafloor sediment microbial communities from Guaymas Basin, Gulf of California, Mexico - Guay6, Core 4569-2, 0-3 cm | ecosystem: Environmental > Aquatic > Marine > Hydrothermal vents... | reverse complement strand
TCTTTGGGATGTGGCGTCAGGATGGTCCCTTCCGGCAGCAGGTCGAACCACTCGGGATGCTGAGCGAGAAGATTGAGTCCGTCTGCATCAATGACCAGCGGCACACTGGCACGCTCTAATAGCATCTTCAATCCTTTTCCCGAATTGGGTTTGCATCCAAGACCAGGTCCAATGCCGATGGCACTGTAGGGTGCGAGGTCGGGTGGCTCGCTAAATAGTATATCGGACTGATCGAGGCTTACAATGGCCTCCGGGAATGCGGTTTGTATAATGCTATAACCGAACTTTGGCACATGAAGGGTGAGCAATCCCGTACCAGAGCGGAGACAAGCCTCTCCTGCCAGCAGGGCTGCTCCCATCATCCCGTAGCATCCAGAGATCATCAGGGCATGTCCTAAAGTGCCTTTGTGTGCAAATTTACCGCGTTGGGGCAGCAGGCCCCTGATTGCCTCCGCTTCCAGGGTCCGGTAATCGGTCGCAGTATCCTCTATGGCCTTCGGATGCAATTTGATATCATGCACTCTCCATTGTCCCACATGGCTTTCATGGAGATCGAAGAAAAAGGAGAGAAAGGGAAACTGAAAGGTGATGGTATGATTTGCCCTAATCACCTGCTTATAATCATTGCCCGCGTTATCTTCCCCGAAAAGTCCGGAGGGAATATCAATGGCAATAACTGTTCCGGCCTTCTTATTGATATGTCTGATGACACTGGCAGGCAGACCCGTAACACTCCTGGAGAGTCCGCATCCAAAAATCCCGTCCACCACCACATCCTCTTTCGCAATCTCAGGAAGGGTACCTTCATCACTTACTTCATTAAGCTTTACAAGTGCCTGGTCATTGAGGCGTTCCAGATTGATGGAACAATTTTCAGACAATTTACCAAAGCGAAGCAGATAGCACTCCACACGGAACTGTCTATCTGCCAGCATCCGGGCCATGGCCATGGCATCTCCTCCGTTATTGCCTGGTCCTGCAAAGATCATCACCTTCCGGTTGGTGTGATAATGGCGTACATACCAGCCAGTAAGCCTCGTGGCCGCCCGTTCCATCAGGTCAATGGAACGGATCGGTTCATTTTTGATGGTATAGGCATCAATTTCCCTTACCTGCTGAGCCCTGAAAATTTTCATAACATGCTGTTTTAATCAAAATTAAGAAAAAACTATTTCTATATTTGTCCCCATCACAAAATTCAGATATTCATAAAAACTAAACTCTATGTTAAAAGGACATCCTAAAGGACTTTATGTTGCCTTCTTTGCAAACATGGGGGAGCGTTTTGGTTTCTATACCATGATGGCGATCCTTGTCCTGTTCCTGCAAGCTAAATTCGGAATTGCTGCAGAGAGAGCCGGTGATATATACAGCTGGTTCTATTTTGCAATCTACGCCCTCGCGCTGCTTGGTGGAATTCTGGCCGACGCCACCAAGAAATATACAGCGATCATCTCCCTGGGACAGGTGATCATGTTTGTGGGATATATCGCAATGGCCATCCCCGGTTTGCCCCTGTCTTTGACCTTAGGCGCTCTCTTTACCATCGCCATTGGAAACGGTTTCTTTAAAGGAAACCTTCAGGCAGTCGTAGGACAACTTTATGATGATCCCAAATATGATAAGGTGAGAGATAATGCCTTCCTGATCTTCTATATGGGGATCAACGTGGGTGCATTCTTCGCCCCCTTTGCTGCCATGGGAGTCCGGAACTGGTGGTTAAAAACAAACGGCTACCTTCACGACGGTAGCCTTCCCGCACTCTGCCACCAGTACAAAGATGGAATCCTCGAGGATACAACAGTTTTCCAGCAGCTGGCCGATGCCGTAAGTCTGAATGGACCAATAGCCGATCTGGGTGCTTTTGCCGACTCCTACATTGAGGTATTTTCACGTGGATATAATTTTGCCTTTGGGATAGCTGCCATTGCCATGGTAATATCCCTTGCAGCCTACCTGATTTTTCACAAGCACCTTCCCAAGCGGGAAAAAGCTGCCGGAGAAAAAACCATCACTCTCAGGGAAAAGCCCCTGGCGATTCCTATGGCAGTTGTAGCCTTTGCCATTACCGCCTTTCTGGTTAGTTTGTTCAAGGATTTCAAAACCGGAATGGCCATTGGCCTTTTTGCCGGATTTGTCACCTGGATCGTAATGATTGCCACCAAGGAAGAGAAACAGCGGGTGGTATCCCTGCTCTTGGTTTTCTTTGTAGTGATCTTTTTCTGGATGGGATTCCACCAGAATGGACTTACCATGACCTTCTTTGCCCGTGACTATTCAGCAAAATCGGTGGACTCATTTACCTATCTGTTCTTTACCCTGAAAAGCCTCATAACAATTCTTGTTTTCATTGCCGGTATGGTGATGCTCCTGAATACGAGATCTGAAGCAAAAAACCGTATAATAGGAGCGGTGATGGCTGTTGTGGGTGGTGGCCTTTCTTACTGGTTCTACACCATTGGAGCTGAGACTAATCCCATTGCTCCAGAGGTTTACCAGTCCTTTAATCCTCTCTATATTGTATCCCTCACCTTCGTGGTGATGGCAGCTTTTGCGTGGATGAATAAAAAGGGAATAGAGCCTTCCACACCCAAAAAGATCGGGATAGGGATGGTTATAGCATCACTGGGTTTTGTTATCCTGGTCATTGGATCCTTCAACCTTATCTCACCGGTGGACCTGCAGGTGCTTAACGATGCCGGCGAGGTCACAAAGGTATATCCGGTACCTGACTCCTCCAGGGTTATGCCCTACTGGCTGATGTCGACCTACCTGGTACTTACCTTTGCAGAACTTTTCCTGAGCCCAATGGGACTTTCATTTGTGTCTAAAGTGGCGCCCACCAGGTTCCAGGGTGTGATGCAGGGGGGATGGCTACTGGCTACCGCTGTTGGTAACAAGCTTCTCTTCATTGGTAGCTTCTTCTGGGAAAAAATTCAGCTGTGGCAATTGTGGGGAATCTTCGTGGTTACCTGTCTGCTCTCAGCTGCCTTTATTTTTTCCATCCTTAAGAGGCTGGAAAATGCTACCAAATAGCCGCAGACAGCATATTCAGACAGCATGACATAATAAAGCCGCTCCAAATACGGGGCGGCTTTATTTATTTTTCAGAAAAGATGTCAGCTACATTTTCAATATTGCCATCAGTAGTAGCAGGATCGAGTCCCAGGATTTCTGTAATTATACCATAGACCTCCACATTGGAGAAGGGGGCTGCTGAATAATTCTCCTTAAAGGCAGGTCCTTCTGCATAAAAAATGGTATTCATATCGGTAAATGCATTGTCGTATCCGTGAGCTCCTGTGTATCCGGGAGGATCCGTTCTGGTTCCAATACTCCATAAGCTATCGGCTAAAACCACTATTCCTGGAAAACGAGGACTGTTGCCGTAGTGAAGCCGTTCAGGAATATCAGCCTTTTGCCAGGCGCTGACTCCCTCAACTGCATTCAGGGTGGTGGTGATCGAATCGGCACAGCCCTCTTCGGGCTGAATAAGAATGACAGGATTCCCTCCAACAACACCGATGGTCCATTGCTCCTTTATATGCTCCCACAGGTTCACATATTTATCGGACGAAAAAGGCGCCATGCCATGGTCTGAAAGAACGATCAAATTCACCAGCTCCCCGTACTCCAGGCTAGCTATTTCGTTGCGGAGATATCCCAGCACAGAATCCACATAATTTACCACTTTACCGGTCTCCTGATGTTCAGGACCATATTTATGTGCGATTCCATCCGGTTCATCAAAATATAGCAACACCAGTCCGGGACGCTCGGAGAGAGGCATCTTCAACCACTTTATGACCTGATCCACACGGGAGAGATAAGGGATATCACCATCATAGGAATACCAGAAGGAAGGTGAGATCCCCAAAATATCGGCTTCGCTTCCCACCCAAAAATAGGAAGCCGCTTTCACTCCCTGCTTCTCGGCGGTCACCCAGATGGGTTCCCCAAAATAGGCATCCGGATTTGTAACCATATCCGTGTCTCCAATACGATAGATACCTCCCAGTTCGGGAGCGTAAAAACTGTTATTGATAATTCCGTGGTGATCGGGATAAAGTCCTGTGGCAAGGGTATAGTGGTTGGGAAATGTACTGGTAGGAAAAGAGGATATCAGATGATCCGCTTTCACACCCTGCAGTGCCATATCATCAAAGTTGGGCGTTTCATACAGGTCCGAATAATCCCATCTGAATCCATCAAAAGAGACAACAAGCACATAGGTATCAAGTGTCCCCGATCCATTATCTTCCTCCTCCTTCTTCTTACCCGAGCAAGATGCTACCAGAATAAGCAGAATTAGTACATACCATTTAATGTTCATAGCAATCTTCCTGACAAGATATTAGTCGTTTTCATAATCCTTATCCAGGTACCTCCTTCTCATTGGATCGTCCACGGGACGGAAGAAGTAGTTCTTCTCCGGTAAGGGTGGAACCTCAAACTCCTGAATGCTCATATCAGGTAAGAAACGATAAAAACTGATGTGAGAATTCTCATAACCGCCCCCCCCGGACATACGCCTGAATGTATAGGGTCCCTGCACCAGTGACGGCTGGTACTCATCCAGCGACAGAATAAACCTACGCCCATAGACTCTAAGCGCATTCAGAAAGTACAGGGTCATATCATGACCCAGGATTCCATAGTTGATTCCCTTTTGGGAGGTAATGGCAGGTTGATTATAAAAATAGTTCCTGTACTTCGCCATAAAAGCCTCAATATCCGGATCATGATAGTCCACCCAGAATGAGTTATAAAACACCAGATTAAGCTTATGAAAATATCTGAGCTCAATGCTTGAGAATTCCGTCCAGTAGGGCGCTCCTATCACCTCAATATCGTAATGGTCCAACTGGTAAAAAAGAGTGGAGACGACACTACTTGCCAGTGCTTCATCGGCAGTGGGTACAAGCACGAGATTCTTTTTATCGGGCGATAATGAATAGATTAACTCGGCCGCACGGTCAAGTTTTTGAACCACCTCTTTAAAAACCACTGGATCGGAAGGATGGTAATCATCGAATCCATCAAAGATCAGCTGCTTGAAATACTCATGCCTCTCAATATCGAGCGAGTCCTCATTTCTCACATAAACAATGTTATACATATGCTTGCTGGCCACCAATTTGGCTACTTCCCTATACTCCCTTTCAAGGGATGGACTCAACTGAAAAAGGTAGGGATTGCTTTTTAGCAGTTCAAGGTCATTATGAAAGGGGGTGACCAGGGGAATCCGGTGCTCGCGGGCAAAGGCCGAAACAAGCTCCAGTGTGTATGGATAGAAGGGGCCAATAAAAAGATCGAAATCTTCAAACTCATCATCCTGTAAAATAGAGCGGATACGTGCTTCACTTCTCCTTGTATCCTTATAACGCACATCCAGTTTCATTCCGCTTTGCTTCATGGCATCGATGGCCAGGAGCGTTCCCTGAAAGAATTCAAGGAATTGCACTGATTGCGGAATTTTCGCCTCCATCATGTAGCGCTCAATAATCCGATTTCTGCGATTCTCCGAAGTTATATCCTTCAAGAGAGAGTCCAAAGGCTCCATCTCCCTGAAATCGAAAGGAATGAAGAATGCAACGTGATAGGTACGCCTTATATTTTCGTGCCTGTCATCAAACTCCTCATAGTGGTAATCATCAATCTCCTCATAACCAGTAAGATTAACTGAATCATCCTCAATACCCATATCTTCTCCCGCTTGATCCTGATCGCTTAGTTGTGGAGCCGGGATCCTGATCATCTGTCCATTTTTGGGTCCACCCCACCCCAATTCCGGGTTAACTGCCCGTATCTCTTCAATGGTAACACCATAGTAGCCTGCAATGGAGTAAAGGGTTTCCTTTCTTTTTACCTTATGATAGAGCAGTCCCTCTTCATTGTAGGCATGATCCTCCTCTACCACCACCTCTTCGGGAATCCGAAGACGTTGTCCAGGTTTCAGGGAAGCTGCAGAAACACCCCGGTTGGCCTGCTTAATATCCTTCTCTCTAAGCTTATAATTCCTGGCAATCCCATATAGGGTTTCCCCAGGCATTACCGTGTGATATCTACCTGTTCCACCAGGCTCTGGAAGTTCCGATGTATCGACCTCCTCCAATGGTTTCGGGTCAACCGGGATTTTAAGAGCCTGGCCAATCTGCAGTCCCGATATAACCCCGGGATTTTCAATGGCAATCTCCTTTTGGGAAATATGGTAGGCCTTTGAAATGGCGTAGAGGGTCTCCCCAGGTTTCACCACATGAATATAATAAACAGTTCCCTCAAGGATCACCTTATTATTGCTTCTCTTCACCGGAACGCTCTCCTGCGCCACAAGGGATAGCTGCAGTAAAAGAAGTCCCAGGAATGCTAATAATAAACGTCTATTTGGATATGAAATCATTGATGTTCTTTAGAATCCGCTCTTCAATACGGCTGGTGTCAGCTTTAACAAATTTCTCTCCGGTAATGCTTTCGTAAAGCTCAATGTATCGTTCCGACACCTCTTCCACAAATGCATCGGGCATGTCAGGTACTGTCTGGCCCTCTTTGCCCTGGAAACCGTTTGCGATTAGCCACTGCCGTACAAACTCCTTGGAAAGCTGCTTTTGCTGCTCACCAGCAGCCTGACGCTCTTCGTATCCATCTGTATAAAAATACCTTGAGGAATCGGGTGTATGAATCTCGTCGATCAAAACGATTTTCCCATCCTTTTTTCCAAACTCATACTTGGTATCAACAAGAATCAGGCCCATATCAGCTGCAATCTCTGTACCTCGCTGAAACAATGCCCTGGTATATTCTTCAAGCAGAACATAATCCTCTTCAGAAACCAGCTTGCTGGCCACGATATCTTCTCTTGAAATATCCTCATCATGCCCCTCATCTGCCTTGGTGGTAGGTGTAATGATGGGCTCAGGGAAACGGTCATGTTCTTTTAAACCTTCAGCCATAGGAACACCACACAAGATCCTCTTTCCATCTCTGTACTCTCTCCAGGCATGACCGGTCACATATGCCCGGATCACCATCTCTACCTTGAAAGGGTCTGCCATAAGGCCCACAGTAACATTGGGATCGGGCGAAGAGATTTTCCAGTTAGGAACAATATCGGAGGTAGCATCCAGGAACTTGGCTGCAATCTGATTCAAGACCTGCCCCTTGTAAGGAATACCCCTGGGGAGTACCACATCAAATGCGGAAATCCGGTCTGAGACTACCATGACCAGGTAGTCGTCCTTAATATTATATACGTCGCGAACCTTACCTGTATACAAGCTCTTCTGTCCTGCCAGCTCAAACGCTGTTCCTTTTAATGCATTGGTCATAACTGAATCTATTTTTTTTAAAGTTATATTTTTTCCACCAGGAACTATCTAACTAGGCATTATTGTAAGCTTTGACGATGGACTTAACCAGCCGGTGCCTGATGATATCCCGATCATCGAAGCGTATAATTGAAATTCCTTTGATCCCATCCAGAATCTTTATAGCCTGTACCAGGCCTGAATCCTCCCGCCTTGGAAGGTCCACCTGCGAATCATCGCCGGTAACAATGAAGCGGGCACTGGGTCCCATCCTGGTCAGGAACATCTTAAATTGATTGGCTGTTGCATTCTGGGCCTCATCAAGGATCACAAAGGCTTCGTCGAGGGTGCGTCCTCGCATATAGGCCAGGGGAGCAATCTGAATGGTGCCATCCTCCATAAACTGGATCAGCTTACGCGGCTGAATCATATCCCTCAGTGCATCATAGAGGGGTTGAAGATAGGGATCCAGCTTCTCCTTGAAGTCACCAGGTAAAAAGCCCAGTTTCTCACCTGCCTCCACTGCAGGCCTGGTCAATATAATCCGTTTGATCTCCCGCTCCTTGAGCGCTTTTACAGCCATGGCAATGGCCGTATAGGTTTTTCCGGTTCCGGCAGGCCCAACTGCAATAAGGAGATCATTCATCACCCCCTCATCAACCAATCGTTTCTGGTTAATGGTAACGGCCCTGATCTTCCTGCCACTCTCTCCATGAAGTAAGACCTCTCCTTCCGGGCCATTTGCCTCCGTTTTAATATCCGCAGAACCCTTCAGCAAGTCATCCAGGTCGGGAAGAGTAACTGTTTCAAATTTCCTCAGGTAACGCAGGAAGAGATCCACCCGTTCTTCAAAATCAATAAGTCGCTCTTTCTTACCAGAAATACGGATTTCGTTTCCTCTGGAAACAATCTTCAGATCGGAGAAAAGTTCAACAAATTTATTGAATCGGACATTGTTTACACCGTAGAAATCAACAGGATCAACACCTTCCAAATAGATCAATTTTTCCGCCATAAATTAAATTATAATCACTACTTTTGGATGTGCAAATTAAGTTGTTTTTTCCAACATTCCAATAAGAAAATCCCTGGTCCAGACCCATGCACATTATCACACTGACGTCCGATTGGAAGGAAAATGATTTTTATGTCGCATCACTCAAGGGAAAACTTCTTTCGGCCTGTCCCGAAGCACAAATCATCGACATCAACCACCGCATAAAATCGTTCAACAGTTCTCATGCTGCTTATATAGTCAGAAACGCTTATCCCCACTTTCCTGAGAATACCATCCATATCATTGCGGTCAATACGGAACCGGAAAATGGTGTTGAGTTACTGGCAGCAAGGAAAGATAAGCACTATTTCCTCTGTGCCGATAATGGAATCCTTGGCTTACTGGGAGGGACTGAACCTGACGAAGTGATCACGTTGACAGAGCATTGCAAAGAAGAACCCGACACATTTATAGCCCTATCCGTCTTTGCCAGGATTGCATGTGAGCTATCGAAGGGCACCGCTATGAAGAAACTTGGTTCTCCGGCGAAAGATTATAACAGGCAAATCCCCTTACGAGCCACCATTGAGGATCTAACCATTATAGGGAGTGTGATCCACATTGACTCCTACCAGAATGCAATCACAAATATCTCCCAGGAGCTGTTTAAGCGGGTTGGAAACGGGAATGCTTTTGAGATTTATGTTCAGAGCAAGTACAATATGATAAACCGAATCAATAAGCAGTATAATGAGACGGATCCGGGAGACCTGCTGGCCATATTTAACTCATCCGGCTTAATGGAGATCGCCATCCGGAATGGAAATGCAGCTGGTTTGCTAAATTTAGACACAAACTCAACCATCAGGGTTGAATTTAAGGAGGGATAGTATGCACAGTACTGAAGAGAAGCTAAAGGCCTTTGAGCGCCTTCTGGTTGTAATGGACGAATTAAGGGAGAAGTGTCCATGGGACAGGGAACAAACGCTGGAGAGCCTTAGGAACTTGACCATCGAAGAGACTTATGAACTGGCAGATGCGATTATTGATCAGGACCTGGTCGAAATCAGAAAAGAGCTGGGCGATCTGATGCTTCATATTGTGTTCTATTCGAAAATCGGATCGGAAAAAGGGGCATTTGATGTAGCTGATGTGCTTAATGGCATCTGTGATAAACTTGTATTCAGGCATCCTCATGTATTCGGGGATCGGAAAGTTAAGGATGCCGTTGAGGTACTTGAAAACTGGGAAGAGCTGAAGATGAAAGAGGGGAATCGCAGTGTACTTTCCGGTGTTCCCGTGTCACTACCGGCCATGATCAAAGCGCACAGGATTCAGGATAAGGTGAGAGCTGTAGGATTTGACTGGGATGAGAGGGAACAGGTATGGGACAAAGTGACCGAAGAGATTCAGGAGGTGAAGCACGAACTGACCAATGGACAGGAGCATGAGAAGATGGAGGAAGAAATCGGGGATCTGCTATTCTCCGTAATTAATGCAGCCCGCCTTTATAATGTTGAGCCCGAAACAGCCCTGGAGCGAACCAACAGGAAATTCATGCATAGATTTAAATACCTCGAAAGTAAGGCACAGAAAATGAATCGTAGTTTGAAAGAAATGAGTCTTGAAGAAATGGAAGCAATCTGGCAGGAAGCCAAGTCTATTTAATCTTGTCTTCTGACTTTTCGGCAGCTTTCTCGGTCTTCTCAGCAACTTTCTCGGTCTTCTCAGCAGGCACCTCCTTTTGATCCTCCTCTTTTTCCTCCTCTTTGTCAATCACTTCAAGAAGTTGGTGCTGATGCAACTGGTTGTACCACTGAAAGACTTTCTTGATATCAGAAACATAAACACGATCCTCGTCGTATTCCGGGACCAGCTCCTTAAATTGACTTTTAAGCTCTTCCACCGCCGCCTTGTGGGACAGGGTCTCTTTCCCTTCAGATTTCTCATGGATCATATAGAAGATATCTGCCAGCGGGACCTCTTCATCTATGGTAAAGATGGCGATATCCTCCAGGGAACTCACCCTGGCCGTAGTGGGTGCCACATGCCTCTTTTGATCCTCCAGGGATTCCACAACAATCCCATTGCGGGCCTGAGCAATAAATTTGAACAGGCCGCCTTTGCCCGATATGGCAAGAATGTCTTTTAATTGAATCGTCTTCATACCTCTAAATAAAGTGTTGCAATATAATACTTCTATTTCAATCCCCGCTTCTTCTTAATCTGCTCATATGCGCTCTGAACCTTCTTGAATTTCTCGTTGGCCACCTGCTTAAAATCCTCACCCAGGTGACTCACCTTGTCAGGATGGTACTTCATGGCCATCCGGCGGTATGCTTTTTTCACATCCTCATCAGTACTTGTGGGTTCAATCTCCAATATCTTATAGGACGCGTCGGTCATACTTACAAACATGGCCCTGATACTCTGGAAATCTGAGTCAGTAATACTCATGTAGGTGGATATCTTCTGTATCACCTGATTCTCTGAATCACTTACTGATCCGTCGGCCGAAGCAATCCCAAAGAGAAAGTGGAGCATCTCCAGGCGATAGGAATAGTCAAGCCGCTGTGACAACTGGTTGGTCACATCTCTCAAAGGGATCTCCTGCTTCAGAATATCTCTTAACATAACTACCGCTTCGTTGGCAGTATCAGCACCAAAGCGAGAAACAAAATAGCGTTTTACATAATCCAGCTCACTTTTCATCACCCTGCCATCTGCCTTCATTACCGCAGCAATGAGCACCAGCAGCGAGGCCGCATAATCCCCCCGAAGTGTCTGCGATCTTGCACTCCGAACCTGCCCGGGTGCTGCACTGGTCCCTGTATCAAAAATCGAACCTACTGCCAGGCCGAGGATCCCACCAATGGGACCACCCAGGGCCCATCCCAGTCCAAGTCCAACCCATTTCCCAAATTTTGCCATAACTTATTTTCTACTGTTTAAAATCTTGTTGTGCAATTCTATCACCTGGGGTAAAAGCATCTGCGTCTCATCATTCATTAGAACATGGTCCGCCATCTCCATTTTTTCTTCTTCACTCAGCTGATGACCCATTCGCTTTAAAACCGCTTCACGCTTAATCCCATCCCGCTTCATAACCCGGCCGATCCTGAGCTCTTCCGGTGCATAAACCATAACAGTTTGATTCATCTCAAGGCTGGCTCCGCTTTCAAACAATATGGCCGCCTCTTCCATAACATAGGACGCTCCACTTTGCTCTGCTGTCCAACGGATAAAATCTTTCCGTACATGCGGATGAACCAGTCTGTTCAGTTGGGAGAGCTTTTCATGATCTCCAAAAACTGAAGAGGCAAGATAATGCCTGTCTAGTCCATCTCGTCCGTAGGCCTGATCTCCGAACATAAGCACAATGCCAGCCTTCAGTTCAGCATTGCTATTCATCAATAAGCGTGCAGCTGTATCTGCATAATATACAGGCACTCCCAGTTTCTCAAAAATCTGACAGACCAGGGTCTTGCCACTTCCTATCCCGCCTGTTAATCCAAGCTTGAACATCACCTTCTTGACTTGAGAAATTCAACAGTCTTCGGATAATACTCGTAGCTGAGCAGATAGTCAGGAGGGTTCTGAATGCTTACACTCAGGGTCGGGGCCCGCTCTTCAATCTTTTCATAATCAACCACCGCTCGGAAAGGATAACTTTCAATCCTGTCATATTTACTCAGTCCAATCTTGCAATTTACTTTAATGCTCGAAGGAAAGGTTTGAAGAAGTATGCTATCAGGCAAATTCAGTACCTCAATTGGAACCGATACCTGCAGCTCCGTAAAGCGCTCCAGTTCAATGAAGCACTCCACCCTGGTAAGATTGTAAGTCAGATCAGGGTTCTGGTTCAAGCGTACCTTGTCCTCGTAATTCTTGGTAAGCTCACCAAGATCCTGTCTTTCGGTATATATAAAAGCCAGTGTATCCAGGATAAGGTCCGGGCCGGTTACCTCCACAGAATCGGGAGTTAGCATGATCTTATCCTTGATGGTAAACTGAGTCACGATGCTATAGTTAAAATCTGCCTGGATTTTAACCATTCTGCTAACCTTTCCGGCAAACTGAAAACTCAGCGTGTCGGGTTTGATTTCCAGTAATTGCAATTCAGCGGGTAACTGTCTGGATATCTGATCCTTCAAATAGCGTGTCAGGATGTAGGGGCTGGAGCTGTCCTGTCCCCTGCTTAGATTGAAAGCTGAGATATCGAAGCTTATGGGAACCGGTTTCCTGAACATCCGGTACCGCAACAATGCATATCCATGTGCATTTATCTGCAGATCAAGGTGCTCAGGCAAATCACCAATAAAAACCTTATCTTCTGGAAAATCAGCGTAGACCAGGGGATATTCAAGAACGGAAGTATAGTTCTTGCTTAGTGCATTGAGCAACCAGATAGTGGCTGAAATAAGAAGAAAAACAGAAAACAACAATATCCTTTTCTTGGACTGTAGTTTTTGTCCTTCCCGTACCTTTGGCCATTTCTTCTGGAGCTTACTGTTTTCCAAAGCAGTCAGTTTATTTCTTAGCCGCAGCCTCCGTTGGTTCAGCTGCAACAGCAGTTTTATCAACCTTTACCAGTACATTATCAGCAATTTCAAGTGTTACTGTACGATCTTTCACATCATTGATCTTACCGTAAATTCCACCAGTTGTGGTTACTTTATCACCCTTCTTCAGAGCGTTCCTGAAATTTGTAGACTCCTTTTGCTTCTTCACCTGTGGACGTATCATAAAAAAATAGAATACCACAATGATCAGCAATAGAAAAATCAATGATTGCATACCTGCAGCACCACCTGGACCGGCTGGTGCAGCTAAAATCTGAAATAGAAAACTCATACCTTCTGTTTTTATTTAGTTAAACACTATTGTTTACTTTCGCTCTGATGGTCAGTTGGACTACCTGATTGCTTGCGTTTGATTTTATGGTAACAAGCTTTCGTTGTTCTCCGTTCCTGCCCGATGCATCAAATATAATCTCAAGGGTCTCTTTCTCCCCAGGCTCCAGTGGTTCACGGCTCCAGTTGGGCGTGGTGCATCCACAGCTTGCCTCAACAGCAGTGATCAACAGATCCTCTTCCCCTTCGTTCCCGTAGTTAAAATAACAGACCACACTTTCACCTTCAATGATTGTTCCAAAATCATGAATAAGGGTGTCAAAAACCATAAGAGGCTCTCCTTGTGCCTCTTGACCCTTAAGTTCATGAACACCACTTCTCTGTTCCTGACTGCCATTTTGTCTACCACAGGCCAATGCTAACAATATCAGGCCTGCCAGAATGCCCCCTGGGACCAGGCGGTTCAGATTAATCATTCTCACCAATCAGGCCCCTCCCTTTTTTCACAATTTTCTTTTCTTCTTTCAATTGCATCAAAACCTTGTCAAGCACACCGTTAATAAATATGTTGCTCTTACTGGTGCTGTAAAACTTGGATATCTCCAGGTACTCATTCAGAGTCACCTTGGTTGGAATAGTTGGAAAGGCAACCAGTTCGGCTAAGGCGATCTGCATAATCAGGATATCCATAAATGCGATCCGCTCCAGATCCCAGTTCCTGGTATTCTGTTTGATATACTCCACATACTCTTCATGATGCAAGATGGTTTGCCTGTACAACTTTACCACGTAATCACTGTCCTCCTTGTTCTTATAAAGCTCCATGAGTGGCTTATCGGGGCCATCCTCCTCCTTAAATTTCTTAAAGGTCTTCACAATCATGCTGGTGATAAATTCCAGATCGTCGTTCCAGTAGATGCTCTGTTCTTCCATTATGGAATCCAGCCTTTCGCTGGAGAAAACAATATGGGTATAGATGAAGGTAACCAGGCGCTTATCCCCGGCATACCCGTGCTCCTCAGCTTTCATATAGGCCTCATATTCTTCACTCTCTATCAGGCGTGTGTATACCTCCTTGATCAGCTCCGGATGATTGACCCAATTGAGTTTGTGCTGCTCCACAAACCGGAGTAAGTGTGTATTGTTTCTTAGCTGGGCGACCAGCATGTTGTCGAGAAAACGTGTGTTCGGATGAAGGTCCTCATGGGTGGGGATTAGCTTATTACTGGCGATCTCAATCCTTGATTCAGCATAGAGGACTACATCGATCAACAGGAGAAGAAGGTAGTGATAGAGTTCGTACGCTTTCTCAATATTGAAATGAAGCTCTTTTTCTGAGCGCCTCATATCCTCTCTACCTGTAGTGTAGTATGCATAGAGAGATTGCAGTGCCTTAATACGTAATTGTCTCCTGCTTATCATTTGTAAAAGAACCGTTAACTATTTTAATTAACGATGCAAATTTACACTAAATTTTAATCTATGAAACATCTGTTCAGCAGCAAGTTTAACCAGAACCTAAAATGGAGCAAAATTTGAATATGTTTAAAATATTTTACACTTTTGAAATTGAACTAAGCAAACCCTAACCAAATCTGATGTAATGATTGATGATGGAAATGTTAAATCTGAGGGGTATGGATCAGATGGAGCAGGACGGGAAGAGATTCATTCCAAGGCTGTAAGGGCCGGAAAAAGAACTTACTTTTTTGATGTGAAGGCTACCCGTAGAAACGACTACTACCTGACGATTACTGAGAGCAAAAAAAGATTTAACCGCGACGGAAAGTTTTTCTATGAGAAACATAAACTATTTCTCTATAAAGAGGATTTCGATAAATTTGCTGATAGTCTGAACGAGATTATCGCCTTTATCCGCGAAGCTAATCCACAGCCTATCGAGCTGGAAGACAGTCCGGTAATGGGGCATAAGGAAAATACGAAGCCTTCAGAAGAGCTGGTTGAAAAGGAAAAAGACTTCACAAATGTGGAGTTTGAAGATCTTGGTGAAGAGAATGCTTAAGGCTGCTTAGCTCTACGTTCAAGAAATTCCTCAATCTCTCCAAAGGAGAGAACCCTTACATTGGTCATAATATAGTCATCATTGAGGAAATCGCCGTATCTGTTGCACTCATCAATGGCCTTCTTGAAAACTGTTTTAAGCGAATGGTTCATGGGCAATAGAAGTAGTATGGTAGCCAGATAACCTGAAAAACTGGATTCCTCTATAAGAGCATCAAACTTCTTCAATATAAATTCAAACTCATTCTTAATAACCATCTGCTGGGAGGATGTAAGTTCGACCTTTGTACGTGACATTAAAACCACGAAATAACGCAATTTCTCATCTTTCCCCCCCAGACCGGTGGATATAAACACCTGGTTCTCATCCATGATCTTGCTCTCCAGTAGCATGCGACTCTCATTAAGAGCCAGAATTGCCCAGGAAAGCAAAGGCTCAAATGCTTGCTCCAGGTAAGCCTCAATGGCCCTGTAACATTCGACACTTTCAATACTGGCCATCCTGGCCAGAATTTCCTTTTTAACATCCACAGAATAACCCGGCTCTGACAGGTATTGCATATGCTCAAGTGCCCACTTATCACTCTTTTCCTCTCTGATCCTCATGGAGCAATCGTAATACTCCATTTGCAGATCCATATCGATCTTCTGCTCCAGGATCTTAAGATTTCCCGGTGTACCCCCCAGAATCTCTCTGATCTTCTCATACAGGCTCTCATTCTCTTCCATCTAAACCCTGCTTTTTAATAAATGTACGATTTTTTGCTAATTTGGAGTAAAGTTTGACAATGGAAGTCGTTTCTAACATAGACAAGCAGGTTGAAGAGGCTTCAAGAGGCTTCAGGCTCTCCATTGAAAGCACCCTTCAGGTGGGATTCAACCTCTTTCGTAAAGCTCCATCAGAATTCATTGTCTTCTCAGTTCTGGGTGTTATTATCTTCTCCAATCCATTGAGTGGATTGTTGTTGGGGGGGCCAACCATGGCCTCTTATTTTCATCTGGCACAGCTTGCAAGCAGGGGACAGCAAATAGAAATTTCCGATTTCTTCAGAGGTTTTGATAAAGGCGGAAGCTTAATAAAGCTCAGCCTTCTCATTTTTGTGATCGTTCTCCTGGGTCTAATGATGCTGATCATACCCGGGATATACTTTGCAGTCTCTTATGTTTTTTCTCACTCACTTGTCTGGTTTTATGACAAGGATCCCACCGAGGCCATCAGATTAAGCAGAAAAATCGTTTCAGGGAATTTCAAACAGATACTTCTTCTCTTTCTGATCCTTGCCGGCATTAACCTTCTGGGCCTGATGGCTCTGGGTGTGGGTATCCTATTGACCATGCCTTTTTCTTTCTGCGTACTTTACGCAGCTTTTGATGATATTATCGGGGTCTCAAACTGAATACGATGGATATAACACTTGCTGTTCTTGGAGCGGCACTCGTTCTGGTTGGATTTATTGGAAGTATACTTCCCATTATTCCGGGCCCACCCATTAGTTGGGCGGGTTTACTTCTTTTGAAATGGACCGATTTTGTGGATGACCATGGTGCTGCCTATGAGAATGCATTATGGATCTTGCTCTTCTTTGTAATCCTGGTCACCATCCTCGATTATGTAGTTCCTATCATGGGCACCAAAAAATATGGAGGATCCAAACGGGGAGTATGGGGAGCTACAATAGGTGTGGTCGTAGGTCTTTTTTTTGGTCCCCTGGGTATTATTATCGGCCCTTTCCTGGGGGCCTATATTGGGGAAATAAGCACCGGGAAAAAGGATAAAGATGCCCTGCGGGCTGCCTGGGGTTCGTTTATGGGATTCCTTCTGGGAGTAGGCCTTAAACTGATGGTATGCGGGACAATACTGTTCTTCTTTATTCGATATCTCTTCTTCTAGTTTGTAGTTACGCACCAAGCGTAGCTACAAGAATAGCTTTTATAGAATGCATTCTGTTTTCAGCCTCATCAAAGACAATGGAGTGTTCCGATTCGAACACCTCTTCGCTGACCTCCATGGCTTCCAGTCCAAATTTCTTGAATATCTCCTCTCCAACGGTGGTTTCCCTGTTATGAAAGGCAGGCAGGCAATGTAGAAATTTCACATCTGGATTCCCAGTGGCCTTTATCACCTCCATATTCACCTGGTAGGGCTTGAGTAATTTGATCCGTTCATCCCATACTTCATCAGGCTCCCCCATGGAGACCCAAACATCGGTATAGAGAAAATCCGCATCCTTTACTGCTTTATGCACATCATCTGTAATGGTAATCTTTGCCCCTGTTTTTTTTGCAATATTGCGACATTTCTGAAGCAGGGATTCATCGGGCTGAACCGAAGCTGGAGCAGCGGCCCTGAAATCTAAACCCACCTTGGCTGCACCCACCATCAATGAATTGCCCATGTTGTTCCTGGCATCTCCCAGATAACAAAGTTTCATCTCATTCAAGGGTTTATCCGAGTGCTCTATCATGGTCATAAAATCGGCCATGATCTGGGTGGGATGAAACTCAGTGGTGAGACCATTCCATACGGGTACCCCAGCATAAGCCGCAAGCTCCTCTACCACGGACTGACCAAAACCCCTGTATTCGATGCCGTCGTACATACGTCCCAGTACACGAGCGGTATCTTTCATGGACTCTTTATAGCCAATCTGGGATCCGGAAGGCCCCAGGTAGGTAACCCCGGCTCCCTGATCAAGTGCTGCCACTTCAAAAGCACACCTGGTCCGGGTTGAACTCTTTTCAAAGATCAATGCGATATTCTTCCCCTTCATGGTTGGGACTTCTGTGCCACTATACTTGGCCTTCTTCAAGGTAAAACCAAGATCCAGCAGAAAACGGATCTCCTGAGGGGTAAAATCAAGTAGTGTAAGAAAATGTCGGTTGCGCAGGTTAAAAGCCATGATAAAAAATTGAGTTAAATGGACAGATAAAAATAATATAAATTGTCAGGCATCGTATTCCATAGTGATTTTTGTTCCATAGCTTCGATCTTCCAGCTTAAAAGCTTCTGTAATAACGCTCTTTTCTCCACCCTTCTTAATAAACTGCAAAGCTGCTCTGATTTTTGGGGCCATATCACCCTCACCAAACATGCCCTGCTCCAGGTATGAATGGGTATCTTTATAATTTAAGAACTCTTTTATTTCCTGTTGGGGGCTGCCATAATTGATATAGACAAAGGGCACATCTGTCAGAATATAAAACTCATCGGCTCCTATCCTTGCTCCCAGAAGGGCCGATGCCAGGTCCTTGTCGATTACAGATTCAGAGGGCCTGATGCTGCCTGCAGCATCTCTGAATACAGGCACACCACCACCACCCGAAGCCACCACAATAGTCCCCTCTCGTGCCAATCTTTCAATCACCTTTTCATTAATTATCTCGATGGGCTTTGGGGAAGGTACCGCTCTGCGATAGCCTCCTTCGCGCTTATTTCCCTCTTGAAAAACCCATCCTTTTTCTGCAGAAATCCGATCCGCTTCCTCTTTGCTGTAGGTTTTGCCCACCCTTTTGGAGGGTTTATGGAAAGCAGGATCGTTTTCCTCAACTACTGACATGGTAATCATGGTTACTACTTCCTTCTGGATTCCGTTTTTATGCAAAATATTCCTGAGCATCCGCTCGATCATATAGCCGATCCCACCCTGCGAATCCGCCACACAGATATCCAAAGGCATCTGTGGAAGGCCATAGTTTTCTTCCCCGGCATCGTTTCGCATCAGGATATTTCCCACCTGGGGACCGTTTCCATGAGTAATCACCAGGTCATACCCTTCCCTGATCAGAAACAGAAGATTTTCAAGGGTGTCTGTCGTATTCTGTTCCTGTTCATCGATGGTACCCAACTGATTGTCGCGGAGTAATGCATTTCCTCCAAGCGCTACAACTGCCAGCTTTTTCATAAGCGATCATTTATTGATCCATGCAAATCTAAATATTCCCCTTTCTTTGTTTTCCCATAAAAAGAGTTTCTTAAACATAAATAGTGATATATTTTTCTAATTTTGGTGAAAATTGGAGTAATTCATACCAACTAGCGTGTCGCGAAGACTTTTTATCCCCTTTCTGATTCTGGTTTCACTGCTTTTTTACAGTTGCCGTCGTAATGTCAAACTTCCCGAAACCATGGAAGCACATTACATGAAGTACCATATTTCTTACCTGGAGAACATGGCAGGTGATGTACCTACCCGGATTCTGCCAGCCAGGATGGATTCGTGGTACACCGACTATTTCGTGGTCACCCAAATTAATGGTTTCTTCAACCAGTTTTCTCTTATACAGATCGCCGACCTAAGAAACAAACGGGTATCTACCCTACTCAACCTCTTTGGAAATAAGGTCTACTCCAGGGGGGAAAAGGGTGAACTCCCAGCCGGAATTATTGCCCCTTTAGAAATGCATATTCAAAATACCGGAGAGCAGTCTGTTATTGGCGGACTCAATTCAGAACAGGTACAAATAGATACCGGGAGCGAGTCCTACAATATGTACTACACACGCGATTTTTCTGTTCGAAGACCCAATCTCGGTACTCCCTACCGCACCATTAATTATCCACTGTCGGATTTCAGGATTCAGCTCAGCTATCTCAAAATGCATCTGACCTGTACCGAATATGACTCCAGAATCATTGAGTCTGAAATGTTTACGGTCCCCGATGAGTACAGGCTGGTTACACGTCCGGTCATGGAGGAAATTATTAACAGCCTGTTTACAAAAGAATAACTCGAACAGTTCCGTTATCATTACATTAGTACGTTATAATCAACGGTAAATCGTTACCTGCAATCGGGAGGAGAATGGCCAAAAAGAAGAAGAAGAAAAAAAAGAATCCAATCGTCAGATTTCTGGGATCTGTGCATGCCTTTTTTAAAGATGACCGGTTTCGCTACGCCATGGGAATTGTATTCCTGCTGCTGGCAGTGTTTTTGATCCTTTCACTTATCTCCTACCTGATCAATTGGAAAACGGACCAGGATTTTGAATGGGAAAAGGTCTTTTCCAGTCCGGAGATCCAGGTCGAAAATTCAGGCGGAAAATTAGGAGCGTGGTTATCCAATCTACTCATTAACAAGTGGTTTGGCCTTTCCAGTTTTCTCTTTCCGGTCATCCTTGTCATATGGACTATGTCCCTTTACAAGATTCGACTGGTGAAAGCAGCTAAAGCTGTAAGGAACAGTCTCATCCTGATCATTCTTTTGTCGCTCACACTGGGTTTGATTTTCGAAGATGCCGGAGGGGCTCTTGGAAGCGGCCCAGGCGGACAACATGGATATTTCATCAGCAGATGGCTGGTAGCCAGTATTGGTACTCTGGGTACCATAAGCCTGCTGGTCATTTCTTACACAGCCATGCTTTTATTCTCAACCTCCTTCCTGGACTGGATTAGAGAGCGTGAGAATCCCTTTCTCTCCTCCGACGAACAAAAGGAAGATGCTGAGCAAATTGCTGAGCCGGAAGAGCTAATTCCGGGCGATGAAACCATCCATGTGGAAAAAGAGATTGAGGAAGAAGCCTTTGTTGTTAAGGGAGAAACCACAGAAGACAGTTCTCCCCTTACTGAGGAAGACTCTCCCGGGAAAGAGGATGTGGAGATGACTATTGAAGATGGTGATCCAGAGGATATTAATCTCGATGAGGGAGCTTTGGGAGAGTACGATCCCACACTGGACCTGCCCAAATTCAGGTATCCACCCCTGAGCCTGATGAAGGAATATGACCATGGAGAATCAACAGTTAGTAACGAAGAGCTGATATCCAATAAAAACCGGATTGTTGAAACCCTGGGAAACTATAATATCAAGATTGATAAGATCAAGGCTACCATTGGGCCTACGGTGACACTATATGAGATTGTCCCGGCACCGGGTATCAGAATATCCAGGATTAAAAGTCTTGAAGATGATATTGCACTTAGCCTTTCGGCCCTGGGCATCAGAATCATTGCACCCATTCCCGGCAAAGGAACCATTGGCATAGAGGTTCCCAATCAGAATCCAAGGACAGTTTCCATGAAATCGATTCTGGCTTCTAAAAAGTTCCAGGATGCGGACATGGAACTGGCCATTGCGCTTGGAAAAACCATATCCAATGAAACCTTTGTATTTGATCTGACCAAGATGCCACACCTCCTGGTTGCCGGTGCTACCGGTCAGGGCAAATCAGTAGGATTAAATGCCATAATCGCTTCACTGCTATTCAAAAAGCACCCAGCTCAGCTGAAATTTGTAATGATTGATCCTAAAAAAGTTGAGCTTTCCCTTTACACCAAGATAGAACGGCACTATCTGGCCAAACTTCCCGAATCGGAAGAGGCCATCATCACCGATACCCAGCAGGTGATCCACACACTGAACAGTCTGTGTGGGGAAATGGACGACCGTTACAACCTGCTCAAGAACGCGCAGGTAAGAAACATCAGGGAGTACAATACCAAGTTCATCAATCGAAAGCTGAATCCCAATAAGGGACACCACTACCTGCCATTTATTGTGGTCATCATCGATGAATTTGCCGACCTGATTATGACTGCGGGCAGAGAGATAGAAACCCCGATTTCCAGGCTGGCCCAGCTGGCCAGAGCCATAGGGATTCACCTGATTATTGCCACCCAGCGACCCACCACTAATATTATTACAGGAGTCATTAAGGCCAATTTCCCGGCCAGAATAGCTTTCCGGGTCACCTCCGGAATCGATTCCCGAACCATTCTGGATGGACCAGGGGCAGATCAGCTGATCGGCAGGGGTGATATGCTCTTTCTCAGTGGAAGCGAGCCCATTCGCCTACAGTGTGCCTTTGTGGATGGGCCCGAGATTGAGGATGTTACCGACTTTATCGGACAACAAAAGGGCTACCCTACAGCCATGATGCTTACTCCTGTGGAGGAGGAGGTCGGAACCGGCCCCGAAGTGGACCTGGACAAAAGAGATGACAAGTTTGAGGAGGCTGCCAGGCTGGTAGTTCAGCATCAGCAGGGTTCCACTTCACTTATTCAGCGGAAACTGTCCCTGGGGTACAACAGGGCCGGGCGAATTGTGGACCAACTGGAGCTTGCCGGTATACTTGGTCCTTTCGAAGGCAGTAAAGCCCGGAAGGTCCTGGTCATGGATGAATTCAGTTTGGAACAGATTTTGAGTAATCTAAGCTAAATGGAGATTCTAACTATGAAACAATACAGACATATCTGGCTGCTGGCAGTGCTATCTTTTCTTACTTCTGCTTCCTACAGTCAGCAGGACAGCAGGGCTGATAAGTACCTGCAGGCCGTATCAAATCAGTTCGACCTGAACAAAGCTTATGTTATCCGAATGGACTATATACGGGAGGACCTGATGCAGGAGACCTCTGCAGAGGGAGAAGGAGTGATCTGGATGAAAGGTTTGAAGTATAAGATTATGCTGGAAGAGTATATCGTCTACTACAATGAGGATAAGCTTTATTCCCAGAATACAGAGACCGAGGAGGTCTATGTCAGCGAACCTGATCCGGACCAACCTGGATATCTTCAGGCGGTTCCCATAAAGATCATCAAGGCTTATGAACAGGATTTCAACTACATGTACATTGGTAATACCCCTATGCTAGGCAAGAGTCTGATTGAGATACAGCTTTATCCAAAAGATATATCAGGTCCCTATTCCATGCTCAAAATGTTTGTGAATCCCGGCTCTCAAAAACTGGAAGTGATTCAATTGAAACACAAAGAGGGTATTCTTTATACCATGATACTATCCGAAATGAAAGTAGATCCGACGCTTAAGGAAAGTGTTTTTGATTTTGACCCTTTGGCCTTCCCCAACACGGAGATCATTGAGCTGATTGAATAGCCCCCAGGACTATTCCGGATATTCAATCCTTGAATGATAAATATTGGTAAGCCTGTTCTTGAAAATTTCTTTAATGACAGTCATATCCGCAAAGCTTATATCCGCCTCGGTAAACTGCTCCTCCTCAGCCTGTCGGCTGACAATATTCTCCACCAGGTCGGAAATGGATTCACGGGTATAGGCCTTCAATGTCCGTGAAGCAGC
>Ga0164315_10000754_pt1 | contig 23235 bp, 20 predicted proteins | sample GuaBasSedimGuay6_FD_113737 | JGI IMG/M metagenome (GOLD analysis project Ga0164315, IMG submission 113737) | Subseafloor sediment microbial communities from Guaymas Basin, Gulf of California, Mexico - Guay6, Core 4569-2, 0-3 cm | ecosystem: Environmental > Aquatic > Marine > Hydrothermal vents... | reverse complement strand
TCCGTGCTTGACACGGAATCCATTCAACCACATGGACGGTCTTGTTACATAAATGGATACTGAATCAAGTTCAGTATGACGACTCGAGGGGAATGGATACTGAATCAAGTTCAGTATGACGACTCGAGGGGAATGGATACTGAATCAAGTTCAGTATGACGACCAGAGAGTTCAGCATGACGGCAAATAGGGAGAACTTAAGACAGCTTACCAAATTATTTTATTTTTTTTGTCAATGAATTTTAAACTGCTTCGTTTGTTAGATTGACGGACGAATGGTTCGCCCGTCTTTGTTTTTATTTTTTTTAAAGGAAATTATTATGAATATGCAATTAAACAGTGTAAACACACCACATCTGGGGGGGGGGTTCTTATAACTATAAAACTCCTGTAACAACCAAGACTTCCGCTCTTGCTAAGACTCTGGCTTTAACCACCGCACTTACTCTAAGTGTTATATCCACCCAAACATATGCTGCCTGCACGGCTGCCATTGACATGGGTTCTAACAAAATCACCAATTTGACTGACCCTACAGATGCACAAGATGCTGCTACAAAAGCCTATGTGGACGGAAGAACTGGCGATAGAACAATAGTTCAAATCAGCACTGCGAAGGCTTTTGCAGATGCAGCACAAGAAGCATGGGAAAATGGAGGAAGATTAATGGGTATAGATGAGCTCACTGGAGCATGCAAAGCAGGTGATTTGCCAACTGGCTGGGTATCAGGTTTTGCTGTTAAGGGTGGTGATAATAACTACGTAGCATTAAGCATGGCTACTAATTGCTCCATTGATCATGTCAATGCTAAACATTTTACATGGCTTTCTCGGTATACATACATTAAGTAAGTTATTGTAACCTCAACATTTTTGTGTTGAGGTTTTTGTTATTCTGAGATATAATTGGGGAATCCCCAAAAGCAAATGCAGTTGTAGTAAGGGGGTATGTCCATTTAACTCATTCCCACTTTTTAAAAGTGGCAATGCATATGCAAATATCCTTCCATTGTTACTTGCCAAAAGTAGTAATGTGTAGCAATATAAAAACCACAAGAAAGTAGTGGGGACGAGTTGCAAAAAAAAGCCACAATGAAAATTGTGGCTTTTTTTATGAAAGATACATTTTTTTAGGTTTGTTTTGGTATTTTGTTAATAACCGCCTTTGCGGAGAGACTCTGGTAAACCTGAAATTCTACCACCTTGTTTGCTTGGGTCGCCAGGAAACAAATCATACAATGTTTTGGCATTGATTTTTTCAGCCAATTTCTTGCCCATTGTTTTGACCATATTGCGAGCATTTGGTTGATTGTCACCATCGTTGATAAACTCATCACGTAGATAATTTATCAAATCCCAATGTTTGTTAGTTAGTTCTAAACTCTCGTCACCTGCGATATGTTTTGCCACATCTTGTGACCAGTCTTCAATGTTTTCTAAATAACCATTAGCATTTGTTGCCACAGTTTTGTTATTAATTTCAATTGTCATTTTATTTGCTCCGAAAAAAAAGTTAATTCTATCATACAACAAAAAAATAAAATTTGTTTGCATTAAATGGTTATTAGATCGGAACATAGAGGTATATTGAAAAATCCCGTCATTGCGAGGCACGAAGCAATCTCTTGGGATAAAAAGAGAGACTGCCACGGCTTCGCCTCGCAGTGACGGATTTTCGTCATCGCGAGCAAGCTTGCGAGCGAAGCGATCTCCATGAGGCAGACGAACACCACAAGAGACTGCCACACTCGCAGCCGTGGCAATCTCTGATTAGTTTACGGATAATTTTTAAGAGATAACCACGGCAGTCTATATAGTTATTAGTTAATAGTTAAAAATTAATAGCGGACTTTAAACTAATAACTGTTAATTATTAATTATCAATTATTCTCGTCCGCTTCGTTATGACGGGATTTTTTAATGACAGATTTTTGGGGAATTATTGGTGGGGTTTATGCCCCATTTTTTAAAAATTTAATAAAGGAGGATAACAATGAATATTTCAAAATCTTTATATATCAAAGATTTGCAGTGTCACAAAGCTCTGTGGTTGAAAAAATATAACAAAGAAGCTGTATTAACTTAGCAGTTGAATACATATATTTAACTGCTAAGTTAATCAGAGGATTCTTAACGAAAAGTATTAGAGGTAAATTGCCATGTTCTCGTTATGTATAAAATGTCAGAATTTTTTTTAAGCTCTCCTGTGAAAGCGGCAAAAGGAGAGGACTGATAAACTATATTTCTCGCGGCTTGATCTAATAGGTTTATGCCAGATTTTTTTTTAATTCGCACCTCTAAAACCTTGCCGTCTGATTTTATGGCAACGACTAATATCAAAGATCCTTTTAGGTTTTTTTTACGAATTTCTGTTGGGTAGTGTTTGTTTCCCATAAACTCAACTCTTTTTATCCAGTTGTGCATATAAGCAGCAGCTGGGGTGTTTTTGGTGCGTGCATGAACAAATTGTTTACGTGGTCTTTTGGAATAATCTTGAATATCTTTATTTATCTCAGCAGTAAGGCGGGCAATAGTAAGCTCAGGTTGGGTTATTTGTTGTGAATTATTTAAAGATTTATTTTGTTCTGGTTTGTCAGAGCTCTGTATTTTTTTATCAGCTTGTTGTGCTGTGATAAGTTTTGTTTTCTTTTGTTGTTGTTGTTTTATTTGTTGTTGAGATTGAATTTGGGCTATGCCATTCATTTTGGTGTCCTCAAAAGATTGGAATAGACTTTTTTTTCTTTTATTTGTATCAAATTCTCCGCCACCTTCGTGGGAGGTGTTAGCCAAGTAGTCGGCATCTTTTATTTTTTCATCACTTTGTTTGCTTTGCACGATTATAACATCCAAAGCAGGTGGTAATTTGGGGTTTGTCGGGGTAAAAGAAAAACTTATCGCAAAAATGACACTTGTATGCAAACACAAGGCAATTATAACCGATAGTGGCATTCTAAGTTTACGAGATATTTGTGTTTTCATTTGTGTGTTTGAGCAACCATTGAATCAAATTATCGGCAATATTATAATTTTTCTGTGAGTTTATTTCAACTATACAGGTAGGGCTGGTTATATTTATCTCTGTTAAATAGTTACCTATTATATCAATTCCTGCGAATATTATGTTATTTTTTTCTAAAAAACTTTTGACCCTATGGCAAATATAAAGATCTCTATCGGTTAATTCATCAGCAATAGCTATACCACCTGCAGCAAGATTACCGCGATGTTCGCCCTTTTTTGGCATTCTTATTAAACAATACTTTTCAGGTCTGGCATTTATCAGCAAAATTCTTTTGTCACCTTTGTTTTTTATCTCTTGTATATATTTTTGTGCCATCACAGGTTTGTTGCCTGCTAACATAGTCTCAAAAATTACATTGGCATTGTCATCATCTGCATCAACTTTAAAAATAGATTTACCGCCCATGCCATCTAGAGGTTTGACTATAATTTTTTTATGCTGTGTTAAAAAAGTTTTTAATCTTGCTTTGTCGGCACATATTATAGTATCGGTTATAATATCAGGGAATTGACAAATAACAGTTTTTTCATTAAGGTTTCGCAAAGCAGATGGTGGGTTTATGACAAGGCAATTTTGTTGCTCTGATAAGTCTAAAACATAGGTAGCATAAACATAAAAATCATCAACAGGAGGATCTGTTCGCATAAAAATTGCCCTAAAATTTTCAATTTTTTGGTCAGATGCTCGTATTATTTTATAGTATTTTTTGTTATTATTGTTGTTGGCAAAAACCTCAATAATTTTTAAGTTTCCATAGGGTAGGTTGTTTTTTATATACAAATCTTTTATTTGGGCATAATGAATTATTAAATCTTTTTTTTGGGCAGATATCATCATCGCAAAAGTGCTATCTTTTTTGATATTAATGTTATCAATATCATCCATTATAAAAAGTATTTTATTTTTATTTAACATTGATTTTATTCTGCCACATTATAACATTCTCTTTTATTTTATCCTCATCCATGGTTAATAATTGACGGTTTTCCATCAAAAGTTTACCCTGGACCCAGTTATGGGTAATTTGTTGTGTTCCTGCACTATAAATCAGAGCCCCTATCTTATCATAACAAGGAATTGTTTGGATCTTATTCATATCTATGGCTATCATATCAGCTGCCATACCAACATCTAAAAACCCGGTATTTTCTAATTTATAAGCATAGGCTGCATTGACTGTTGCCATTTTATATAAATCGATGGCAGGCATGACTTTGGCATTTTTGTTAAATAATTTTGCCATAAATCCTGCGGTTTGGATTTCTTTTAAAATATCCAAATCATTGTTAGAGGCGGCTCCATCTGTGCCGATACAGACATTTATGTTGTTTTGTTGTAGTTTGTGGATATCACAATAACCCGATGATAATTTAGCATTTGATTGGGGACAATGCACAATATTAACATCATATTCTTGTAATAATTCTAACTCTTCATTATCAAAATGAGCCATATGTACCGCGATTAAATTGTCATTTAACAGCCCTAATTGTTCTAATTTTTGCAAAGGTTTTATTTTGTGTTTTACCTGATATAATTCACCCTCTGATATTGTCTCATTCAGATGAATTTGCACCGATAAATCCAGTTCATATGAGATGGTAGCAATTTTTTCCATAGCAGAATCTGATACTGTGTAACAGGCATGAGGTGCAAACATTGTTTTGATAAGATTATCGTGTTTATAGGTATCTTGCACCTGCAAACCACGACTTATATATTCATCAGCATTTTTAGCCCACTTTGAGGGAAAATCTAATACCAGCATTCCTATCATAGCACGCATAGAGGCCTCTTTTGCTACTTTTGCTACCATATTTGGATAAAAATACATATCACAGAAACAAGTAATGCCATCTTTAATCATCTCTGCTATGGCAAGTTTTGTGCCATCATATACAAACTTTTCATTCATAAATTTTGCCTCGGTAGGCCATATGTGCTCTTTGAGCCACGGTGATAAAGCTATATCATCGGCATAACCTTTTAATAGATTCATTGCAGCATGAGTATGGCTATTGATAAGGCCAGGAGATAAAATATGATGAGGTAGGTTAAATATTTTTTTACTAAAAAATTTGTTGTTAATGTTATCTTTTTTGTCAATTGCAACTATTTTGCCATCATTAACCGCACAAGCACTATTGGTTAAAATTTTCAAATCATTAGAATAAATAATATTCCCAGGACAGACTATAAATTCACATTCTTGCATTTGTTTTTGACTTTTATAAAAATAATGCTATAATACACATTTTTTAATTTTGAAGGTAATATATTATGATTAAGATGGCAAAATATTCAATCTTATTGGGTGCAATTTCACTGTTAATTTCTTGTGGAACGACTCGCACAGGGGCGGAGGTTGAGGGCAATATGGACATCGAAGATGCTCCGAATTGGGTTAATGAAGGCGTTGCTATTCTTGATAACCAAGACGGCAAATTAATTCATGCCGTAGGAATTGCTCCGATGCAAAAAAATGTTGATATTTCTTTGCAAAGATCGCAGGCTGATAACCGCGCCCGTGCTGCTATGGCAAAAATTATGGGTGTTTTTATGGATGTTGCTGCCGAAGACTTTTCTCACTCTGAGAGCATGAACGAGCAATCAGCGAGCATTCTGTCACGTAATATTCGCACAAATTCAAGAGTTTTATTAAAAGGCGTTACTATTGAAAGACGTCATGTAAATAAAGCGACCGACTGTTTTGTTGGTATGTTTTGTGATAAAGAGCCACAACATGGAACCATATATTCTTTGGCTGAGATTAATCTGGAAAAAATAAAACAAATGAGCAAAAACCTAAAAACTTTAAATGCGGAGTTTAGAAACTACTTTGCCGAACATGCCGAAGAATCTTTTGCAAAATTCCAATCTAAAAATTTGCAACAAAACCAGGAGAATAAATAATGAAAATAAAAATATTTTTTCTAATCCTCTTTTCTTATTTTTTAATCTCTTGTAGCTCCTCTCCGAAGATAGAAAGGGTTGATCCAAAATCCCAGACAGATCTAAGCGGTAGATGGAACGACACGGATTCTCGCTTAGTATCTCAAGAGATGATAAGAGATGTTTTGTCTCGTCCTTGGTTAAATAAATTTACTCGCAAAAAACGCCAAGAACCTGTGGTAATTATTGCAACTGTTGTTAATCGCTCACAAGAACATATAAATGTGCAAACCTTTACTCGCCACTTAGAACGAGAGTTATTAAATTCAGGCAAGGTAAGTTTTGTGGCATCTTCTGCTGAGAGAGGTGAGGTTCGTGGTGAAAGAATCGATCAAGAATTAAATGCCAGTGAAAAAACAAGATCAGAGATGGGGCGAGAAACCGGAGCAGATTTTATGTTAAAAGGCACTATAAATAGCATAGTTGATGCAATTGATGGTAAAGCAGCTGTTTCTTATCAAATCCACCTGAATTTAATAAATATGAAGAACAATATAAAAGTATGGATTGGAGAGAAGCAGATTAAAAAAGTCATTGAGCATAGTGCTATTCGCCCTTAAATACATTAAATTTATAAATGGAAGAATTACAATCAGGCTCTAATGTTTTTTTTGTTTTAATCGGTGCGACCATGGTTTTGGCCATGCATGCAGGTTTTGCTTTTTTAGAGGTTGGTACTGTCCGCTCAAAAAATCAAGTCAATGCCTTAGTTAAAATAATTACAGATTTTGCCATCTCAACCATAGCCTATTTTTTTATCGGCTATAGTTTTGCTTATGGTTTTGATTTTTTTGTGGGCGCAGAAGTCTTGGCTGAAAAAAATGGTTATGAGTTAGTCAAGTTTTTCTTTTTATTAACCTTTGCCGCCGCTATTCCTGCAATTATTTCAGGTGGCATAGCGGAGAGAGCAAAATTCTATCCACAACTCATTGCAAGTTTTTTTATTGTAGCTCTCATCTATCCTCTTTTTGAGGGCATAGTATGGAATGGAAATTTTGGAGTTCAAGATTTTTTAAAGCACACATTTGGGTTTGCATTTCATGATTTTGCAGGCTCGATGGTGGTGCATGGTATAGGTGGCTGGTTAGCATTTGGTGCCGTGATTTTATTGGGATCTAGGATAGGCAAGTATAGCAAAGATGGCGAGGTTACGACTCACCCACCATCAAGCGTTCCCTTTCTTGCGATTGGTTCTTGGACATTGGCAGTAGGTTGGTTTGGTTTTAATGTTATCTCTGCTCAATCCGTTGATGCGGTTAGCGGATTGGTTGCTATCAATTCTTTAATGGCAATGGTAGGTGGCATTATAGGAGCCTTGATATTCGGCAAAAATGATCCAGGTTTCATTCACAACGGTCCGCTTGCAGGTTTGGTGGCAGTATGTGCAGGATCTGATATAATGCATCCCCTTGGTGCATTGATAACAGGTCTTATCGCAGGTTTTGTTTTTGTATTCTTTTTTATTCAAACTCAAAACAAATGGAAGATTGATGATGTTTTAGGGGTATGGGCATTACATGGTCTTTGTGGAGTTTGGGGCACATTGGCTGCGGGAATTTTTGGCCTGAAAATATTTGCAGGTTTGGGAGGAGTTTCTTTTGTGGTGCAACTTATAGGAGCATTATCTGGTATAGTGTTAGCATTGATAGGTGGTTTTGTAGTATATGGTATCTTAAAACAAACTATGGGAATCAGACTTAGCGAACAAGAAGAATATGAGGGAGCAGATATATCTATCCATAAAATAAGCTCCACCTCAGACATATAAAGAGACCTTTGCATAATTCAAGTGCTGTTTAGAGAATGCAGAAAATAGTGCATTTTTATAGCAAAAATGAGGAATATAGTAATTCCCTTTGACGAATTTTTGCTATAAGCATATGCAATCTATTTGTTTTATAAATTGTGCTTGAATTATGCAAAGGTCTCATAAAAAGGGATAAAAAAATGAAAAGAGTTATAGCAATTATAAAACCTCATAAATTAGAAGAGGTTCGTGAGTCTTTGATGGAAATTGGTATCAGTGGGATGACAGTATCAGATGTTAAAGGGTTTGGAATACAAAAAGGACATACTGAAACCTATCGTGGTGCTGAATATAAAATTGATTTTTTACCAAAAATAAAATTAGAGATTGTAGTTAAAGCTAAAATTCTCAATGATTGTCTTGATGTTATTATAAAAGTCGCAAAAACAGGAAATATAGGTGACGGTAAGATTTTTATTGATAATATCGAAAAAGTAATTCGTATTCGCACAGGAGAAGAAAACGAATTAGCATTATAAGAGGTTTTTCTGTTTAACAAAAAATTGATAGAATTGTTTTTTTTGTTACACATAGGGTCCTTAATTTACATAGGTAGAAAAGATGAAAAAAATAATAGGTTTAGTATTTCTAATTGTGGCAGTAATGCTTACTACATTATTTGCTAGTGGTTCTTTAAAAATATCAGATATAACTAAAGTTTTTAGTAAAAAATATGATTTACCAATCTATAGCACTAAATATATTCCAAACAGAGTCGCAGAAGAAGATTTTAAATTTGCTATCAAAACAGCCAAAAGTTCTGATAAAAGAATTTTAATGGAAATAGGTGGCGATTGGTGTCCATGGTGTAATGCTTTGGATGCTTTTTTTATTGATAACTCAGATCTCAAGAGCTTGATGCATGATAACTATGTCGTCGTTAAAATATACAGAGGAAAAGAGAACTATAACAGTAATTTTTTGGCACAATTTCCAAAAATTTTAGGCACACCTCATTTTTTTGTTCTCAAACCTGATGGCAGTTTATTACACTCTCAGGGGACGGAAGTATTAGAAAAAGGTCGCAGTTATGATAAATTAAAATTGCAAACTTTTCTCAAACGTTGGATAAAAAAATAAAATATTCGATGAAAAGCCCATCCTATAAAATATTATCTAAAAAGACAAGTTATGCACAACTTGTCTTTTTGTTTATTATAGCAAAAATTAATGAACAATATTCGTAATTTTTCAATCATAGCTCATATCGACCATGGTAAATCAACCATAGCAGATAGATTTATTCAAATTTGTGGTGGTTTGACACAAAGACAAATGTCGGACCAGGTTTTAGACAGCATGGATCTTGAAAAAGAGCGAGGAATCACGATTAAAGCCCAGTGTGTCTCATTGCAATATCAAACAAAAGATGGACAAAAGTGGACCTTAAACTTTATTGATACTCCAGGACATGTTGATTTTTCTTACGAAGTCTCTCGTAGTTTATCCGCCTGTGATGGAGCGCTTCTTGTTGTCGATAGCACCCAAGGAGTGGAGGCACAAACTCTGGCGAATTGTTATACTGCTATCGAACAAGATTTAGAAATATTACCAGTTATAAATAAAATAGACTTACCATCGGCAGATGTTGATCGGGTAATAGATGACATTGAAGGGGTGATAGGTATAGATGCTAGTGATTCCATAGGAGTAAGTGCTAAAACAGGCGAGGGCATTGAAGATTTATTAGAGCAAATAATAAAAAAAATCCCACCACCAATAGGAGATGTAAACAAACCCTTAAAAGCATTGATTATAGATTCATGGTTTGATAGTTTTGTAGGAGTCATATCTTTATTGAGAATATTTGATGGCTCTGTGCAAAAAAACGACAAAATTAAAATGATGTCTTCAGGAAAATCTCATCAAGTAGATAGTGTTGGTATTTTCACCCCCAAAAGAACACAAACAGAGCAATTAAAAGCAGGTGATGTTGGTTATATTATATCTGGTATAAAAGATATTCAGGGAGCTTCGGTAGGAGATACCATAACTCTCGATAAAAATCCTGCTGATAAAGCATTACAAGGATTCAAAAAAATAACCCCAAAAGTTTTTGCAGGTTTGTATCCGGTAAGCTCCGATGATTATGATAGATTTCGTGAGGCTCTGTATAAATTAAAACTAAATGATGCATCTTTGAATTTTGAGCCTGAAACATCTTCTGCTTTGGGTTTTGGTTTTCGTTGTGGTTTTCTGGGAATGCTCCATATGGAGATTATTCAAGAGAGATTAGAGAGAGAATATGATGTAAATCTTATTACCACAGCTCCTACTGTAATTTATCAAGTAATAACAACCAAAAAAGATATTTTATCTGTGCATAATCCTGCTGGAATGCCTCCTGTTAATGAAATAGAATCAATTAACGAACCTATTGTGAGTGTCAATATATTGCTCCCCCAAGAATACATAGGTGCTGTGATAACTCTTTGTATCAATAAAAGAGGGGTGCAGAAAAATTTACAATACTTTAACAAACAAGCAAATCTAAGTTTTGAATTGCCATTATCCGAGATAGTTTTGAACTTTTTTGACCAGATAAAATCAGTAAGCCGAGGATATGCTTCATTTGATTATGAGTTTATCCGTTTTGAGCCATCTGATATGGTCAAAATGGATATTTTAATAAATTCTGATAAAGTGGATGCATTATCTGTTATAATACATCGCAAAAATAGTCAATATCAAGCACGAGAGCTTACAACAAAAATGAAAGATATAATTCCCAGACAAATGTTTGATGTAGCTGTGCAGGTAGCGATTGGTAACCAAATAATTGCCCGCTCTACAATAAAAGCACTGCGTAAAAATGTAACAGCAAAGTGTTATGGTGGCGATATAACTCGTAAAAAGAAATTGTTGGAAAAACAAAAAGCTGGTAAAAAACGAATGAAACAGATCGGTAATGTTGAAATACCTCAAGAGGCATTTCTTGCTGTTTTGTCACGAGACTAATAGTCAAATGGAGAAACTATGAATTTTAATTTTGAATTTATTTTGGTATCAATAGTGTTTATAAGCGGATTATTATATCTGTTTGACAAGATTATCCTAAGAGGCAGGAGAGATTACGATGCAAAACAACCTAAAATATTTGAATATGCCCAAAGTTTTTTTCCGATTTTATTGTTAGTGCTGATTATTCGCTCTTTTTTGGTGGAACCCTTTAGAATTCCATCGGGATCTATGTTGCCAACTTTGTTAATTGGTGACTTTATCTTGGTAAATAAATTTTCTTACGGAATTCGTGTTCCTGTCATCAACAAAAAAATAGTTGATATTAGTGACCCTAAAAGAGGAGATGTTGCTGTTTTTAAATATCCACAAGATCCGAGTTTGAATTACATTAAAAGAGTAATAGGTTTGCCAGGAGATAAAATTATATACAAAAATAAACAAATAACAGTTAACGGACAACTTATAAAGCTAAGTGATGAGCAAGAATATTCCCCTCCTGATGGTAGCCACAAAACAGGACAAAAACAATACGAAGAGCACTTAACAGGAATCAAACACAATATTTTATTAAACCAATCTGTTGACAACAAATCTTACGAATATGTAGTTCCGGTGGGAAGTTATTTTGTTATGGGAGATAACAGAGATAATTCAAGTGATAGTAGATTTTGGGGTTATGTTCCTGCGGAAAATCTAGTAGGTAAAGCATTTATGATATGGATGAGTTGGGATTCTTATAACACAACAGTTATGTTAGGTAGAATTGGCAGGTTGATAAATTAAAATATATTTTGATACCGTAAAACATAACGACATATTAAATAAATGAGACATACATACCCTTTCATAATCATTATCATTCACTGTTAAACTTAAAAAACTTATAATTTTCTGATAAAAAATGAAAATATCGTCCGACCAATATAAAAATTCTACCCATAAAAATATTACTTTGATGGGTATGTCAGGGGTTGGAAAAACCTATCTATCTAATATCTTACGCAAGGATAATTGGTTTCATTATTCAGGTGATTATAGGGTTGGCACCCGTTATCTTGATGAGATAATTCTTGATGTTATAAAGCAACAGGCTATGAGTGTTCCTTTTTTAAAAAACTTGTTAAGAAAAGACTGGATAAGCATTAAAAATAATATAAAAATTGATGATTTAGGGCCAGTTTTAAGTTTTATCGGTAAATTAGGCGACCCTTATAAAAATGGAGTGGCTTTGGCTGATTTTATCAAAAGACAAGCTATGTATCGTGAAGCTGAGATACAGGCTATGGCCGATGTATCATCTTTTATCAAAAAATCACAAAAAATATACGGTTATAATAATTTTATCAATGATGCGGGGGGCAGTTTATGTGAATTGGATCACCCAGGACTTATAGATGATTTAAATAAAAATACACTAATAATATACATAAAAACTACCAACAAAGAAGAGGAGCAGGCTTTGATAAATAGGGCATTATCTGCTCCTAAGCCTCTATATTATCCTCCAAAATTTTTAAAAAAATATTTAAAAAAATACTTACAAGAAAAAGATTTACCTTTCGCAGCACTAATAGACCCAGATGAATTTACTAAATGGATATTTCCTATATTATTTAAATCTCGTCTACCAAAATATGACAGTATTGCTAAAAAATATGGAATATCAGTCACTTCTGCTGAAATATCACAGATTAAAAATGAAAATGATTTTAACCGTTTAATAATAAAAACTTTACAAAATGCCAATAATAGCTCATAACGATTTACCTACCTATGATAGGTTAAAAAAAGAGGGGATTAATATTCTAAGCCACAAAGATGCAATCCATCAAGATATTCGCGAATTACATATAGGGTTGTTGAACATGATGCCAGATGCTGCTCTTATGGCAACAGAGAGACAATTTTTTTATCTTGTATCGTCTTCAAATAAAATCGCTCAGTTTTATGTCCATCCTTTTACTTTGCCACAGATACCACGCAATCTGCAAACCAAAGAACACATAAAAAAATATTACGACACTTTTGATGGTATAAAAAAACAAGGATTAGACGCCTTAATAATTACCGGGGCTTATGTCAAAGAAAAAAATTTAAAAGATGAGATATTTTGGAAGCCATTGATTGATGTAATTAACTGGGCATCAAAAAATGTCACATCAACTCTTTGTTCGTGTCTTGCAACCCATGCTCTGCTACAATTCAAATATGGCTTAAAACGTAAACCGTTACCAAAAAAAAAGTGGGGAGTTTATGGGCATTATGTTTGTAAGCCTCATCCATTAGTGCGTTCGATAAATACTAAGTTTGAAGTTCCTCATTCCAGGTTTAACCAAGTTGATAAAGAGCAGATCTTAGAGAAAAATTTGCACATATTGGTAGAATCAAAAAAAGCAGGAGTGCATCTTGCAACCAGTAAAGACGGCTTTAAGTTTATTTTTTTTCAAGGCCATCCTGAATACGAAAAAATTAGCCTGTTAAAAGAATATAAAAGAGAATGCAGTGAGTATTTTTTAAACAATCGAAAAACATACCCTAAGTTTTTAAAAAATTATTTTAACAGACAGCAAAAATATATCCTAAAAGAATATAAAAAAAATCTTAAAAATGCTAAATTAAAAAAGCAAAAAATGCCAGAATTTCCTGAAAAAATAATAGCAAAATGCCTCCACAACACATGGCATGACAGTGCTATCGCAGTTATAGGAAACTGGATAGGACATGTTTATCAATTAACAGGTAAAAATAGACACGAACCATATATGGATGGGGTGGATCCATCAAATCCATTGAAATTAGACTATGTTTAAAACGATGGATTTAAGTTTTTATCCGTTAAGATTGATTTTTTGTTTGTTATTGGATTCAAGGGTATGGTTTTTTTCTGAAAAAGACACAAATAAACATCTTTTAAAGCCTTAATATCTATGGAATGTTTGTGGGTATCAATCATAATTTCATCTTGTTTTATGATGCCATATTTAATAAGATTATGCTCAAGCCTGTTAATCGAAAATGATTGATAGTTGATTTTATTTTTTTTAATAGATAGAGAATTTTTTATTGAAAAAAAACCATACGGATTAAAGCCGTAAACAATCAAAAAACCACGGTTTGATAAAATTCGGTCAATTTCTGCAAATAATAAATGATCTTTTATGTTGTTTTGGTGAGTGTGAGGAACAATAATCAAATCAGCAGATTTTGAAAAAACGCTTAGTTGTTCAAAACCAGACACAATATCAACTTTTTTTCTTTTATTGGGGTTAATTAGATAAATTTTATCTTTTTTTGGTAACATTTGTGGCAATCCTAACTGCAATTTGTGCTGATTTTGTGTTAAATTTTTTAAAATTGTCATTATTTTTTTATTTAGTTCTTGTTTAAAAGTTAGGCTATGAGAGGATTCATACCAAGAATCTATGTTATAAGAGTTTTTTTTCATAAAAATTATTTTAAAAATACTTGCATTATAGTTTTTTATTTAATATAATAGCTTGCATATTTAATGAGTTACACAACTATTGTAATAAATAACTTTAACTAAGGAGCATACCATGATTAGAAATATTATTATCCTACTGAGCGTCTTTTTTTTGTTTTCTTGTTCGTCAAATGATACGGTGTTATCCGATGATAATTCTGAAAATAATAACATAACTTATAAGAAATATTCAAGAAAAAATATACAAAACAACAAAAACACAGATAAATACAAACAAGATTTATGGTCAAAAGTTCAAAATAACTTAGAGTGGAATGTTGCGCTTAATTCAAGAATTAACAAAGAATTAAATTGGTTTATAAATAACCCTAACTATATAAAAAGAGTTTCAACGAGAGCTGAACCATATTTATACCATATTGTTACCGAATTGGAAAAAAATAATGTGCCATTAGAAATTGCTTTGTTGCCCATAGTGGAGAGTGCATATCGTCCCTATGCTTATTCTCATGCAAGTGCCTCGGGCTTGTGGCAGTTTATCCCATCAACTGGCAGAATATATAACATGCATCAAAACTGGTGGTATGATGGTAGAAGAGATATTATGTCCTCCACTCGTGGAGCTATTGAATTTTTAACCCACCTTAAAAATAAATTTAACGGTGACTGGTTAAAAGCCTTAGCAAGTTATAATGCAGGGGCAGGTAGAATAAACAAAGCTGTTAGAAAAAATGAAAGATTAGGCTTGCCTACTGATTATTGGCACTTAGATTTACCACGAGAGACTATGGCATATGTGCCAAAATTATTAGCACTGGCTCATTTAATCTCTAATGCAGATAAGTATGGTATAAAGTTGCATAAAATCGCTAACAAACAACACTTTACACATGTTGATACAGGATCACAAATAGATTTATATCTTGCCGCTAAACTTGCAGGTTTGACCCCCAAAGAAATTTATGATTATAATCCAGGTTACAGCAGATGGGCAACACCACCGCAAGGTCCGCATAGAATACTGTTGCCATTATCTGCAAAACAAGAATTTGTCAAGAATGTAGCACAGGTTAAAAAATCTGATCGTGTTTCTTGGATGAAATATAAAATAAAAGCAAAAGATACATTGTCTGTTATTGCTATGCGACACAACACTGATGCCGCTCAAATTAAAAAAATTAACAAACTAAGATCAGACAGAGTTCGTAAAAATAGAATTTTACTGATCCCAAGACCAGATAAAAATTCAATTTCAGGTGTAGCAATCGCTAAAAAAATTCATCTACCGCCATCTTATAACAATCGCTCGTATGGATCTAAAAAAATATACAGAGTTAAATCAGGCGACTCATTATGGAGAATATCAAAAAAATATAAAATTAGTGTCAATAAACTGGCTAAATGGAACAGGATATCAAAAAAGAAAAAATTACGCATAGGACAAAGATTATCTTTGTATAGCAATTATACTCCAAAAAATACCACTGCAAAACGTAAAACAAAACCAAAAACTAAATATAGCAAAAAAACTACCAACAAAAACCATACAAAAAAAGTTAAATATTCGGTTAAAAAAGGTGACTCACTATATGCTATTGCCAGTAAGTTTAATGTTACAATCCACGAGATTAAAAAATGGAATAAGCCAAAGTTATCAAAAAAATATCTCAAATTAGGAACAAAACTTCTATTATATGTTGCCAAAAACTGATGGTAATATGGCGAATCATTTAATTGAGACCTTTGCATAATTCAAGCACAATTTATAAAATACACAATAATGTGCCTTTTCATAGCAAAAATTCGTCAAAGGACTTGCCATTTTCCTCATTTTTGCTATAAAAATGCACTATTTTCTGCATTCTCTAAACAGCACTTGAATTATGCAAAGGTCTCAATTAAATTTAAATTAGAACACAAAAAATATCCATTTAATTTTGACGACAAGGATTTCATTAAAATTAACAATTTAAGAAAAAAATTTTATAATTTAAGGTTAATTGGCTGTGATAAAAATCTATATAATGGATTAGGTTATGGCAATATAAGCAAAAGATACAAAAATACTCAACAATTTATTATAAGTGGCTCTCAGACAGGACATATAAAAAATACACTCAAAGAGCATTATTCTCAGGTGCAATGTTGCAACATAGAATTAAATCATATAAAATCATTAGGAATGGTGAAACCATCATCAGAATCCTTAACTCATGCTGTTTTTTATCAATTAGACAAGAGCATAAAGTGGGTGGTGCACATTCACAATAATAAGTTATGGAGCCTATGTAAAAAACTAAACTTTCCTGTTGTAAATCACAAAATATCCTACGGCACAATAAAAATGGCAGAAATAGTCGGGGAATTATACAAAAACACAACATCAAAAGAATCTGGAATTTTTGTGATGTTAGGTCATCAAGATGGTTTAATTTTATACTCTACGACAAAAAATAAAATTTTTAAAATATTGGATAATTTTTACGAAATACAAAAATAATCTGATAGTTTATTTTTAATGTGTTATTATTCTTATTTTGTGTTTAAGAGGATTCAATATGTCACACATAGTTATTTTGGGATCTGGTACAGGTGGCCTGCCCTGTGCTTATGAGATGAAAGCTGCGGTAGGATCAAAACATTCAGTTACTATTATAAATTCTACAAATACTTTTGATTTTACTCCATCTAATCCGTGGATTGCTGTCGGTTGGCGAACTCGTCAAGATGTAAGTTTTGAAATGGAGCCTTATTTGAATAAAAAAGGCATAGATTTAATTGCTAAAACTGTCAATAAAATTGATGCTAAAAATAATAAATTAACCCTTGATGACAATAGCATAGTTGATTATGATTATTTGGTAATTGCCACAGGACCTAGACTGGCATTCGAAGAGGTCACAGGATCAGGACCTGATTTTCACAGCTCCTCAATTTGCAATTTATCTCATTCTGAGGTTGTTTATCAAAAATATCAAGAATTATTAAAAAAAGGGTCAGGACATATAATAGTTGGCGCTATGCCTTTTGCCAGTTGCTTTGGTCCTGCTTATGAATTTGCTTTTATCGTTGATGCAGATTTACGCAAAAAGAAAATTCGTGATAAATTTAAAATGACATTAGTAAGTTCTGAACCATATATCGGACATCTGGGATTAAATGGTGTGGGGGATTCAAAAGGAATGTTAGAGTCTGATTTACGCAATCACCATATTGACTGGATTGTAAATGCCAAAACTACCAAAGTAGAAGATGGCAAAATCTTTATTGATGTTATGGAGGATTCTGAAAACATCAAAGAACAAAAAGAATTGAATTTTGACTTTGCTATGATGTTACCTGCCTTTAAGGGCGTTGATGCTGTTGCCTCTGTGGAGGGATTATGCAACCCTCGTGGTTTTGTGATGGTTGATGATTTTCAACGAAACCCCACCTATAAAAATATTTATTCTGCTGGTGTCTGTATTGCTATCCCACCTGTGAGTGCCACCCCTGTTCCAACCGGAGCCCCTAAAACAGGTTATATGATAGAATCAATGGTAACTGCGGCTGTGCACAACATAGCAGGTGAGCTAAAAGGAGAAGAACCAAATCAAAAAGCCACATGGAACGCTATTTGTTTGGCAGATATGGGAGATACCGGAGCTGCATTTGTCGCTTTGCCACAAATTCCACCGCGGAATGTTGCCTGGTTCAAAAAGGGCAAATGGGTGCATTTGGCAAAAATAGCATTTGAAAAATATTTTATTCGTAAAATGAAAAAAGGATCATCTGAACCATTATATGAAAAAAATATTCTCAAACTTTTTGGTATCGATAAAATTGACGATCGAAAATAAAAATCAAAAGATAAAAAACAGAGGCAACCGTATATAAGTTGGTTGCCTTTTTTTATGGCTTTATCAATAATTAAAAAATAAAATTATGACAACAAAAACTACTTTTAAAGATTTGGGGCTGAATGCTGATATTTTAACGGCAATTAATAAAAAAGGCTTTGAAGAACCGACTGCTATTCAAGCCACAGCTATCCCTGCAATGCTTGATGATAAACTTGATATAATCGCCCAAGCACAAACAGGCACAGGCAAAACGGCAAGTTTTGGCTTACCACTTATTCAACTTATCAATCCGCAAAAAAAAGAGGTGCAAGCTTTAATTTTAGCTCCCACTCGTGAATTAGCAATTCAAGTGGCAGAAGAGATAAGCACTCTAAAACCTAATAATGATTTACAAATTGTCCCCATCTATGGCGGACAATCAATCGACCAACAATTACGACGACTCAGAAAAGGCGCTCACATAGTAGTTGGCACCCCAGGGCGAGTTATAGATCATCTAAGACGTAAAACATTAAACATTAAAAATATCGCCCATCTAATTTTGGATGAGGCAGATGAGATGTTAAATATGGGTTTTATTGATGATATGAAAATCATAATGGGACAAAGCAACGAGAACAAAAAAACCCTATTATTTTCAGCAACAATGCCGACAAAAATAAAAGATTTGGCAAAAAAATATATGCAAGAATATACAATTATTGCCACCAAACAAGAGCAATTAACGACAAACCTTACCGAGCAGATATATTTTCAAATCAAACCTGCCGATAAATTTGAGGCATTGTGTCGTATTATTGATTTTGAGGATAATTTTTATGGACTGGTATTCGCCCGCACAAAATCTGATGTTGATTATATCAATACTCATCTTAATAATAGAGGTTATGATTCAGGGGCTATTCACGGTGATATAATACAGAATCAAAGAGAGAAAATCCTACGTTCATTTCGCAATAAACAAATTAATATTCTTGTTGCTACCGATGTTGCTGCCCGTGGAATTGATGTCAATAATCTGTCCCATGTAATAAATTACTCGCTACCCCATGATCCTGAAAGTTATGTCCACAGGATAGGACGGACAGGGCGTGCCGGCAACCGTGGCACAGCGATAACTTTTATCACCTCGTCAGAATACAGACAACTTTCATTCATTCAAAGAATAGCAAAAATAGACATTAAAAAATCAAAATTACCGCAAATAGATGATATAATTGAAAACAGAAAGAAGAAAATATTAGATGATTTAAATAATATTCAAAATGAAAAAGCCAACAAACATTACCATAAATGGGCTTATCAAATATGCGAAGACAAAGATCCTATTGAGGTGGTGTCTGCTATGTTGCACCATTGTTTTGGTGATGAAATTAACCCCAATTCGTATAAAAAAATCTCAGATAGTTATGATAGCAAAAATAATAATGGCGGCAGAGATAGAAACAGAAACAGTGGTGGGGACAGAAATAGGGACAGAAATAGAGACAGAAATAAACAAAGAAATCAAGTAGATCAGCAAGGCAAAGCAAGATTATTCATAGCCCTTGGCAAAAAAGACCAAATAAATGCTCGTAAATTAGCAAGCCTTATTACCGATAAAGTAGATATTAAAAACCACCAAATCAATGATATAGAAGTTTTGGATAAATTTTCTTTTATGAGTGTTCCTTTCTCCAAAGCGGAACAGATTATTAAAAAATTCAAACAAAATGGCAAAAAATCTATTGTAACTCTATCCAAAAAAAGTAAAAAATAATAGAAACTTAACTTAAAAAATCTACATGGATACAAAATATAATCCTAAAACCATTGAAGACAAATGGTCGCAATTCTGGCAAAAAAATAATTATTTTGCTCCGCAGGGAGGGAAAAATAATCACGACAATTATTGCATAATGATCCCACCACCAAATGTCACAGGTACACTGCATATGGGGCATGCTTTTTCTGACACCATAATGGATACTCTTATCCGCTATCATCGAATGATGGGGCATAATACCCTATGGCAAGCCGGCATGGATCACGCAGGTATCGCTACCCAGATGGTTGTGGAGAGACAATTAAACAATACAGAAAATAAAACTAAATTTGATATAGGGCGAGATAATTTTGTTAAAAAAGTATGGGATTGGAAGGACGAATCAGGCGGTAAAATATCCCAACAATTAAAAAGATTAGGTTCATCGCTTGACTGGCAAAACGAGCGATTTACGATGGATGAGGGTATGAGTGCAGCTGTCCGAAAGGTCTTCATCAATCTTTATGATGAGGGTTTGATTTATCGTGGTAAAAGGCTTATTAACTGGGATCCTGTTTTACAAACTGCCCTTTCTGATTTAGAGGTAATAAACACAGAAGAAGACGGTTTTATGCATAATGTTTTATATCCTTTTGTCGATGGTAGTGGTGCCATGGAGATTGCTACCACCCGCCCTGAAACCATCTTAGCAGATGGGGCTTTGGCAGTCAATCCAGATGATAAACGTTTTAAAAATGTAGTTGGTAAAATGGTTTATGTGCCACTTTGTAACCGAAAAATACCCATAATAACCGATAATTATGTTGATCCTGAATTTGGCACAGGTTGTGTAAAAATTACTCCCGCCCATGATTTTAATGATTGGGAAGTTGGCAAACGCCACGAGATGGAGATTATTAACCTATTCACCGCTGATGCTAAGATGAACGAAAATGCTCCAAAAGCTTATTTTGGTATGGACAGATTCATAGCTCGCAAACAAATATTAAAAGATTTAGAGCATAATAATCTGCTGGTAAAGATAACACCGCACAAATTAACACCACCCAGAGGAGACCGTTCCGGGGCAATTTTGGAACCGTTTTTGACAGATCAATGGTTTGTTAAAATTGAAAGCTTAGCACAACCTGCCATCAAAGCCGTCAAAACAGGAGAGATTAAATTCGTGCCAGATAATTGGCAAAAAACCTATTTTAACTGGATGGAAAATATTACCGATTGGTGCATATCAAGACAATTATGGTGGGGACACAGAATCCCTGCATGGTTTGATGAAAATGGTAAAATTTATGTAGGGGAGAATGAGACTGATGTTCGTAAAAAACACAATCTAAACGATAATATAAAATTAAAACAAGATGAAGATGTGCTCGATACTTGGTTCTCCTCCGCTCTTTGGCCTTTTTCCACCTTAGGTTGGCCACAAAAAACCGACAGATTAAAGAGTTTTTATCCAACCTCGGTTTTGGTTACAGGTTTTGATATAATCTTTTTTTGGGTAGCAAGAATGATTATGTTTGGCTTGAAATTTATGGATGATGTGCCGTTTAAAGAGATTTATATTCACGGACTTATCAAGGACTCACACGGACAAAAAATGTCAAAATCAAAAGGCAATGTTTTAGACCCGATTGATTTAATTGATGGCATAAAATTAGATGATTTAATCCAAAAACGCACCTCAAATATGATGCAACCGCACTTATTAGAAAAAATAACCAAAGACACCAAAAAAGAATATCCCCAAGGAATAGATGCCTATGGCACAGATGCCCTAAGATGGACTTTTGCCTCGCTTGCCTCCACGGGACGAGATATAATTTTTGATATGAAACGAATTGAGGGGTATCGAAATTTTTGCAATAAACTTTATAATGCCAGTCGTTTTGTTCTGTTAAATTGTGATGATATAAAAATAACCAAACCTGACAATATATTATCTCCTATCAATATATGGATAAATGATAAATTACAAGATACAACAAAGCAAAGTCACAAACATATTAAAAATTATCGTTTTGATTTATTATGTAATAATTTATATGAATTTACTTGGAATGAATATTGTGATTGGTATATAGAATTTTCTAAGGTAATAATTTTTGATGATAAAATAAACCCCGCCATAAAAACAGAAACAATCTGGACTTTGTTAAATGTATTAGAAAAACTATTACGGTTGTTACATCCTGTAATTCCATTTATTACCGAAGAATTATGGCAACAAGTTAATAAGATAACAACAGAACCAAAACAAGAAAATAAAACTATAATGTTGCAGCCTTACCCTACTTACAGCAAATTAACAGACAACAAAGAAACGACAAACATAGAATGGTTAAAAAATATAATAACAGCAATCCGTAAAATAAGAGCAGATAAAAATATAAAACCATCAGACAATATCAATATAATTTTTGACAACACAAAAAAAGAAGATGATGAAAATATTCAAAAATTTAAAGCATATATTAAAAAAATAGCAAAAGTTAAAGAAATAAACCACAGCAAAAATACAGAAATACCAGCAGAAATTGCCACAACAATCGTTAACAAAATAAAAATAATAATCCCCTTAGAAGGCTTGCTTGACAAAGAACAAGAGGCAAAAAAGATAAAAAAACAAATTGAAAACTTAAAAAAAGAACAAGAGTTTTTAGATAAAAAACTATCTAACCAAAATTTTACAAATAAAGCCCCCAAAAATATAGTGCAAAAACAACAAGAAAAACTAGATCAAATTAAAAAATCTATCCAGCAATTAAATGATAACAAAAACGGATAATAGTTGTAGGATAAACCCATCTTAGTAAAAATGCCTGTCCCTCTTTTTTGCGAACAATTAGTTTAGTTTATTTTTGAAAGTGGTATAAGATCAGGCTCCCTGTCAACAGAAACGAATAAACCACAAGCCAAAATAATTATAATTTTTTATATCCTATAACCAGTTGTTTTTAAAAGCAATTATAAAAAATCCAACAAAAAAATAAAATTTGCTTGCATTAAATGGTTATTAGATCGGAACATAGAGGTATATTGAAAAACTTATGTCATAACGAACGAACAAAAAACCCCGTCATCGCGAGGAGCGAAGCGACGTGGCAATCCCATGGGGACAAACGGACACCAAAAGAGATAACCACGGCGGTTTATTGTTTTGCATTGCATATTTATTCCGTCCGCCTCGTTATGACGGATTCTCGTCATTACGAGTGAACAAAAAACTCCGTCATCGCGAGCGAGCTTGCGAGCGAAGCGATCTCCATGAAGCAGACGAACACCAAAGGAGACTGCCACGGCTTCACCTCGCAGTGACGGATTCTTTTAAAAGACTTGACAATAAAACCAAATAATAATACAATAGCAATGTTTAACTTTTTCTTTAACTTTTAAGGAGTTTTAATATCATGAAAACCAAAAACCTACAACTTATCAAAACCC
>Ga0164315_10000753_pt1 | contig 23239 bp, 13 predicted proteins | sample GuaBasSedimGuay6_FD_113737 | JGI IMG/M metagenome (GOLD analysis project Ga0164315, IMG submission 113737) | Subseafloor sediment microbial communities from Guaymas Basin, Gulf of California, Mexico - Guay6, Core 4569-2, 0-3 cm | ecosystem: Environmental > Aquatic > Marine > Hydrothermal vents... | reverse complement strand
TGCGATGTGGACTGGAAATATGCTGAGAATACATTTAAGAAATATCCCGATGCCAAGAAATTTTGGGACTGGAGAAAGATGTATGATGAGATGGCCGACGAGATTGATGGCGTTATCGTTGCTACTGCTGACCACACGCATGCGCTCGTAGCATCCCATGGGATGACCATGAACAAGCATATGTATGTTCAGAAGCCCTTAACTCATTCTGTATATGAGTCACGCTTGCTTACCAACCTGGCCGATAAGCATCAGCTGGCCACTCAGATGGGGAACCAGGGATCGTCGGACGAAGGTGTGAACCTTGTATGCGAATGGCTCGCCAATGGTGAGATCGGAGAGGTAACAAAAGTGGAAGCTTTTACCGACCGTCCCATCTGGCCCCAGGGTCTGAATGTACCCGATAAGGCAGATCCGGTTCCCGATACCCTAAACTGGGATCTCTTTACCGGTCCGGCCGAAATGAAAGACTTCAATCACATCTATCACCCATGGAACTGGCGTGGCTGGTGGGACTATGGAACAGGTGCACTGGGTGATATGGCCTGCCATATCCTGCACCCGGTATTCGTGGGTCTGAAACTGAACTATCCCACCAAGGTTCAGGGTAGCTCAACCCTTCTGCTCACCGAATGTGCTCCCAATGCTCAAATGGTGAAGCTTACTTATCCAAAAAGAGATAATCTTCCCAACTTAGCCTTGCCAGAAGTAGAGGTGACCTGGTATGACGGAGGACTGCAGCCCATGAAGCCCGAAGGCTGGCCTCAAGGCAAAAGCATGAATGATCAGGGTGGTGGCGTACTCTTCCACGGAACCAAGGACACCCTGGTTTGTGGTTGCTACGGCGTGAACCCCTGGTTGCTTTCAGGACGCGTACCCGAAGCTCCCAAATTCAGGCGTCGTGTTGAAGGTGCCAGAAATGGCCATGAGATGGACTGGGTAAGAGCATGTAAGGAAAGTCCCGAAAGCCGCGTTCAGACTGCATCTCACTTTGGAGAAGCAGGACCATTTAACGAAATGGTTGTAATGGGTGTGAATGCTATACGTCTCCAGGGCCTCAACAAGGAGCTGGAATGGGATGGTGAGAAGATGGAGTTCACCAATATTGGAGATGATGAGCAGTTGAGAATGGTAATCAAGGACGGTTTCACCATCAAGGATGGACATCCATCTTTCAAGAAGGATTGGACCCCTAGATTCTCAGCCAAAGATTTCGCCAAGGATCTGGTGAAACATACTCCAAGAGAAGGTGGATGGGAACTTCCTCCAATGCCTTAAGCACATTGAATTAACAATAAATCGACTATCCTCGCAGTTTGCTGCGGGGATAGTCATTTTTAAAATAGAAATCTGATGAAACAACTATTTTATCTGTTCATTGCTGTACTTTTTCTGGTTCTGTCAGCCTGTAATTCTTCTCCGAAGGTAAAGGAAGAAGCAAAAAAGGGTGAAGCTGCCGAGGTAAAAGCCGAAGCGGTAGCAACTCCCAATACACTGACTGAACAGGAGAAGGCCGAGGGCTGGATCCTGATGTTCGATGGAGAGACTACCAATGGATGGCGTGAATATGACGCTGAAGTTTTTCCAGATACTGGATGGCACATCGAAAATGGCATGCTGGCATGTGAAAACTCAGGGAATGGAGAAGCCGGATTTGGCGGAGATATCATGTTCGACAAGCAATTTACCAACTTCCATTTCAAAGTGGACTGGATGATCGAAGAAGGAGGCAATTCCGGAATCTTCTACCTGGCTCGTGAGCTGGAAGGGAAGAAGATCTGGTATACCGCCCCGGAGTATCAAATCCTGGATAACTTTGGGAACCACATCGACAATACACTTGGTGAAAACGGGAACAGGAGAGCTGGAAGTCTATACGACCTGATTCCTCCCGATCCTCAGAATGCCAAAGGACCTATGGAGTGGAATTCAGCGGAGATTATCTCCTATGAAGGAACCATCGTCTATAAGATGAATGGGGAGAACACCATAGAGTTTCATCTGTGGACTGATAAGTGGAAAGAGATGATTGCCGATAGCAAATTCCCGGAATTTAATCCTGATTTTGCCGACGTGGCCAAGACCGGTTACATTGGACTCCAGGACCACGGCCATGCCGTATGGTTCAGGAACATTAAGATCAAGGAGTTGTAACAGGCTACTGCCAAATTCAAAACGTAAAAAGAGGCCTTCCCGCTGGGAAAGGCCTCTTACTTTTTACGCCAATTTAAGTTCCTCTCTAAAGGACCACGCCCTCCATGGATTTCTCCAGTTCCCTGGCGTTGGTCAGGAATTCATCCAGTTTCATCTCTTTAAAATATAGCAATCCGTGTGTGGATCTTGTGCGGGGATTCGTGCTCTCGTAGAAGGTGTTTTTTCCCACCAGTAACTGGATTTGCTTCAGCTGCTCCACCCAGATTCGTTTGGTAAGATCGCTGAATTTTCCATCCAGCTGATAAGAGGGGAAAGAGGCATCCACCTGGCTCAGATAGCTATTGGTAAAAGCACTGTCCATAACACCCATGGCGTTAAGAGAGACAGGTACAATAACATTGGCTTCTGCCGGATGGAAGCGATACCACACATTTCTGTATCCCCATACCCTCAGCTCTGAAAGATCCTCTTCCTCACTCCACAAGCGCAATGCTTCAGCAATCACCTGAAGTACCTTGTAATGCGTATCCGGGCCACTGCCCTCAGGATCAAAAGCCAGGCTCACCACCGTAGGCTTGATGGTCCTTAACTCCTCCAGGATCGGCTCCACATCTCTCTCCATCTTGGGCTGCTCTGTAAAAACTTCCCCGGTGTAAAATCCCAGTCTCAGGTGAGTTACATGCTTGGTCTCAATACCAAAATACCCCCAGACCAGCTCCTCCTCAAACTCACGGATCATCCCCTTCAGTTTTTGAATATCGGGCTGATTAACCTCACCGTCGTAACTTTTCTTCAGGATATATACAATATTGTTTATCTCATCCCGGAGCTGATCCACACTTTTTAAGTTATAAAGACCAACCATATCACGAACAATCCTGTGGGCCAGTCCCCGTCGTAACTCGCGATCCTCACCCGAGGCTACCTTCAGCAAATAGTGATTCACATCTTTGTCACGTTTGAGTTTGTACCCCGATTCAAAAAAATCTGGATAATTGGTCATCTGCATCATTCCCTTATCCAGAAAATATTTGGTGTCCTCCAGGGCCTTGATCACAAAATCGTTGGTTACCGCGGTAAATCCAGAGGTAAGCACTGAAAAATAGTTGGTGTTGGTTTCTTCCCGTGAAAGCCGGTGAATATGGGGATTGATACCCAGCATGATATCGTCATGGTGCGGACCTGTATGATAGTAAACCTGGTTCTTCTCTTCAACTGTCCCCTTTTCAAATTTTGCCACGATGGAGCTGAACACCTCCGAAACGGAGTTCTCACTGAGACCGGGGATCAGTTTGCAATACCTGTCCTCCTTCAGATCGGCCATGGTAAGGTGATGACTGTACTTATTCAATCTTGAACAGAGGTCAATCACGGCCCTGTCAGTCTTAGCCTGGGTCCACTCTCCTTCTTTATAGAAGGCATCAACCGAGGTCTGAAGGCTGGCGGCTGCACCTGTGGTCAGGTAGAAACGGGCCTTAGGTAGTTTGCCAAGAACACTGGCCGGGTAAAGCACGGAAGCTTCTTTTTCCAGAGCCTCTTTCACCATGTTGGCCTTGGCCTCTCCTGCTGCAAATATAAGTGCTACAGCATCAGGATTGTTGGTGATGGTATCGAGTCCAATGGTGATCACCAGGCGGTTCTTGGAGATTTCGATGCCTCCCAGGTCTCCGGCAGCCACAGCCTGAGTCTCAAAGTTGGTTTCAGTCAGCCTGGTGGTTGAATAGTGGTCCGATCCCCTAACATTAAAAGCGATATGCCCATCAGGACCAATGCCTCCAAGGAAAAATCCTATGCCTCCCTTTTCCCTGATCTTCTGCTCATATACCGAACACCAGTTGTCTATCAGGAAAATGGATTCCTGCTGTTCTTTCTCGGTCAGACCTTTGGGGTCACGGTACCTCAGTGACAGGTCCACCCGGCTGTCGGGAAAGATCTCGCTGAAATGTTTGCCCCCCGCCAGGGGAATCTCGTCGGAGTTGATCAGCAAGGCATTTTCCGGATCCAGTTCAAATCCCTCTATATAATACTTCTTCACATAGTTGTAAAAGCTATTGTGCTGCTTCGAACTAATGGGATAAAACTCATCGATCTGCACAAAGTGAAGATCCTTCAGGGAAGGCTTCTCCAGGTCACCAATCCCATACTTGCTCCTGAGCTCCTTTATTTCCTTGCTATCCCAGTTTTCCAACAGATGCGTGGTCCACTTGATAAAATACTCCGGGGTTTTACCGGTGGGAAGGCTAATGACCCCCTTGGGATTTTCGCTGACCCACTCCAGAAAACGGAGCGCAGTAAGCAAACCCATCAGAGGGAAATTATCCACAACGATATAAGGTATATTGGTATTGACTTCTGGTGAACCGGAAATTTCATAAAAAGCCGACTCTACTTTAGACTTAAACTGCATGACTTTATAATTTTAAATACATATGGTAAAGAGAAATGCAAAAGTATTCATTTTGCAACTCTTTATCAATGAGACAAAGAATAATAACAAGAAATTAAACATACATATCCTTTGAAGTGGTTTCGGCCAGCTCAACAAAAAGATTGGTGAGTTTACCTGTAACCTCCTTGAAATATTGTTTCCCCTTTTCAAGGGTGGCTAAGCTTGGATCACCCACTCCGGTATCGTCGGTACAACGGGTCCATTTTCGCTCGGTCCAGGCCCAGGATTCGTTCAGGGCCTTCACACCGAACTCTCTGGCCCTGCCTTCACCCGCTTGATCCAGGGGCTTTACCAGCTCCGGCGTGGTATATAGCATCAGACTGGTTTCCATCTCATCGGCATGACCTCCCGCATTTTCAAAGATAAGGCCCTGGTCAACCGACTGGAACCAGTTACAGGTGGCGATCAACATATCAGGATAATTAGATCCCACCTCCCGGATAATCTGCCTGAAATCATTCCCCCCGTGACCATTCACCACAAGCAATTTCTCCACTTCATAGCCCTCCAGGCTATCCACCACATCCTCAAGGATAGCTTGTTGCGTGGATGGATTCATATTCATTGTCATGTAAATATCGGTCTGCCCCGTATTTACACCCATTGGAATGGTGGGAAGAACGATCACTTTAGCCCCCTGCTCCCATGCCATTCGGGCCGCCTCGTAAACAAGGGCGTCGGTTTCATAATTATCGGTACCGTAGGGCAAATGGAAGTTGTGTGCCTCCGTGGCTCCCCAGGGAAGAATGGCCAGATCGAAGTCCTGATCACTGATATCTGACCAGTGGGTTTCTGCTAGTATGTATGGTCGCATGTAAGATAGTTATTGGTTAGTAGTCAATGTTTATTGGTTTAAGGAGGCGAGGCGCATGGCTTTCAGGTTTTCCACCGGGGTGTTGACCGTGATCTCGCAGCCTCCGGAGAAAATAAAGGGACGTCCCTCCTCATTTTGACACAGCTGCTTAGTTTCATCTCCAATCTCCTGCGGACTAAGATCCTGGATCACAGAAACCGGATCAAGATTTCCGCAGCGGATAATATCACCTCCAAGGGTATCCCTGGCATGGTCCATATCGACCATCCAGTCTAAATCAACGATGTCCGGTTTGACCTCCCGGATGTCATCCAGGAGATGTGTAATGTTACCGCAAATATGCAGTTTCACTTTTGCACCCAGCGAATGTATGTACTCAAATAATTCCTGATGTTTCTCCTTCACAAATTCCCGGTAATTCTCCACATCGATCTGAGAGCAGATTGCATCACCCACCCCAATGATATCACAACCAGCTTCCACCTGTGCTCTTGCAAAATCTTTAGCGGTAGGCATGATCTTCTCCGTTAGCCTCTTTACAAAGTCAGGCTCCATAAAGATCTTCAATAAGACCTCATTGACCCCGGCCAGATCACAACTTTCGGCCAGAGGCCCTTCGACCCAACCGATCACGGGTACATCCGGACCTACCTGCTTTCTCAAAGCCTCCCCGGCCTTTATGCGATCAAGGGTTCTCTCCTTTTTGTATACATCAGGATTCTTTAGTAGGGCGATATCCTCCATTGAATTAACAAGGGTTTCCATGCAGCGGGGTACCTGCTCGTCCGGAAAAGAAACTTTGGCTCCAAAAGCAGCGGTCTCCCGGTAGGGATCAGATATGAGCCCCACAGCATCCATTCCGAAAGCCTCCCTGCATCTGAGATTGCTTTCCACCAGTGCCTTAAAATCAGAGGCAAATTCTCCGTAGGTGTAGCCGGAATACCTGGCAGCAAAATGCATCAATATGGGGTAGAAAGGTGTCTGAGCGCTCATACTTGCAAGATAATGAAAATTGAAGGCTCCTAATTGTTTATTTTACTAAGCCCATAACGGCTCATGATCTCCAGCGTACTTTCTATGGGTAGCGCCTTTATCTCCCTCTCCTTCAGTCCAATCATATCCTCCGCCATAAAGAGGGAGTTGTAGATGGCTTCCTCGGTGGCTTCCACCACGGCCAGAAAAAGGGGCGACATATAATCATTGCCCAATTCCGGTGTGTATTTTACAGGCTGATCAGAATGATAGGGAATCCTGCATTCCGGATGGGTGCTAAAGGCGATGGCATAGTCTCCACTCCCGTTGGACATAAAAGAGCCCACCCTTCCAAGGGCCAGGAAAGAACGTTTGGCCAGGCGCTCCAGGTTGCGGGCCGAAAGGGGTGCATCACAGGCAATCACAATCATACAAGATCCATCCACCTGGTGAGAGCTTTTATGTGCCAGATAGTGCTTCTTTAACTCCTCTCCCACCGGAGCTCCCTGAATGCTCAGTATCCCCCCGAAATTGGTTTGCACCAGCACACCCACTGTATAACCACCATGAGCTGCACTGACTTTGCGTGAAGAGGTTCCGATCCCGCCTTTAAAACCAAGGCACAGGGTTCCTGTACCTGCTCCCACATTTCCCTCTTCCACCGATCCTTCAGTAGCATTTGAAAGCGCCTCAAGCACATGTTGTTTCTCCACATGCCGGCCACGGATATCATTGAGCCATCCATCGTTGGTCTCCCCTGCCACCGGATTAACAGAGCGGACCGATTCATTCCCTGGCTGGGAGAGCGTATGGTCCACAAGGGCATCGGCCGCGGTAAACACACTTAAAGTATTGGTGAGGGCAACAGGAGTCTCCAGGTTACCCAGTTCCCTTACCTGGGTAAATCCAAGGGCCTTGCCGAAACCATTGCCAACACTTACAGCCGCCGGCACCTTCTCCTGAAAGAGGTTTCCGGAATGTGGCCGGATCACGGTAACACCCGTTCGAACCGAATCTCCACCTATCAAGGTCTTGTGTCCCACAGAAACCCCATCCACATCTGTGATGGCATTCCATTTCCCGGGCTCCAGTATCCCGGGCTCTATTCCAAAATCCCTGACTCTGCCCCGGTCCTGCGCCTCCGTCAAAAAGGAGAACAGCATGAGCAGGCAGCAAATTGCCATATATCTCTTCATCATGTGCTAAAGATTTGTTCCTGATCAAAGATAATCAACAGGAGCATTCCACAGGCTTCACATGCTCCTGTGTCAGATTCATCTGCTTCAATCTTTCTTTTCTGGATTCAAAGCATTGCTCGCAAGTGGAAAAGCGGTCCAGATCCCACAGGTCAGCAAAAACCAGGCCCTTCTGCAATCTGATTCCATATTCCATTACCCGTTCAAGAGTGTGGATGGAGGGTTCCTGAAAGTATGCATCGAGGGCAAGCTTGTCAAGAGCACCATTCCCCGATCTGACCGGAATTACCGAACAGGCATCCACTCCGCAGGCAAAGGCAAAATCGATGGATAGACAGGCCCACTCCAGTCCCTCAGCCTCATCGAGAAAAGGCGGACGGAGCAAAATAAAGGCGCGTGTTGAAATCCCATTGGATTGAAGAAAGCCGACACTCTTCTTAAAATTCTCCAGGCTCATCCCCTTGTTCAAACGAGACAGCACCTCCGGATGAACGGTCTCCAGACCGATGGCCATCTCCAGCTGGCCATTTAACATCCTGTCGAATTCAAGGCACTGCTCTCCGATAAAGGCTGTATGGCTCTCTACAAGTACATTTTCAAATGTGGAGGAAAGAGAGGCAATCTGCTTATAATCCTCTAAGGGGATTGCCTTGGGATCAAAAAAACTTCCGCTGTTAAAGAGCTTCAAATGTGTAGCGGGGGACAGCTTTTCAAAAGCAAATTCCATCTGCGCCGGGATAGCACCAACAGGTATAGTCTCATCGGTGGTATGCTTCCAGAGATCGCACATCAGACAGTTAAATGGACATTCCCGGTTGGTCAGCAGAATGGCCGATACATCACTTACTTCACCTCCCAGGGACCGCTCCTGTTCATTGAACCAGCCATAGGGTAAATAAGGGTCCACCGGGGACTTTTCTCCCCGCATGGACCGGATCCAACGGCCATCCATCTGGATGCCGGGAAGCTTACTCATAAATAGAGAGAAACTCCTTGCGGTAGTCCAGCTCCTTTTCAGGAAAATGAGCCTGGAAGGCAGCTTTGGAGGCAGCTCCATGCTGGAAACGCCTCTTTTCAAATACAGGCATCTCCATGCCGGTGATTGCTAAGACACCGCTGGCAACCACCTGGCCCTTCAGGGCATAGAGTTTCTCGTGGTCCCAATCGGTAAGCTCGATAAAAGGAATCCCTTCCGCAATCTCAATTACATTCGCCAGTGTATAGGGGCTGAAGCTGTTGAAGCCCATGGTATCGGTAGTAGTGTAGGTACGCATATATCCCCTGCTGAGTCCGCCGCTATAAGTAAGTGAGTGCTTCATTTTCCCAACTCCCCAGCCTTCGTGGTAGAGCATCAGGTTATTCAGCACACTCCTTATGGTTAGTTCAGGGTTCTCCTCGATGGGATAATCTTTCATGTTCTCATCGCCCCCATCGCCATCGATCATATGGACCCAGTGAGGGTAGCGCCTGCGGACCCCCTCCAGTAATGCCAGATTCATGGTGGCTGCCTGGATATCCAGCGGTTTATAGTCTTCTACCACCTGAACAGTCTTTTTCCAATCCAGCCCCGAAGCACTTACCTCGATGGGCTCCAGGAAAACCTCCAGGTTTACTGCCTTCAGGAACTCCCTGGCCTGCTTCAGGTCCTCTCCGTCCCCATCCACACTCAGGGTAAATGCCTTAAGCCTGGAAGGACTCTCACCCAGCTCTAACAAAGCATGATAGGTAAGCAGGAACACCGAACCACTGTCGATCCCTGCTGAAAAGCTTACCCCGATGGGGCCACTTGTGGCCTTGTACTTGAGCCATTTCTTAATTTCATCATAAAGGGCACTCATATATTGCTTAGCGATTTCCTCCACCGGGGTGCCTTCAAAACGGTTCCGCTCAGGGCTAAAGAAACGCTGGTGAACCGGACTGGGATCGGGACATCCCAATAGTTCGATGGTGGTGATGTAGTGCGCCGGGGCCATGCGGGTGTATGAGGGGTGAAACTGGTCCTCCAGCCCTTCCTGTTCCAGGTACTTATATATGGTATCGATGCGATCGGCCAGCACCAGGCAGGGCCCTGCCTTCAGCTTGGCAATAAAGAAACGAAGCGGACGCCCTATAGAACGGGCCATACGGATGGTTTTCCCCTCCACAGCTACCAGGGCAAACTGACCATCGATGCTCCTTACACCTTCAGCATTTCCTGCCCTCACAAGCTCCACAGCTTCGTCCATCGACATATTATAAATAATGTTTTTTTCTGGATCAGTCAGATCCACCACGCGGTTCACATATTCATGGTTCATTCTCTATCTGTTTAGTATTGAACAAAATGGTGTATAATTGTAATTGAGACACTTCTCAAAGGTAGTAAAATCAAGGCTTTTTTTGCAATGTGGAATTGTTCTAAATAAGGCCTTATGGGTATCATAAGTGTTAAAAAAACTTAATTTCGTCTGTGCATATATATATATATTTGCACCCCTTAACTAATCAATAATCTAATTATTAGACAATTGTTATTCATTGCTAACTTTAAAACTACTTCAATTATGCGAAATTCTGCATGGTGGAAAAGCGGCTTTTTGTCGCTTATCCTGTTTGGTTTTGCGATCAGCTTAACCTTTGCCCAGGAGCGTACAGTGACCGGTTCGGTCTCTTCCGACACGGAAGGACCAATTCCCGGTGTAAACATTGTAATCCAGGGAACAACGCAGGGGGCCGTGACCGATGTGGATGGTAATTTCAGTATTACCGTTCCTGGTCCGGATGCCGTCCTTGTATTTACATCCATTGGTTACGCAGCACAAAATGTGACTGTGGGTAACCAGACCTCTATTAATGTGACTTTGACCGAAGATGTCATGGCTCTGGACGAAATTGTGGTGATCGGCTACGGTACCCAGAAGAAGAAAGAGCTTACCTCTGCCATCTCCAATGTCAAAGCCGAAGAATTTAACAAGGGTTCGGTGAACAATCCGGCCCAGTTGATCCAGGGTAAGGTAGCCGGTCTCTCCATCACCAAGCCGGGTGGCAACCCCAACCAGGGTTACACCATGCGTTTGCGTGGAATGAGTACCATTGGTGCGAACACCCAGCCTCTTGTGGTAATTGATGGTGTTGTTGGCGGATCACTCGACAACGTGGATCCCAACGACATTGAGTCCATGGACGTGCTGAAGGACGGTTCTGCTGCAGCCATCTACGGAACCAGGGGTTCCAGTGGTGTAATCATCGTAACTACCAAGAAAGGTAGAAGGGGAACTGCACATATCGATTACAATGGTATGGTAACGCTGGAAACAGTGGGTAAGTATCCCAATGTAATGAATCCTGATGAGTGGAGAGCCCTTTCAGCTGAAACTGGTTCAGGAACCGATTTCGGTTTTAATACGAACTGGTTCGAAGAGACCACCCAAAATGCCATCCAGCAGACCCACAACCTGAGTTTGTCCGGTGGTACAGATAAGACCAAATACATGGCCTCCTTCAACTACCGTGATGGCGATGGTGTTGCTATTAATACGGGTTATACCCAGTATAACGGAAGACTAAACCTGAGCCAGAAGGCCATTAACGACCGTCTGACCGTGGACCTGAATATCGGTGCCACCTCTCGTGAGTCCCAGTACGGATTTAACGAAGCATTCCGCTATGCTTCCATTTATAATCCAACTGCTCCGGTAAGAAGCGATGATCCTGCTTACCAGATCTACGATGGATACTTCCAGCAGATATTGTACGATTATTATAACCCCGTGGCCATTATGGAACAGAATATCAACGAGGGGAAAGACCAACGTGTTAATATCGCACTGAAGGGTGCCTTCGAAATTATCGATGGCCTGAAGGTTGATGCTTTCTATTCCATTCAGAACCAGAACTTCCAGAGAGGGAGTTACAGGGACAAGAACAGCTACGGAACCGGTATGGACCGCAACGGTCTGGCCAGGAGGAGCTACGATGAGAACTCCTTCCAGCTGTTTGAATCCACCATCAACTACCTGACTGATATCAGCGGGGCCAGCCTCCAGATCCTGGGAGGATACTCCCATCAGGCCTTTAACTGGCAGGGATTCTCTGCAGAAGGTGGTGACTTTATTACGGATGCCTTTACTTATAACAACCTGGGAGCTGCCAAGGACTTCAATGAAGGAATTGGAAGTGTAAACAGCTACCAGAATATGAGTACGCTGGTTGCTTTCTTTGGCCGTGTCAATCTGAACGTCTCCGATAGCTGGTTCCTGATGCTCAGTGGCCGTTACGAAGGCTCCAGCAGGTTTGGAGAAGGTAACAAATGGGGTTTCTTCCCAGCTGTTGGTGGTGGTGTGGATCTGGCCAATGTGCTGGATATCGCCTCCATGGACAACCTGAAACTAAGGGTTAGTTACGGGATCACCGGTAACCAGCCTCCAAATCCATACATGTCGCTACTGCGCCTGAGTCCTTCAGGGAACTTTTATTACAATGGTGACTTTATCCCAGGCTATGCTCCTTCCAGCAATGCCAATCCAGACCTTGGTTGGGAAAAGAAGGGTGAATTTGACATCGGTATTGACTTTTCAATGCTTGAGGGAAAACTCTATGGTTCATTTGACTACTATACAAGGACCACCACCGACCTTCTTTTCGAATACGAGGTTCCGGTTCCTCCGAACCTTTATTCTACTGCCTGGATGAACCTCGGAGAACTTGCGAATGCGGGTGTTGAACTGACCCTGACCTGGAATGCCGTACAATCGGGCGATTTCTCCTATAGTACGACCATTACTCCTACCTATTATCTCAAGAACGAGCTCGTATCCCTCTCCGGAGAGTTTAACGGTGCCGAGCTCTCCTACGGTGTGCGCACCCTGGGTGCCATGGGTGCTCCAGGACAGAGTGGTGTGCCACTGGTACGAGCTGTAGAAGGAGAAGCCGTTGGTCAGCTCTGGGCGCATACTTTTATTGAAGTAGGCCCTACTGGTGACCTGATTCTGCGTGACACCAACGAAGACGGTACTGTGGACGAACTGGACCGTTCTGTTGTTGGAAACGGCTTGCCCGATGCTGAATTTGGATGGAGCAACATGTTTGCATACAAGAAATGGGAATTGAATATATTCTTCCGCAGTGTGCTTGGGCATGACCTGAACAATACCTACCGCGCATTCTACGAAGCACCGCAGATGATCGGTTCTTATAACCTTCCTGCAACTTCCACCGATATGAGAAACTCTGAGACCGGAGCCCTGCTGAACAACTCTTCAGGGGTACTCTCAAGTCATCATATTGAGAATGCTTCCTTCTTCGCACTGGACAACATGACCTTGGCCTACAACTTCGATATGTCGGGAACCAGCGCTTTCAGGAACATCCGGGTCTTTGTAGCAGGAAACAACCTGTTCTTCATCACCGGTTACCAGGGTGTAGATCCCAGTGTCCGGTATGACGACGGCGGAAACGTACTGATTCCGGGTATCGATAGAAGGAATACCTGGTTCAGGACCAGGTCTGTTTCACTGGGTGTAAACATAGGTTTCTAACCCTCTAAAAACAGACGATATGAAAACAACAGATAGAAATAAAATGAGAAAATCACTTTTTCTGGTAAAAGCAATCGTGCTGGTTATGCTGGCTGCAGCTTTTAACCAGTCATGTACTAACCTGGATGAAGAGCTATACGGTGAAGTAACACCGGATAACTTCTTTAATACTGAGGAGGAAATCCTCGCCGCCCTGGGTGCTGCCTATACACAATTTGGCAACTGGGGTTCAGGCGATCCATGGAACCTGAATTGTGTTTCTACCGACGAAATGGTCGTGCCCACACGTGGTCAGGACTGGGATGACGGTGGTGACTGGAGAAGATGGCACCTTCATGCCTGGACCCGTGAAGACGGGGGTATGAATGGAGGATGGAACTTCGGCTTTGGTGGTGTAAATACGGCCAACCGTCTGATCTACCAATTCGAAGTCCTTGTCGATGAGGGATCGATGGATCCTGATGTGGCAGCTGCATTTATCGCCGAGCTACGGGCTATCAGGGGCTTCTTTTACTGGCAACTGATCGATTGGTTCGGAAATGTTCCTCTGGTAACCGATTTTGCTAATGCTGAAGCACAACCTGCAACAGTTCCAAGGGCAGATGTATATGCTTGGGTGGTAGCCGACCTTGAAGAGGCTGTACCTCTGCTTCCAAAGGAAGTAGACGGTACCACCTATGGCAGGATGAACTACTGGGCCGGTAAAACCTTGCTGGCCAATTTGTACCTGAATGCTGAAGTCTATACAGGAGTGCCAGCTTATGCTGCCGCTGAAGCTGCTTGTACTGATGTTATTGACAACGGTGGATTCAATTTAACTGGAAACTACTTTGACAACTTCAGTGCAGGGAACACAGGTACTTCTGAAATGATCTTTGCCATTCCTTACGACCAGGTGTATTACGGCGGTTTTAACGTGACAGCAAGGACTCTGCACTATTCAAGCCAGTATACTTATAATCTGACAGCCCAGCCCTGGAACGGTTTTTGCACTCTGGAAGAGTTTTACAACTCCTACGATGACACAGATCTTCGCAAAGGGGATGTGGGTACAGTTGATGGACCAGCCATTAAGCGTGGTAATTTTATTGCCGGCTATCAGTACAACGTGGATGGAACTCCAGCCAATGACGATGGTGCCGATTCAAATGATCCGGATGGGATACACCTGAATTTTGGTAGCATGGGTTCCGGTGAGCCCCAGATCAATGAGCTGGGTCCACAGGCCTATCGTCAGGCAGGTATCAGGATAGGTAAATGGGAATTTGAATTAGGTGGAGATCCCGGTGCCATGAACAACGACTATGCCGTATTCCGCCTTGGCGATGTAATCCTGATGAAAGCAGAGGCACTGTGGCGTCAGAGTAACAATCCCACTGATGCTGCAGCACTTTTGCTGGTAAACGATGTCAGAAGCCGTGCCATTAATACTCTTTTGACTACACTTGATGGACCCGTCAGTTTTGATATGGCAGGACCTTCTGTTGCAGGTGGCGAGCTCTTTAATGAGATCGGTCGTGAGATGTTTGCTGAGAATCACAGACGCAGGCAACTTGTTCGTTGGGGATTGTTTGATGCTGTGGCCAGCTGGGCCCTTCCCTATAACAATCCTGGTGACGTACTTGTCGAAGGAGAGCACACAGTGCTGTTCCCCATCCACAGGGACAAAATCGATGCTAACCCCAACCTTGTTCAGAATCCGGGGTATAATTAGAAGTAGCAAATTGAATATATAGTTTTTTGGAGAGCAGGCAAGACTTATTGCCTGCTCTCTTTTTTTGTACATTGCGCACATGTTTCACGGAAATACAGGCCTTACCAGGGCAGGGATTCTACTGCTTTTGATTTTAGCCCTTCAGGCTTGCCTCCCGGATGATCCCAGCTCCTTAACCAGCACTCGCTTCACCTTGCTCGGGGCAAAACAAACCGGAATCGAATTCCGCAATGATGTCGTTTACAGTGAAGCCTTCAATACCTATACCTACAGGAATTTTTATAATGGTGCAGGGGTCGGACTGGGTGACTTTAACCTGGACGGACTTGTGGATATTTATTTCTGCGGAAATATCGTGGATAATAAATTATACATCAACCAGGGCAACTTTCGGTTTGAAGATATCACTGAACAGGCAGGAGTCGCTTGCGCTGGAGTCTGGTCAACCGGTGTTAGCATTGCCGATGTAAATGGCGATGGCTGGCCTGATATTTATGTCTGTAAATCGGGTATTCCGGATACCCCTCACCGGAACAACGAACTTTTTATCAATAACGGCGACCTCACTTTTACGGAACAGGCAGAGTCCTACGGAATTGATGATATGGGGCTCTCGACCCACGCTACATTTTTTGATTATGACCGGGATGGAGACCTGGATTGCTACTTGCTCAACAACTCTTTCCAGTCAGTTACCGATTTTGATATGAAAGAGGGAGAACGGATGGTGCGCGATACACTGGGAGCCAATAAGCTGTACAGGAATGATGGCGATATCTTTGTGGATGTAAGTGCCCAGGCTGGCATCTACGGCAGCAAGATTGGATTTGGACTGGGTGCCAGTGTGGCTGACCTGAATCGTGATGGATGGATGGACCTCTATGTAAGCAATGATTTTTTCGAGCGCGATTACCTCTATATCAATATGCAGGATGGAACTTTTTCGGAAGTTCTGGATGAACAGCTTGGAGAAACAAGTCTGGGTGCCATGGGTGCAGATATTGCCGATATCAACAATGATGCATGGCCCGATATATTTGTCACCGAAATGACCGCTGAGGGAGACAGACGATTAAAGACCAAGGTCCTTTTCGAAAGCTGGGAAAGTTACAGGAATAAAGTGGATAAGGGCTACCACCATCAATTCGCCAGGAATGTCCTGCAGCTAAATAACAGGAACGGATCTTTCAGTGAGATCGGCAGATACAGTGGTGTGGATGCCACAGACTGGAGCTGGGGAGCGCTGATCATGGACCTGGATAATGACGGGTGGCGCGATCTTTTTGTGGCCAACGGAATCTATAAGGATCTGCTGGACCGCGACTACCTTGATTTCTACTCCAATCCGGCTCTGATGCGTTCCATAATCAAAAGTGAGGAGCAGGCCATCTTAAGCATTATAGACCGCATCCCATCGGAACAGGTTCCCAACTATGCTTTTCATAACAACGGGGATCTTACATTTACAAATAAAGCTCAGAGCTGGGGACTTGCCACACCTTCCCACTCCAATGGAGCTGCTTACGGTGATCTGGATAATGACGGGGACCTTGACCTGGTGATCAACAATGTGAATATGCCCTCCTTCCTTTACCGCAACAACAGCAGGGAGCTTGAGCAGTCCAACTTCCTGTCACTTTCCTTCAATGGCAGCGGTGCCAATCCCTATGCCATCGGAGTCAGCACCACACTATACTACCAGGACTTTATAAGCTACCAGGAACTGATTCCCATGCGAGGATTTAAATCGGCTGTGGATCACAGGCTCCATTTTGGGCTCGGAGATGTGAAGTTGGTAGATTCCATACGGGTAGGATGGCCCGATGGAGGCTGCTCCATGCTTTATAATGTGGAGGCCAATCAGTTTCTGATACTGCAGCAGAGCGCTGCCTTCCCCTGCGCAGCTCCTCCAATCTCAAGCGGGCAAACGGTTTTTACAAGGAGTGAAACCCCGGGGGGACTGGACTTTTCACACTGTGAGAATGATTTTAACGATTTTCTGAGAGATCCCCTGCTCTTTCATATGCACTCAAATGAGGGCCCCAGGATGGCAGTGGGTGATGTGAATGGGGATGGACTGGAAGACCTTTACATTTGCGGTGCCAGGGGAACAGCCGGAGCACTGTATATCCAGCGCAAGAATGGATCCTTCTCATCATCCAATCAGGACCTTTTTGAATCTGAACGCACATCAGAAGAAAGCGACTGTACCTTCTTCGATGCGGACGGTGATGGAGATCTGGATCTGTATACGGCCTGTGGGGGTATTGAACTCCCATCCAGTTCTTCTTCCCTGAGCGATAAACTCTATCTGAACAATGGGACGGGCAGCTTCAGCTTATCTAATCAGATTTTGCCGGCTGGCCGCTATGAGAGCAGCTCCTGTGTACGGGCAAATGATTTTGACGGGGATGGAGATTTGGACCTCTTTGTGGGGATCCGGCTGCAGCCCAATCTTTATGGTATCCCGGCAAACGGCTACCTGCTGGAAAATAACGGAAATGGAATTTTTACCAATGTGGCTGACCTTATAGCACCCGGACTGAAAGAGCTTGGAATGATCACCGATATGACATGGGCAGATGTGGACGGGGACCAGGATCAGGATATGCTTATCGCAGGCGATTGGATGCCGGTGAAGCTCTTTATCAATGAAGAAGGCCACTTTACAGACCAATCAGACAAGGCCGGATTATCTGAATATAAGGGCTGGTGGAAACGCATTATGGCTGAGGATCTGGATGGGGATGGTGACCTGGACCTGATACTGGGCAATCACGGACTGAACTCCAGGATTCGCGCATCAACAGAAAAACCGCTTACCATGTACGTAAACGATTTTGATCTGAATGGAAGTGTAGAACATATCATCTGCGCATTTAACGCTGATACAGCCTTTCCTCTGGCCATGAAAGATGACCTGGTGCGTCAGATTCCAACTCTGGAGCGTTCCTACGAGACCTTTAAATCCTATAGCGGACAAACCATCCATGATATTTTTACTGAAGATATCCTGGAGCGTTCCATTATTCTGGAGCTTAATACACTGGAAAACATGGTGCTGCTAAATGATGGCTTTGGGAACTTTAAGTCCAGTCCCCTGCCGGTCGAAAGCCAGTTGTTTCCGGTTTATGCCATGGCAACGGGCGATTTTAATCACGATGGTATCAAGGATATACTCCTGGGTGGAAACCTGAGCAGGGCAAAACCTGAAACCGGAATCTATGGTGCAGGTCACGGGCTCCTTCTGAAAGGCAGCGGGAATGGAACCTGGCTTGCTGTTCCTGCTGATAGTTCCGGCTTTTTCACCAGGGGCGAGATTCGTGATTTCAGAATTATAAAAATTAATGGAAAGAGTGTGATTTCTGTTGCGAGAAACAATGAGAATTTACACTTTTACACTTTCTGAAAATATTGAAGGATGAAATGGATGAAATGGATGGTGCTGGCAAGCTTTGCCGCACTGATTGTGGGAGGATGCACACCCGGAAAAACTTATGAGCGAAGATTAAAGAGGGAACTGGCCAGCGGGATCCGCTACGATTCCTTGTTTATGGGACTCTCCTTTGGAATGACCCAGAAGGAGTTCTACGAACATTGCTGGGATATGAACAAGGACAGTATAATCAAGCAGGGATCGGCCAATATGAGCGTTCAATATGATCTCAATGAAGAGTTGGAACATCCGGCTACCATGAACTTCTATCCCAAATTCGATAGTGGAAAAATAGTCGAAATGCCGGTACGCTTCATTTACAATGGATGGGCCCCCTGGACAAAGGAACTATCGGCAAGCAATCTGGCCTTAGATGTAAAGAACTGGTATGAGGATATCTACGGCAAAGGTTTCATAACCGTTACACATCCTATGAATGGAGATGCCTACACCAAAATCGATGGCAACAGGAGGATCACCATATATGTCGAAAACGATCTCTATGTTTGGGCCAGATTCACCGACATGCTCGCCGGATTAGAGAAAGATTCCCTGTCTGCAAATCAGAATTGATCGTCTGATGAAAATCTTCTTTCCCAAAACGCTCCCTGGCCTTCTTCTTCTGCTGGCACTCCTGCTCAGCCTCTCATGCAGTCGGAACCCGGGCAGAGCTGCAGGAGATAAACTCTTCACCCTGATGCCCGAATCCTATACTGGGGCTGGTTTTGTGAATTACCTGGACTATGATGAACAGCTAAAAAAGAAATTCAATATCTATACCTACCGGAATTTTTACAATGGAGGAGGAGTGGCCCTGGGTGATGTAAACAACGACGGGCTTATGGATATCTTTCTTACCTCCAACATGGGACCCAATGTGCTCTACCTGAACAAAGGAGATTTCAAATTTGAGGATATCTCTGAACAGGCAGGGATCAGTGGACACGGCGAATGGTCCACCGGAGCCAGTCTTACCGATGTTAACGGGGACGGGTGGACCGATATTTATGTCTGCAATTCCGGAAATGTGGAGGGTGATGAGCGACATAACGAACTTTATATCAACAACGGTGACCTAAGCTTTACAGAGCGCGCTGCAGAGTTCGGGATCGACGACCGGGGCTACTCTACCCATGGTGCCTTTTTTGATTATGACCATGACGGCGACCTGGACCTCTACCTGCTCAACAATTCCTTTAAGGCCATTGGAAGTTTTGAATTGAGCGAAAACCAGCGGCAGATAAGGGACAGCATTGGAGGTGACAAGTTGTTTCGCAATGATAATATGCATTTTACCGATGTAAGTGAGGAGGCAGGAATCTATGCCAGCACCATTGGTTTCGGACTGGGGGTTACCGTGGGTGATATTGACCAGGATGGATGGATGGACATCTATATATCCAACGACTTCTTTGAACGGGACTACATGTATATAAATAATGGCGATGGAACTTTCCGGGAAACACTGACCACGATGATGCCTTGTATCTCCGCGGCCTCCATGGGGGCTGATATGGCTGATATCAATAATGATCACTTTCCAGAGATCTTTGTGACAGATATGATCCCTGAACATGATGCCCGTCTCAAGACCAAAACAACCTTCGACAGCTGGGACAGCTACAAATCCAATTATGAAAACGGCTATCATCACCAGTTTACCCGCAACATGCTTCAGCTCAACAATGCAGATGGCACTTTCAGTGAAATTGGACGGCTGGCCGGGGTTCATGCCACCGACTGGTCCTGGGGTGCCCTGATCCTGGACCTGGACAACGATGGCCTGAAAGATATTTTTGTGGCCAATGGGATCTACCAGGATCTGACCGACCAGGACTATATCCAGTACTTCTCCAACCGGGACATGGTAGCCTCCATCATTTCAGGGAACGATGTGGACTACAAGACCCTGATTGATGCCATCCCCTCGGTAAAGCTCCCCAGCTATGCTTTTAAGAACAAGGGCAATCACCGTTTTGAGAACATGGCCCTGGCCTGGGGACTGGCCGAACCCAGTCATTCAAATGGATCCGCTTATGGCGACCTGGACAACGACGGTGATCTGGACCTGGTTGTGAATAATGTGAATATGCCTATGTTTCTATACCGAAATGAGACCTCCCAAAAATTGTCCGATCACCACTACCTGAAAGTGATCCTGAAGGGAGAATCCGGTAATACCGATGCCATCGGAACTAAGGTAAGCGTTCGGCACCAGGGCCACTCCTACTACCTGGAACAGATGCCCATGCGAGGATTCAAATCCACCATGGATCCCCGCCCCAACCTGGGTTTAGGAACCCTGACCATGGTCGATTCACTGGTGATCCAATGGCCGGATAATACAGTAACCATACTGAAGGACGTAAGTACCAACCAGACCCTGACCCTCTATCAAAAAGACGGGGTGCCTGCATCAGCTCCCCTGGTAAAAAAGGCAAATCAGGAAGAAAGATGGTTTGAAGAAATCACCGATGATGTCTCCGTTGATTTTACTCATAAGGAGAATGTCTACGATGATTTTCGCAGAGAAAAACTGATTTACCAGATGCTCTCCACAGAGGGGCCGCGGGTCTCCGTTGGGGACGTGAACGGGGACGGACTGGAGGACACTTATGTGGGAGGAGCCAGGGGCCAATCGGGCCGCCTCCTACTCCAGCAACGAAACCAATCATTTGTCGCTTCCAATGAGGAGCTGTTTGAGATATACAAAGAATCTGAAGACACCGATTGTGCCCTGTTTGATGCAGATGGTGATGGCGACCTGGACCTGTATGTGGCCAGCGGAGGAAATGAGTTCTCCAGCGCTTCGTCAGCCCTGGCCGATCGCCTGTTCCTGAACAATGGCAGGGGAATTTTTACCAAATCACCCCAGATCCTTCCGGCAGGTCGCTATGAAAGTACAGCCTGCGTCCGTGCTGCAGATTTTGATATGGATGGTGTGATGGAGCTTTTTGTGGGGATCCGGCTGGTTCCATTCCTATACGGCGTTCCAAGCAATGGCTACCTGCTGGAAAATGACGGAAAGGGCCAATTCACCAATGTGACTGCACAGTTGGCACCGGAATTGAAAGAGGTGGGGATGCTCCGCGATATGCAGTGGGAAGATGTGGATGGGGACGGGGATCTTGATATGATCCTGGCAGGCGATTGGATGGCCCTGAAAGTCTTTATCAATGAGAACGGATCTTTTCGTGAGAGCCAGGATGCCTTTGGATCTTCTAGCTCTGGCTGGTGGAACTGCATTGCTACCGGAGATTTTGACGGAGACGGAGACAGCGACTTTGTAGCGGGGAACCACGGACTTAATTCCCGCTTTAAGGCGAGTCCGGAGCGGCCTGTCACGATGTATGTAAATGATTTTGATTTGAATGGATCGGCCGAGCAGATTATCTGTGTCTATGAAGGAGATAGCGCCTACCCCATGGCACTGAAGCATGATCTGACCCGCCAGATTCCCGTATTATTGAAGAAATATCCCAATTACGAATCTTACAAGGAACAGACCATCACAGATATGTTTGCACCCGAACAGCTGAGCTCTGCCATACAACTGGATGTTAATCAGCTGGAGTCCTGCCTGTTTATCAATGATGGTGCGGGACATTTCACCATGAAACCTCTTCCCATAGAAACCCAGTTCTCAACAATCATGGCAGCCGCAACAGGTGACTATAATGGTGATGGGAATCTGGACCTGCTTCTGGGTGGCAATCTATATAATGTAAAACCCGAAGTGGGACGCTACGATGCCAGTTATGGTCATTTCCTGGAAGGTGATGGAAAGGGTGGTTTTACGGTGGTAAGTCCACTCCTCTCCGGATTCAGACTGGAGGGCGAAATCCGGGACATCCGGACCATTCATACTGCCAATGGAGCAGTGCTGGTTGTTGCCCGCAACAATGATCCGCTGCAACTCTTCAGGATACAAGCACAGTGATATGAAAAAAACAGTATATATCTTTCTGATACTTTCGGTGGCATTTGCTTGCAAGCGTAAGCAGGGCAATACTCTTTTTACATCGCTCCCCCCCTCCTCTACTGGTATCGATTTTGAGAACCAGCTAACCGAAGCAGAAGACTTTAATATTATTGAGTATCTCTATTTTAATAACGGGGCAGGTGTGGCTGCCGGGGACATTAACAACGACGGACTCATCGATCTCTACTTCTCAGCCAATCAACTGGAAAACAAGCTATACCTGAACAAAGGGAGTTTAAAGTTCGAAGATATCACCACAACATCGGGAACTGAGGGGACTGGCGACTGGAGCACCGGTGTTGCCATGGCCGATGTGAACGGGGACGGACTAGTGGATATTCACGTATGCAATGTGGGAGACTATAAGGGCCTGGGCGGGCACAATCAGCTCTTTATCAACCAGGGGGATCTTACTTTCAAGGAGGAGTCGGCAAAATACGGACTGGATTTCATAGGTTTTTCCACACAGGTAGCTTTTTTTGATTATGATCTGGACGGAGATCTGGATATGTACCTCTTGAACCACTCGGTACACAGCTCCCGATCATATGGCATGTCTGACCTGCGCATGGAAGAAGACCTGCGTGCCGGTGACCGGCTCTATAGGAACGATGCTTCAGAATCGGGTAGGTTTTTCCACGAAGTCAGCGCAGAAGCAGGCATATACAGAAGTCATATTGGATATGGCCTGGGGGTCAATACAAGCGATATAAACAATGACGGTTACCCCGACATCTATATATCAAATGACTTCCATGAGAACGATTACCTCTACATTAATAATGGTGACGGCACCTTCAGTGAGCAGCTCACCTCGATGATAGCCCACACCAGCCGCTCTTCCATGGGGAACGATGTGGCCGACATGAATAACGACGGACTCGCCGACATTATGGTGCTGGATATGCTCCCCGACGATCAGCAGATCCTGAAACAATCAGGAACCGAAGATGAACTGGAACTCTTTCGAATGAAACTTCAGTATGGATACGCCCCCCAGTATGTC
>Ga0164315_10000752_pt1 | contig 23244 bp, 17 predicted proteins | sample GuaBasSedimGuay6_FD_113737 | JGI IMG/M metagenome (GOLD analysis project Ga0164315, IMG submission 113737) | Subseafloor sediment microbial communities from Guaymas Basin, Gulf of California, Mexico - Guay6, Core 4569-2, 0-3 cm | ecosystem: Environmental > Aquatic > Marine > Hydrothermal vents... | reverse complement strand
TAAAATTCACACCCAGATTAACCTAATCTTGATGCGAATTTGCAACCTCTGATTTGCAGAGCCCCTCATATCCATGACACCGTCATGGTGTCATCCAAACAGATGACAGTACTCATATTATTTGACTTTTTTTCAAAAGTCAAGTATTAAAATAGATTAGTCTAAAACGGCACTAAAATAAGTAACTTTGATTAGGTTTGAGTAAGAAATCAAGTGCTAGCATATGCACCATAGTATTCATAAACTGACAATGCTGATTAGTTGCTGCCATGTTATTGGCTTTGATGAGGCTAAAAATAACCTTACCAACAGTGCTTTTTCCGGTATCATTAACACCTGCAATCACTGTTAAGCCATCAAGAATAATTTTTGCTTTTTGCAATAATCCTATGTTTTTAATGGTTATTTCCATTTCAGTTATCAGTTATCAGTTTCACGCAAAAGTTTTGCGCGCAAAACTTTTGCGTGAAAATCAGTTATCAATGCTTTGATATCCAGTATGTTCAAGACTAACTTATGTATCTGACAAACTATATAATATCAGATAATAATTGGGCCTGAAATGAGGGAATAAGCCAATCTAAAAACTTGATAGAACGCTGATTGCACTGATTGTCCTGATTGACGCTGATTAATATTAATCCTGTTCAACTTCAATCTGTTTGTCACAAATTCTATTATTTATCTTGTGATTTTTTCAAGCCCTTTGACAATAAATTTAGATTTGTTTGCTGTGGCTATGAGCATCATTTTGGACATCGTACCGGAAATGGTGGGCAACAAAAACCCGTAGGGAGCCCTACAAACAACTGTCTATAAATGCTTTAAAAATGCCGAGGATTTTATCGACTTCTGCTATTAAATATTCTTCAAAATCAATTAATACGCTGTTGTTTTGTAAGGTTATAAATTTCCAATTACTGCCTGTGGTGACGACTCCCAATATGCTATTGAGTGGCTTGGATTTGTTGTCGTTAAAGCGTTTGGCGGCTATCATTTCTGCGATACATTGGGCATAGCCGGATTTGATTTGTTCGTTTTTGGCTTCGACGACGCAGATGACGGGGGCCCTTAATATGGCCTGATTGGGTGATAAGCTTAATATATAATCACAATAGCCATTTAATTCTTTTTCGGCTTCTACGTTAAATTCAATCCCCAAAAATAGACTGATATTGTGTAATCGTTCTCTCACTTCCAGTAGTAGTGGGGCGATGATTAATTCGGAGCGGGCCTTTTCGGTATTGATATTTAAGGCTAATGAAACATTTCTATGTAGGGTTTCTTTAAGAGTTTGACTGGGTTGAAGTGTTTCGACTTCTGCGAATAATGAATGATGTTGGTTGATTGTGAGCCCGAATTGTTCTTCAATTTGTTCAATTTTTTTGAAGGCGCTGTATGGCATAAACTTGTTCTCCGTGGCATACTGAAATCATTAACAATTAACAATTAACAATTAACAATTAACAATTAATATGGATATTTGGCATATTATTATTTTGGCTATTATACAAGGATTGACTGAGTTTTTACCGATTTCGAGTTCGGCTCATTTGATTTTGTTTCCTCAGTTAACGGGCTGGGCCGATCAAGGGGTGGCCTTTGATGTGGCCGTGCATGTGGGTTCGTTGTTTGCGGTGTTGATGTATTTTCAAAAGGATTTGAGGCCTTTATTAGGCCATTGGCTTGCGTCTATTATGAGGGGCCATCATACGCCTGAAAGTCGTTTGGTGTGGGGAGTTGGCATCGGTACGATTCCGGTAGGCTTGGTGGGTTTGGCGATTGCGGGTGTGGGTTTGGAAGAGCAGTTGAGATCGCCCCTTATTATTGCGACGGCAACGATTGTTTTTGGTTTGTTGTTGTGGGGAGGCGATGTGTTGGGTAAACGAGAGCGGGATGAGTTTAGTTTGACGTGGCCGGATATTTTGTTAATCGGCTTGGCCCAAGCTTTGGCTTTGATTCCGGGGACATCTCGTTCTGGTATTACGATTACGGCGGCCTTATTGTTGGGTTTGAATCGTAAAGCGGCCGCACGGTTTTCGTTTTTGTTGGCGATACCGACGATTATTTTGGCGGGGGTGGTTGAAACGGTGTCGTTGGTTCATGAAGAATCTGTGGTGAATTGGTACGCTTTATCGCTTGGGGTGGTGTTTTCGGCGCTGAGCGCGTATTTGTGTATTCGTGCTTTTATCAGTTTATTGGATCGAGTGGGGATGTTGCCTTTTGTGTTGTATCGTTTAGCATTAGGGGGGATTTTGTTGCTAATCACTTATCAATGAACAATTATTAATTATTATCAGTAGATCGAAAACCCATTAAATATAGAAGGTTTTATGTTGTTAAATGGTGGGCAAGCGGGCGAAAGTTCAGGGGGAAAAAACTGATTTTTGACGGCCCGCTTACCCACCCTACAAAGATCATTAAAAAGGTTTTCGATCTACTGATTATGAATAGGTGGGCAACCACGTTACCCACCCTACAACTAAAATCCTTTATTTATATACAATCCTTGTCGTTATTTAGAACAGATGATAAATGGAAAAGAAAAAAAGGAATTATCCATTCTTATATCAAATCCTTGTAATTATGGTTTACGCTTGAAGAATTTATGGATTGCTACCGGTTGGGCTTTGGTTGGCGCGGTGATTATCGCTTCTTTGATGGCTGTGCCAAAGCCTATTCAATCTATTTCTCTTTTTCAGGGCGATAAACTGCTGCATGTTATGGCTTATTTTGTTTTGATGGGTTGGTTTGCTCAGATTTATCACGCGCCTCGCGAACGTTTTTATTATTTGATTGGCTTTGTGTTGTTGGGGGTGCTTTTGGAATTGTTGCAAGGTTTAGGGGGAATCAGGCAGGGAGATTGGCTTGATATGGTTGCTAACAGTGTCGGGGTGGTGTTGGCTTGGCAGTTAACGAAAAACCGTTTTGCTGAACTTTTGGCCTCTTTTGAGCAAAAAGTGTTGCGGTGAGAGGGGTAGGGTATGCTTGATATGATATGGCATTGAGGAGGTAAGTGGGGCAATGATAAGGGTTTATCCCCATTAACGATTATGAAATAAAGTTTTTGCGCGCAAAAACTTTAATTCACATTTAGCTAAAGGTGGAACTGATAACTGACATTTACTTCAATCGTTTAATGCCCATGGCTTCGAGGACATATTTTTCATATAGGGGTTCTGAACTGCCTTTTTTCATTTTACGTATGAAATACTTTTCAAACGCGATTTTGGCTATGTGTACCCATTTGCCTTTTTTGGCCCAAGTGAGATTGCGGGGCGGTATTTGTGGCATGGCGACAAAGGCGGCTCCGATATCCCCCATATCGGCTAAACAAATGGCATTCCAAGTACCGGTTTCTGCCGGTTTTTCGCCGTTGATTTCATTACGAATGTTATGCACGATGGCTGTTACCATGGATTCGATCATATAGCCCGTTTTCGGTGTACCTGTGGGAATCGGGGTGGCTTCAACGGGGGGTATGGCTATACAGACACCTGCCGCATAAATGTTGGGATAGGTTGGGTTACGTTGGTAATCATCCACTATCACAAATCCGCGCGGATTACATAAGCCTTTGACTTCTGCAACGGGATCAACCCCTTTAAAAGCGGGTAACATCATGGAGAAGTTAAATGCCTTTTCATGTTGTTTAATGACTTCACCGTTATCGTTGTGTTCGTCAATAAACATTTTGCCTTGTTCAACTTTGATGATTTTGGCATTGGTGATCCAGTTGATATGGCGATGGCGCAGTTCGGATTCCAACATACCTTTGGTATCGCCAACACCGCCTAATCCTAAGTGACCGATATAGGGCTCACTGGTGACATAAGTCATTGGGATTTTGTCACGCCGTTTGGCTTTACTCAGGAAGGTATCAACATTAGTCACATACTCGTATGCTGGGCCAAAACAACTGGCACCTTGAACTGCCCCAATAATGACTTCACCGGGATTGTCTAGCAGTTCTTGATAGCCTTCATAAGCTTTTTCGGCATGATTGACGGTGCAAATCGAATGTGTAAAGCCATTATTAGGGCCTGTACCAGGTACTTCATCAAAAGCCAATTTGGGGCCGGTGGCAATAAGGAGGTAATCGTAATCAACGGTATTGCCCGTGTGTAACACTAAGCGATTTTTGTCGGCCTCAATTCGGGTGACTGTGGCATGTATAAATTCGATTTTCTTTTTCTTAAGGTAAGGGGCAATTGGAAAGGTGATATCCTTGCGCTTACGCCAACCCACACCAACCCAAGGATTGGATGGCACAAATTGAAAATACTCTAAGGAATTGATAACGGTTACGTCATGTTTTTTCCCCAATTCGGCTTTCATTTCGTAAGCAGCGGGCATACCGCCCGTGCCTGCACCTAAGATGACAACATGTGCCATTTTCTGCCTCCATTAGTCTAGGATGAATCCGTTTTCGATTTAGGCGGCTTATGGGTGACAAGCTATAAGCTATTCCCCTAAGCTATCTGTGTTGTTGTATATAGCAAAGATTATTATATAAGTATTTTAGGTTGGACTGCAATCTGGGTATGATTTGATTTTTTAATATTAGATATACATTCATCATTCATTAGGGAAGACTGAGGTCAAAAATGCAAGTCAAAATCAAATTAATAGGCTTTCAAAATTGCAAAATGCGATTTTTTTCATTTCTAAAAAAAGGGTCATCAAAATAAATCCTTGAAGGCTGCCAGTTTTCGTTCCAAATTTATTTTGCGTGTTTTTGGAGTGCAAAATTTATTTTGCGAAGAGTTGGAGTGCAAAATTTATTTTGCGAAGGCCAAGATTGATAATGTACCTTTTTTTGGGAATGCGCCCGATGGTGGGCAAATCAAATGGTGGGCAAGTTCGTTTCGACGCTGGGCGTCGAAACGAACTTACCCACCCTACATAGATAGATAACTGATATGTTTGAGCGTATAAAAGAAGATGTGGCTTGTGTATTTGAACGCGATCCTGCGGCACGCACGAGATTTGAAATACTGACGAATTATCCAGGTGTACATGCGATATTAATGCACCGTCTTAATCACCGTTTATGGCAAGCGGGTTGGAAATGGTTGGCACGAACTTTGTCTACCTTAATGCGTTGGTTGACAGGAATAGAAATACATCCTGGGGCAACTATTGGACGGCGTTTTTTTATCGATCATGGCATGGGAGTCGTGATTGGCGAAACGGCTAGTATTGGTAATGATTGTACGCTTTATCATGGGGTAACCTTAGGCGGTACGAGTTGGCAAAAAGGGAAACGCCATCCGACTTTGGGCAATGATGTTGTTGTCGGGGCGGGGGCAAAAGTTTTGGGGCCAATTACGATTGGAAATGGTGCGCGTATTGGATCAAATGCGGTGGTGATTAAAGCGGTACCTGACGGGGCCACGGTTGTGGGCATTCCTGGACGAATTGTTCAAGTAGATACGGATTACAAAAAGCACCATAAGCACGCGCTTGAAGAAAAGATTTTTGATGCTTATGGTATGCCCCATGAGATGCCTGATCTTGATCCAGTACAGTATGCACTGAGCAATGTGCTTGATGATATTGATCGAATAGATGAAAAAATACAATTATTGTGCAAAACTTTGAAGACGATGAGTAATGGAAATTTTCCGCCTGAGTTAGATTCTTGTCAAATTCGTTCGTCAGTCGTCGCTAAAGCGACTACGACAAACGCGCCTACAAACGACTAATGGGTATAGTTAAAATGAAATATCTTTTAATGTTTAATCTAGTGATTGTTTTGGCACTAGAAACAACGGTTCTAGCAGCTACACAAACTCGCTCTGCTTATTTTGATGATAGGCAGGGTATTGTGATACCTGAAGTGGTTGTTTTACCTGAAAGCGCAAGGTTTTCTGTCAAATTGCGTCAGCTTGATAGCAGTGATTTTGTTCTTGATATGGATAGTGTGACACCGCTGAAGGCTTCTTTTAATTATTATGATCCGAAAACCGGATTACTCTATCTGCCGGAACTGAAAATCGGCAATGAAATTTACAAGGCAGTTGAGTTGAAGGTGATTTCTGAAACTGAACCGCTGGTTTTTCGTATGATTTCTGCTGATATTCAGATTGATCGCGGTGATATCAAAGCCGTGCAAGCAACGGTAGAAACGAAGCCTGTGCCAGCGAGTGGTGATGCGGCGGATGATCCGGCTATTTGGATTCATCCTGACGAACCGGCGAGAAGTGTTGTGATTGGTACGCAAAAACAAGGTGGTTTGGGTGTTTATGATTTAGCCGGCCAAGAAATTCAGTATTTAGCCGATGGTAATATGAACAATGTTGATTTGCGTTATGGGTTTCCTCTTAATGATGAAAAGGTAGCCATTGTGGCTGCCAGTAATCGCAGTAACGATAGTATTGCGCTTTATAAAATCAATCCAGAAACTCGTCAGTTGGAAAATGTAGCCGCTCGTACTATTCGTTCGGGATTGGATGTTTATGGGCTGTGCATGTACCATAGCGCCTCTTATGGAAAATACTATGTTTTTATTAATGATAAAAGGGGTGCAGTAGAACAATGGGAAATTTTTGATAACGGTAATCAATTTGTAGATGCTACCGTTGTGCGTCGTCTAAGCGTTAATTCGCAAGTTGAAGGGTGTGTGGCAGATGATGCCTTAGGTTATTTTTATCTTGGGGAAGAGCGAGTGGGTATCTGGAAATTTGGTGCGGAACCGAATAATGCTGATGCAGGGCAGTTGATTGATACCACGAATAAACAGGGGAACATGACTGCTGAAGTGGAAGGGTTAACGATTTATTATGTGAATGAAACTGAGGGCTATCTGATTGCTTCTAATCAGGGCAATGATACGTTTACGGTTTACGAACGTGCAGGTGACAATGCGTATTTGGGTAAATTTCATATCATTGGTAATCCTGACTTAAAGATTGATGCTGTCTACGACACAGACGGTATTGATGTGATTAATGTGCCGCTAGGTGAAGCATTTCCTTATGGTGTGTTTGTCGCGCAGGATGGTGAGAATATCTACCCGGATGAAAATCAAAACTTCAAATTGGTGCCTTGGGAACACATTGCAGATGCTTTGAATTTAAAGAAAGAAACGTCGTATAGTCCACGGTAGTGGATATAAGTTATGAGGTAGTTTGAGTTTTTGGTACTGGGGCATTGAATGGGATTGATTCTGGGCAGGTGAAAATGGTGTGTATTAATTGTTAATTGGGTAGTCATGCAATGTGGGTGATATGATAGAACGCTGATTTGACTGATATAGCGTTTCCCGATTGAATGAAGTACAAATTTAGATTGTCGTTACAAAATTATTTTGCGAAGGCCTTTTTTGTTCCAAATTTATTTTGCGAAGGCCCTTGGAGTGCAAAATTTATTTTGCGAAGGCCCTTGGAGTGCAAAATTTATTTTGCGAAGGCCCTTGGAGTGCAAAATTTATTTTGCGAAGGCCTTTTTCGTTCTATTTTGTACTTCATGCAATCGGGAAACGCTATAATCATGATTAACACTGATTATGTTAACTTTTGTAGTGGTCAGCTTGATGTTGAACAAATCAATTATTAATCAGCGTAAATCATGACAATCAGTGCAATCAGCGTTCTATCACGATTTTAGATTTGCTTAAATCCTCATTTTTTGTTTAACATCCGTTTGACCACTACAGATTATGTTAACTTTAATTAGCGTAAATCATTAATCAGCGCAAATTCATGATAAGAAGCAGAACTTTATCAAACCCATCCTTTGCCGGCTTGCTAATATGCTCTGGTACATTTTCAATTTTACGATTGCGAAAGCGTTCTCTAAGCATTTCTGCAATTTTTTTATAACTGAACTCATGAACTCATTAATATTCAATAACAGATGTTTGACATGCCCATAAACTGGTCACCCGTTTGGATTACGCTACGCTTAGCCACCATAACAACGATCATATTGTTACTACTCAGCACACCACTCGCCTGGTGGTTAGCACAAACCAAATGTTGGTGTAAAAGCCTGATCGAAGCGGCCGTTTCCTTACCGCTAGTCTTACCACCTACCGTCTTAGGTTTTTACCTGCTCATCACACTAGGCCCACAAGGCCCGATAGGTAGCGCATGGCAATCATTGACAGGCGGTTCTCTCACCTTTACCTTTACCGGATTAGTGATCGGCTCCGTTCTGTTTTCACTGCCCTTTGCCGTTCACCCACTGCAAAATGCGTTTACCGCTATGGGACAACGGCCCTTAGAAGTAGCCGCAACATTGCGAGCCAGTCCCTTAGATCGCTTTTTGACCGTTGCCATACCACTCGCACGCCCCGGTTTTCTAAGCGCCGCCACCCTCACCTTTGCACATACCGTCGGAGAATTTGGTGTCGTTTTAATGATAGGCGGCAGCATTCCGGGTCAAACGCAAGTTTTATCTATTGCCATTTATGAACAAGTCGAAATGCTAGAATTTCAACAAGCCCATCTGCTATCAGGTGGCATGTTATTATTCTCATTCCTCATCTTATTAACGCTTTATACAATTAATAAACGTCTTGACTACAACAAATAAATCTCAGAACAAAAAATGTCTACATTACAAGGACGTTTTCAATTACAACAAGGGGAATTTACCCTTGATATCGACTTTCAGACTCCCAGTCAAGGTATCACGGCCCTCTTCGGGCCATCCGGTTCCGGTAAAACAACCCTCTTACGTTGTCTCGCCGGTTTAGAACGGGCCAAGCCCGGATTTTTAGAAATCAATGGCAACTGTTGGCAAGACGAATCACGCGGTTTTTTTCTACCCACTCATCAACGTTCCTTGGGTTACGTCTTTCAAGAAGCCAGTTTATTTTCCCACTTAAGCGTGCGAAAGAATCTGGAATATGGGCAAAGCCGCACGCCCCAGAAACAGCGCAAAGTGGCCTTTGAAGAAGCAGTCGAACTGCTTGGTATCTCCCCCTTGCTAACACGCAATCCCAAACGTTTATCAGGAGGTGAACGACAACGAGTTGCCATAGCACGCGCCCTGCTCACCAGTCCCAAATTGTTATTAATGGATGAACCCCTAGCCGCCCTTGATGCCAACAGTAAAGCTGAGATTATGCCTTATTTAGAAAAGTTGCACCAAGCGTTATCCATTCCCGTGTTATACATCAGTCATGCCATACCCGAAGTAATGCATATCGCGGATAACATGCTCCTCATTGAAAAAGGGCAACTGATTGGCAGCGGCCCCTTGTTAGAAGTCTTAACACGGCTAGATTTACCCCTATCGCACAGTTCAGAAGCCGGTGTCGTTATAGAAGCCACAGTGACTGAACATGACGAAACCTTTCATCTCACCTACTTAACGTTTAGTGGTGGACGCTTAAGCCTGCGCCGTGAAGACTTAGCCATCGGTTCCACAGTGCGCGTCGTCTTAAATGCACGCGATGTCAGTTTAGCCCTAGATAACGAAATCCATTCCAGTATTCTCAACAATTTTCAGGCCAGCATCTTAGAAATATTGGAAGAATCACCCGGACAACTGATCATTAAACTAGATATAAGCGGCGCTTTACTGCTCGCTAGAATTACGACAAAATCTGGCGTATTATTGAATTTGCAAATCGGCATGAAGGTTTATGCCAGAGTAAAAAGTGTGGCATTATTATAATAGTGGGACAAAGCGAGAAAAACCTGACAGGTTTTCAAAACCTGTCAGGTTTGGGCCACACCCGCTTCCATTTTTCCATTTTTCATTTTAGAGGCATTATGTCTGGAATACTAAAAGTACTGTTTTTTATTTTGACAATCATCGCTTTAATCAGTGTATCAAGCGGCCTCTTTATTGGAGCCGGATACCTGATTGCCATGATATTTTCACTCAGCTTATTTCAAGCATCACTACTTTGTATAGGCTCATCGTTTGTCTTTGCATTCATTCTGTTTGCAATGATGTTTAACAAACAAACGTTTAAAGTCATTCATATTAACCCCAAAAACACAACATTTGTTTTCGACCCAGAAGATAAAGACGAATATGAAGATGATGACTATCAAGAAGAAGAGAGTCATCATGTTCACAAGGAAACAATAAGGCCTGTAAGAAGCACAAAAGTGGCCCGAAACGAACCTTGTCCTTGTGGGAGTGGCAAGAAATACAAATTTTGTTGTGGCACCAACAGTGAATAATTTAGGTATAGGCATATCCAAAAAATAAATTATCCCAGTTGGTTTTGTAGGGGGCCGGTAACGTGTTTTTGTTGCCGGCCCCAATAGATCAATGTAGGGTGGGTAACGTTGTTGCCCACCATTATGAATAAATGAAAAGTTTAATGTCACCCCCCCTTTTTTCCAAAGCAATATTTGATCTCATTGAAACTTTACAGGCCTCCCCCCAATATGTTTGGGTAGCCTATAGCGGTGGTTTAGATTCGCATCTTTTATTACATACCTTAGCACACACTTGCCATGACACATCTAATACTGGGCTAAAAAACCATTCAAACAGATTACGCGCTGTCCATATTCATCACGGTTTACACAAAGAGGCCGATAACTGGGCTAAACATTGTCAACAAATCTGTGAAGCGTTAGCCATACCGTGTGAAGTGATACGAGTCAACGTTCGCGTTGCCCCTAGAGAAAGCCTTGAAGCCAATGCACGCACCGCGCGTTATGAAGCCATTGCCCAATTACTCGGTTCAAACGATATCGTTTTAACGGGCCAACATGCTGATGATCAAGCTGAAACCGTATTACTACAATTACTGCGTGGTGCCGGCGTTGCCGGATTAGCCGCTATGCCACAAATCAGTCGTTTAGGGCCAGGTTGGCTGCTTCGCCCTTTCTTAAATTATTCTCGCGCCGAATTATACGATTACGCCCTGAAAGCGAATTTACACTGGATAGAAGATAGCAGCAATGCCGATACCCGATTTGATCGCAATTTTATACGCCATCAAATCATGCCCCTTTTGCAACAGCGGTGGCCGAGTGTGAATCACATATTGGCTCGCGTTGCTCGCCATCAAGCGGAAGCCAATGAATTAGTGCAAACTGTGGCAGAAGCAGATTGGCGTGTCTGTCAGGAACAAAGTACCCTGCTATTACCCGCTTTATCTCGCTTAAGCCCAGCACGGCAGGGCAATCTATTACGATTTTGGATAAAACAAATCGGTTTACCGCCTCCTAGCAGCGTACAAGTACAACAGATTCTCAATAACCTACTCACGGCTAAAGCAGATCGTCAACCCCTAGTTCGCTGGCCTGGTGCTGAAGTACGTCGTTATCGTCATCACTTATTTGCCATGCCGCCGCCGCCGCCAGTGCCAGAAGCCTCATACACGCTAACTTGGCAACTGCCACAACCGCTACGTTTACCTTGGGGCGATATGAAGGCAACTGAAATAGAAGGGCAAGGATTAGCTTTACCCGCAGGAACAAGCTTGCAAATCCGTTTTCGTCAAGGTGGCGAAACGTTTCATTGGCATGGACATCAACGTATTGTCAAAAAATTATTGCAAGCCGCTCACTTACCCCCTTGGCAACGTCCCTTTATGCCATTGATTTATATAGAAAATACATTGTTAGCCATGCCGAATATTGGGATTGCGGATGGATTTGTGGCACGAGAGGGGGAAAAGGGGTGGGATATACAATGGAATTTGGGTTAATCTTAGCAAATTTTTTTCAACACACACAGAGAACCACAGAGAACCACAGAGTATAAGCAAGCGGGCGATAGATAGACGGTCTGGATAATATTTTATTGAGTGCCGCCCGCTTACACCAATGCCATTAAGTTGTAGGGGCGAACCTGCGTGTTCGCCCAGGGCAGACACGCAGGTCTGCCCCTACCTTAATGGCATTGCCGCTTACACACCCTACAAAGACATTGGAATCTGAATAATAAAGAGGATCCCTTCACCTTCAACACTGTGACATTGGATTGTCCCTTCGAGTTTATGGGTGACTAGGTTATAAACAATATGTAATCCCAAACCACTGCCACCGTTTTGACGATTCGTCGTAAAAAAGGGATCAAAAATCTTATTAATAATCTCAGGCGCAATCCCTTTTCCATTGTCTGAGTAATGCAAAATCAAGTTATTGTCTTCAGCCTTTTGAGCCGTAATCCGAATTTGTCCATCTGACTTCTCTTTGAAGCCGTGTATCAAAGAATTCATCAGAAAATTCGTAAAAATCTGAGAGAAAATACCAGGATAACTGGACAGTACGATATCAGTATCACATTCAATTGAAACCTGATGTTTCGTGCGTTTAAATTCCGGTCGTAAGGTAGTCCAAATCTCCTGGATATATTCTTTTAGATCAAAAGTGCGTTTCTGTTCGCCCGCTTGATCTACCGCAACTTGTTTAAAGCTTTGAATCAATTCCGCAGCCCTGCTCAAATTTTTCAGGATAAGATCACTACCTTGTCGGGTAGATTTTAAATACTTTTCTAAATCAGCCCGTTTCATCTTGCTGGCCTCATATAATTGGCCCAATTCTTGGGTCAGCGTATCCAATCGAGAAGCCGCAGTCACCCCAATGCCAATAGGGGTATTGATTTCATGGGCAACGCCCGCTACGAGATTGCCCAGTGCCGCCATTTTTTCTGTTTCAACCAAATGCTGTTGGGTAGCTTGTAATTGTTGTAAAGCCTCTTCGGCCGCTTTTTTCGCCTCTTGTAACTTGATCTCAGCCTCTTTACGTTCAGTAATGTCTTGAGTAAATCCTTTTATGCGATGCGGGTTGCCTGAAACATCACATTCTAACTCGGTTTGTGAACGCATGGTTCGGATTTGGCCATCAGGCCAAATCACCCGAAATTCAAATTCAGCAGTATGTTCCTCTTTCAGGCTTCTTTCCAATAGAGAATGAATCATCAACTGATCATCTGGGTGAATACGCTTAATAAAAGTTTCATAAGATGGCGTATACCCTTCCTCTTCCTGTTTAAAATTACGACAGTCTTGCGCAGATCGGAGTACAATATCAGTCTTGATATCCCAAACCCAACTGCCCACCAATGCCATACGCTGAGCATCCGCTAAAATAGCCTCACTTTCCTTCAGTTTATGGGTACGTTCTTCCACTTTTTCTTCTAACGTGTGCGAATAGTCTTCTAACTCTTTATTCAGCTTGATCAATTGCAGATTAAATTCTTCCCGTTCCGCTTCGGCCTGTTTACGTTCAGTAATGTCTTGAAAGGCCATCATGGCATAAGTCACGTTGCCTTTATCATCAAATATCGGCGTTCCCCAAGCTTCTATAGGAATAATCCTGTCTTGCCCATGAATTTCCATATCATCGACTGTCACGCTTTTGCCTTGCAAGGCAAGTACCGCCGGTTGGCGAACATTAGAATACAGTTCTGAAGTACTCGCCGTATAAATTTGATAAGTCGAAGCTAATTGTTCAGCCTGGGCTTCCGGCACAATGCCTTTACCCAGTAATTGGTGCGCTCTTTCATTGGCATAATAAGGATGCCCGTTAGCATCGGTTACAAAAACACCCACCGGTACAGCCTCTAAGAATTGATTCAACCTTCTTTCACTTTCAATCGCTATACGTAGCGTTTCCGCTTTCAATTGCTTGATATGTAAATGAGTTTTAATGCGAGCAAGCAGTTCAGTTTTTGAAATCGGTTTAACCAGATAATCATTAGCCCCCACTTCTAATCCGGTTACTAAATCGGCCACTTGATTTTTAGCAGTCAACAATAAAATAGGTAATTCAATCGCAGCCCAAGTTTCTCTAATTTTTTGCGTGACTTCATAACCCGTCATTTTCGGCATCATCACATCAAGCAAAATTAAATCAGGTGTTATCCCCTGTTCAAGAGTTCTTAGTGCTTCATGCCCTGAAGAGGCTTCAATGATCGTGTAATTGTAGAAAGAAAGATGGTTAGCCAAAACGTGAAGATTTACTGGTTCATCATCGACAACGAGGATTGTGGCTTGTTCATCAATATTGAAATCAAAATCCAACTCTCCCCAACTCTCCTTTTTCAAAGGGGCACTTTCACTGAAAACCGATAATTGATCACTGAAAACCGATAATTGATCACTGGCAATCTGTAAGGTAAAAATAAACCGTGATCCAACACCAACAGTTGATTCCACGCAAATATTACCACCATGCAATGTCACTAATTGTTTAGTAATGACTAAACCTAAACCCGTATTGCCGTGTGGTATCATCGTCGAACGGGTTATTTGTTCAAACGATTTAAAGAGTTGTGCGATTTGCTCAGCAGCAATGCCCATGCCCGTATCAGAAACCGTGATCAGTAACTCATTTTCCCCGTTTGGTTTAGCCAAATCAGGAACGGGAGGAGAAGAACCCGAATCAGGGTTCACTGACAACTGATGATTGAGACTGACTTCAGCTGAAATTTTAATCAAACCTCTCTCAGTAAACTTAATCGCATTACTAACCAAGTTGTGCAAAATCTGTTGTACGCGATTTTCATCAGCATAAGCGAGAGGCAGATCAGGGAGAATCTCGTTCATCAGTTGTAAATCTTTATTGCCAATCAGGGGTTGGCAGAACCTCAGCACAATCTCAGCAATTTCTCGCATATTAACCGGTTTGAGTTGCAATGCAATTTGTTTGTGCTTCTGTTTAGAAAAATCAAGGATATCATTAACCAAGTTAGACAAACGTCGCCCACTGGCAACAATCATGGACAATTCATCACAGGTTTTAGAAGAAAGCTGTCCAGTCGCACCATCAATCAGGGATTCAGCAATACCAATCATGCCATTCAGAGGAGTGCGTAATTCATGAGAAGTATTGGCCAAAAATTCATCCTTGAGTTTATCTAAGCGTTGTAAATCCGCATTTTTGGTTTCTAAAGTCGTAAAAAATTCTTGCAATTGCTTTGCCATACGACTGAATGATTTAGCCAACTCTCCTATTTCATCTTGACGTTCCACATCAACCATTTGCTGCCATTCACCCTTAGCAAGGGCTTCAGCCGTCGTATTTAAACGTAAAATGGGTTGGATAAGCCATTGAGCCGTGAGAATACCCACCAAAATCGTGATAGCCAAAGCGGCCAGACACAATAAAATAATATAATACATATTCGCCTCAATATGCCCCATGAAATCCGTTTCAGGCACAACAACCACAATCAGCCAATCAAGCCCTAAGTCATCTTGAAATGGCATCACTTGGATCAAATATCGCTTACCCTTTTCTAAAAACTCAAGCTTTTTCGATGATTTAATCAAGCTCAAATTTCCAAAATATTGTGTTAAATACTGTGCCGTGGCGCGAGTCAAAGCATTACGACTTTCAGTTGCTTTAATAAAAGGTTCCGGTTGCGATGCAACAGTCTTGAATGCTGGCGCTTTATTTTGAACATCGGCCTGTTTGACATTGCGATAAGGTTTTTCAGCCGTCGAAGTCGCCACCATAAAACCTTCACGTTCAAGAATAAAAGACTGTCCCGTTTTACCGATTTTCAAATCACGCAGAAATTGACTCATTTCTAAAGCACTGAGATCGGCCGTTGCAACGGCCAATAGATGGCCCTGCTCATTGTAAATGGGCTGATTAACAGAAAGTGTAGTACGTCGACTAGAAAAATAAGCTTGACTCCAAACAGGCTTACCTTCTGTCACCGCTTTCGCGTACCAAGCTTGATCTCGATGCGCGTAGTTTGGCAAGATTTCTTTCAGTTTGGTATGACTAGCCTCATCATCAGTCTCCCATATTTCGAGTTGATTTGTTGTAGATTGTTCTAAAATTTCCACAAGGGTAGCGCCATTATCAAGCAATTGCGCGCCAACATAGCTACCCTTTTCAGTACCAATACCGACATAACTCACCGTATCAAACTGCTGTATCTGTTTCCATAAATGACGTTCGAGGGCAGGGGTATCTTCTAAATTCAATAAACCAAGACGAATGGCATTGGCATTGATTTGATTAGCCCGATAAGGCATTGTCGTATGGGTTTCAAGATGCTGATGAATCCGAGTCGCCACTTCGCTGCGTAACTGGGAAGCGAGATCATCAACCGCCTTTTGTCCATTAAGAAATGAAAGCCATCCAGTCAAACCGACGACAGCAAAGATTTGTATGACAAAAGGCACAATAATAACGGTTCTGAGGGGAATTTTTCTTGACAGTTTAGAAATGATGTGATCAAACAAACGAATAATAGACATTGTCATAATTTAATGGGTGGCTTAATAATAAATAATAGTTTTTGACATATACACTACCTGAACTCCTGTAATTCCTGAACTCCTGAACTCCTATAATTGTTTGTTTATTATAGCAATAGTTTTGACACTGAATAAACTTGTCAAGATTGATCGGGTGTGATTAAAACTGCATGGCCTGGAACCCCAGGTGGAGCCTTTTCACATTTTGCGAAGCTGGCCTTCGGCCAGCGAAGCTAAATACAGTTTTTGCGCGCAAAAACTGGAGCAAAAAAGCCTATTCACATACATTCAACCCCTTCGGGGCCTTAGCTGCTTCATTAAAAATGGTTAATTCCTTAAAAAATTGGAACGGCACAATTCCTAATGAACTATGAAATTTGGGTATTGTTTGTTATGAAAGCTATAAAAGTGTCAGTTCACTGCCTACGATTGACGGTTAGGGGAGGGACAATCTAGCGAAAACTCTGATAATATATAGCTTGTCTTGATTGACACCAAAGGCTTCGAGGTATTAGGGGAAGAGGATGCTACAAACCATTTATGTGAAATATATCCTTATTTATCAGTTAGTTATACTATATTTTTCAAAAACAGCGAGTTCGTGTTAGGAGACAATTAAAACTATCCATAAACTAAAACGTGCTTAAAATGCTTGTTTGATGCCTTAAATAACGTATTGTTGTAAGGCCATGATTTATAAAACATAATATTATCTATGGTCATCCTTATTATGAAATTAGCATGTTAGCGCACGGTTTGACCCGTCATCCGTGGCGACAACCGATCTTATGTGGGTTAAAACGATAATGCAAGTTGTGTCCTAGCACTTGCCAAAAATACGGACTATAATATGTTGGTATTAATCCAAGAGCTACAAAAGTGCGTGAAACTGAGCAAGTGTTATTAATGTTTGCGCTACCCATTATGCCAGATGGTGAGTCGAGTTATAATATAAACTATGTGTATGACCAGTGGTGTTATGTTGGATTTCGCAAGTACGAGTATTATGGCGAGAATTGGCCCAAGTCTGTGCAGTGTTCCCATTGAATAAACCTCATTCAATGACCCAAGTGCCAAGAACCGTTAAAACAAACTTGAACATTGGTGTGTTCGCCAAATTACCACAAAAGCTTAAAGAGTTTCCTTCGTTATCGTCTATTTATCGAATCAAAACGAATCATATCGTATCATTTTATATCTAATACATTGATAATTATGGATAATAAAGTACATACTTTTATTATTGATAACTGTTTTATAACTCATTGATTTTTTAATACCTCCATTGGTTTGTAAGGACTACCCAATTATCCAGAAATCTTAACTTGCACTCTCTCCGATTTAGCTACAGCTATACACTAATTTTGCTTTTTTTGCCCGTCAAAAATGCATTACGATTGATAAAAGGACTACTATATTGATTTGCTTTTTTACCATCGCCGGTTAAAATCATTGGTTGCCATCGATTTAAAAATGGGTGAATTTGAAGCCCGTTACAAAGGACAAATGGAATTGTATCTTCGCTATCTTGAAAAGCATGAAACTATTGACGGCGAAAATATACTCATTGGCTTAATTCTTTGTACGGGTAAAAATGAAGAACATATCGAATTAATGCAATTAGACAAAAGCAATATTAAAGTGGCTGAGTATTTAACAATACTTCCGCCAAAAGCACTGTTACAAGAAAATTGCACAAAGTAATTGAAATTGCTAAAAATAAATTACCTCATCATAGTTCATAGATTTTCGTTTGCTTGCGAAATTTTGTTAATTTGACTACACTGCATTATTATAACGGTATGCTTTTGCTCCACTTATTGATATTTGCTTGATAGAACTATATTGCTATCAACATAATTGGGAATTGAGTTGAAAATGGAGTTTATTGATGGGTTGAGCGAAGCTCTACCCATCCTACGCTGGCTATTTTTCTAGTCGTACTTGATCGTAATCATGAAGCTTTTCCGATGTAATTCATGAAAAAATTCGCTTTTATGAAAAATTAGATTTTATTGAAGTTTAAGATCATTTTGATCACTACACATTGTTAAAATCAGTTTTTTGATGAGTTTTGCTTTCGTTCTAACCATCCTATGCTTTTATTTTAACAATCCTAATCTGAGCATTGGAATCTTTTTGTTAATTTATTTATATAAATTGGATAACAATTATGAAAAAAATTTTTGAATACCCTTTAGAAAGTAGAAAAGGTGATTCTATCTTAGTAGAGGTAGATGAACTGGAAACCGTAGCGGATGACGGAATAGAACTCGTTTCACGTACAACAGATAAGCTTATTGAAAAAGCGCAAGAGACTTTTGAGGCAGCTGTACGTAAAATGATTAAACCTATGGCAGAATCCGTTCTGACAGGACTAGATGAGGTTAGCAATCCCCCAGACAATGTGACATTGGAATTTGGAGTAAAAATGGGTGGAAAACTAGGTGCTCCGATACTTGCTACTGGAAGTGTAGATGCAAACTGCAAAGTGACACTTACTTGGAGTAAAATAAATGTTAATTTACACACACCTAATGGATTTAAAATCGACAAATCATGATTGAACCTATTAACATACTCGCTGCATCTATCACACGTCTGTTTAAAATTAATAAAGCTAACAACAATAAAAGTATTGTTGGTGTTGGTTTTTTAGTGACAAACAGGCAAGTGCTTACTTGTGCCCATGTGGTTTTAGAAGCATTAGGTTATTCCCATGAAGATTCTTTGCCGGAACAACCTAATGAAACTGTGTATCTTGACTTTCCATTGCTTGGTTCGGATGAACTCACGGCACAAGTAATTATATGGTATCCCACTTCTATTAGTAGAGGAGATGGGCGGGATATTGCTGTGTTGGAATTAACAACTGATTTACCAGAAGGTTGTCAACCTATATGCATACACGAAAATGTAATTGATTTCTGGGAGCATCCATTCCGTATTTTTGGATTTCCACCTGCTCGTGACAACGGTGTGTGGACTAATTATGTTGGTCGTGGCCCCCAAGCAGCTACCACAGGATGGGTATCTATTGAGAAATTTGGTGAAACTGGATACCGTATTCTACCAGGATTTAGTGGTAGTCCAGTGTGGGATGAACAATTACAGGGCGTAGTGGGTATGGTAGTGGCCTATGACAAAAATGTAAATGCTGCCTTTATGATACCTGCCAAGGTATTAAGTGAAAATGTGGGTGATATATCGTTTAAACCGTGTTTAAATATAGATAACCAGACTTATTTAGATAAACTCCTCAAAGAAAGGAGAAATTTGAGAAGTACTCTTAGAGAAAACGATCTTAATGTTGAAATGACAGAGAGACGTCAGTTTTTGAATCAAGAAATCGGGCGAATAAAGATACTTATTCATGAAACAAAGACAGATGAATTTTTTGAAAATGAAATTTTGGCTAAAAATAATGCTTTAATTCGTAAAGAAGAGCTTGGGGTTGGTGGTTTTGGCAAAGTGTGGAAATGTTATGATGAAGACGAGGATGAATTTGTTGCTATAAAAGTTTTGCACGAATACTTGCATAAAAATACAGAAGTACGGGAAAGATTTCTTAAAGAAGCCAACATAATGAAAAAGTTGGGAAAAAACAATGAATATATAGTAACAGTCTATAAAACACATACGAAATATAGCGAAGATAAAATTTCGGCCATTTACTATACAATGGAGTGTGTTGAACCAGGCTATACTATATTGGAACTTGTAACTCAAAAAAGAAGTTTGTATAGAGCTTTGCAATTGTTTATACAAGCTTGCAATGCTTTAAATGAAATTCACAAAAAAGGAATATTTCATCGAGATATAAAACCACTAAACTTATTAGTAAGCAAGGATGAGGAGGAATATTCTATTAGGATATGTGATTTTGGACTTGCCAAAGCACTTGATGCAACAAGATTGACGGTTACGGCTGATGTAATAGGAACATTAGGATACTGTGCGCCAGAGCAATTAGAAAATTCTAAGAATATGAGTGGTAGTGACAAAGCCGATATTTTCAGTTTGGGTATGGTTTTGAGCGCACTTCTTTTAGGGCGAGATATAATACCTTACGAATCTTTAAATAGAGAAAAGTTAAGGAACGATATTGTTGAAAGTCTTTCACCTTATACACCAATTGCTGACAAATTTGCAGAAGTGGTTTCAAAAGCTACTTATAAGGATCCAAAGCTAAGATATACAAGTGCTGAAAGATTGGGTAGCGAAGTTAGTTCCCTTGTGAATTTTTTAGGAGACGAAGAACAACCTGGACCAATACAAGTTTCTGATAATTTGGAAGAACTTGATCAAATAATTTCCCAAAATCACTCTATTTGGATAGATGAAAATAGCCAATTACTTGAATCCATTAAGAACCTTGTGGGTTACAAGTGCATATTGAATTATGGAGTATGTTTAATTGATTTTAAAGGTGATGTAAAAAATAGTGTAATAGCAACAATCCCAAAATCAAAAACTAATGATGTCATGTACTTAAATCCAAATGATAAAGTTCAAATTTTTGGTTTTAATGTCATGCAATCTATTGACGTTGAAAATAGAGGATATGTAGTTTCACTGCTTGTTAAGATTATTAATGGATTTTTTGAATCTTCTTTACGTGAATCTGAAAGAATTCTCCTTAAAAATTGCTTACGGGTAATTTCTCGAATTGATCAAAAAAGTATTTTTATGCTTAACGCATTGTCTTCGATGCCAAAGCAGAGAAATAGTATAATAAACCAAGTAAAGACTGGGGAAAACAGAGCTATTACCGATATTATGAGGCACTTCGGCTCATCTAAGCAAGAATTAACTAGAGTTGGGAGTGGCTTAAAAAGGAACCTTGATGAACTATTTTCTAATAATTCTTTTGTAAATATTATAAGCCAAATAAAATCTCCAGTTTCTATTCCCTTGGTATTCAGCAAAAAAAGAATTGGGATGTTTGATTTTAGTTCTGGTGAATTGTCAAATGAATATTACAACTTTTTAATATCATTAATTTGGCTTCAATATGATATAGAAAAAATTGAAAATAGTAGAACATTTTTCATTATAAACGGTGCTGAAAAGCTGAATAGGTTTAATTGGAATAAACTGCTACAAATCGCGGATAAGGATAAAACAAAAGTTATCTTTCTTTACAAGGACTTTTATGCTTTTTCAGAAAAAGAAATTGAAAAAATACGTGAAAATAACGTTATGTTAGTTTCTGTAAAAGAAGCTTCTTTTTTTGGAAAATTAGGTAAAATCTATAACCTTCAAGAAACTGACGACGATAAACTCTTGTCTTATCAAAACGTTGTTTGTCTTTCTAGTAAAAAAGAAACGTTTTTTGACGAAAAAACCCTAAGAAAAAGTTTTCGCGAAGATTACAAGGCAGCAGGTGTCGAGGCTATTCATAAATATTCAAAACATAGATATACACAAAAAGTAGAAATCATTGAGGAAAAGTTATCCAGATTTACCAGCAATGAAGAAGAAATTGAGGAATCCCTTGATATAAGAAGAGAATTAGATAAGATTATAAAAGCTGTGAAAAATAAAAAATAGTAGGTAGTGAACTGGTTTCTGATTTAGCATTACTCGCTTTTAAAACAGGGCATATTATTCATGCACAAAAAATTTTAGACATGGGTATGACAGGAGAAGAAGGCGATATTAGGTTTTATTATATTGGAGCAAGCAGTAATCGAAGTTCTGGTGATTATCCTAAAGCTTTTGAATATTGTAAAAAGGCTATTAATTTGTATAAAACTTTGCTTGAACATGGAAAAAACACGAAAAATATCCAAGATAGATTTTTATCTTTACTCAGATTAGGTTTTCAAATGCTGGTTTACGACGTGAAGAAACTCTATGAAGACATGGAGTTTATCAATATTGCCACTGATGTCATAGAAAAAATTCAAGATGATAATAATTCATTGTTGTTGCAATTAAAAGCAAAGTTTTTATGGTACACAAAGTATCCAAATTATGCAAAATATGATGATGCTTGGGAAAAAGCACTTCAGTCTGATGAAACCGGTGAAACATATAATGCCATGGGAACTTGGTATAAAGATGTGGAAAATAATTTATCAGAAGCAGAAAAAATTTACAGAAAAGGGTTGGAAAAATTTCCTAACAATGTTTTATTTCCGCTTAATTTAGCCAAACTTTTGATGGAAAAAGATGAAGATAGTTTTCAGCCTCTAGTAGAAGCGCTTTCTTTAATACATGCAGCTTCAAAAATGCCAAGTGCGTTTAAATTAAGAAAGCATATTTGTGAAATTAGAGAAACTATCAAAGCATTAAAAAGTGGAATCCCAAAAGAATTTTTGGATTTGGATAAAAAGCAGCTACTAGAAAAAGGTATAGCTGTTAAACCTGTAATGACTCCAGATAAGCCTCTATCTCAGGAAAATAGAATCAAATTATTTAGTCTGATTGCAAGGGTATATATTAAATTTGATAAACCAAGTGAAATCATACTGGAAAAACTCAAGCCCGCTATAGTTCGTATTGAACCTAATTTTGATCACAAAAAATTTGGATTGGCTAAATTTAAGTCTTTGCTGGAAAAAATTATAGGTGATGAATCCCCGATTAAGGAATTAACATCAGAAAAAAACACATCATCAAAAGTGATGTTTAATGAAGCTTTTTTAGAAAAGTTTATTGCTGATGAATTACTGGCACTGGGGTCATTAAGTGGGAAAGCTTCAAAGGGTGATAGAATTGTTAATTGATGCACACACAGATCACCAGCCCAGAATCAATCCCATCCAATGACCCCAGTGCCGAATTACTAGATTACACGTTAAATATTGAGGTTGAAAAAAAGGAATCGAACAATCCCTGAGAAACGCGATAAAAAATAATTGTCAAAGCAAATAAGCCTCAGACAAATATTGAAATAAAAACCGGACTTATAACGAATATTAAATTTAGTCCAGCAAAAAATGCTTACTATGGTTTTATCAGTTCGTAGTTCGTAGGTTGGAGTGAGCTTGCGAACTCCAACATTAGAAGAAAGAAAACAACTACGAAATGTTGGACTTTCCACCGTCAGTCCAAGCTACGTGCTTTAGGCATTTCATCTGTAGTAAAAAAAG
>Ga0164315_10000751_pt1 | contig 23261 bp, 31 predicted proteins | sample GuaBasSedimGuay6_FD_113737 | JGI IMG/M metagenome (GOLD analysis project Ga0164315, IMG submission 113737) | Subseafloor sediment microbial communities from Guaymas Basin, Gulf of California, Mexico - Guay6, Core 4569-2, 0-3 cm | ecosystem: Environmental > Aquatic > Marine > Hydrothermal vents... | reverse complement strand
TTTTTTTTTTTGTTTTTTTTTTTTTTTTTTTTTTTTTTTTTTTTTTTTTTTTTTTTTTTTTTTTACGAATCGGATTGGTATATATGCGAATCGGATTGCAATATATTCGCTCCCGACCGGCGCTGCGCGTGCGAATCGGATTGGTATATATAAGCGATCTCGCAGCTGTGATTCGGCCCGCCTGGCGCGCCCACTGTGGCCGGCCGAAAACCTGTGAAAACGTACAGTGGTGTTCGAACGTACAGTGGTGTTCGAACGTACAGTGGTGTTCGAACGTACAGTGGTGTTCGAACGTACAGTGGTGTTCGAACGTACAGTGGTGTTCGAACGTACAGTGGTGTTCGAACGTACAGTGGTTTCCGGGATTATAAATTTGTGATGATGTAAAGAAAATTATTTTTTTTTATTTTTTGGGAAAAAGGTTGACAAATTAAAAAGTAAAGCTATTACCCGATAAATAAAATTTGTTTTTATGATATTGCCTTGCTATTGTATTGGTTCATCTGGAGGAGAGTGGATCATGGTTAAATTAAGTATAGTTGTTTTGGTTATAAGTGTTCTTGCCATTGCAGGGTACAAGTCTATAGGTGGCTATATAGATGCAGCACAATGCAGAGCTGAGCAAGGTAGTATGCTTGGCAGTGGTGACAGTAAACACTGTCTAGTAGTAATAGGTAAATAGAATTATGCTCAATATTGAGCTAATAGCTTGTCAGTGCTTTACTGGCATATTTAAGGTAGAAAATTATGAAGATTTCAAAAGATAGCCAAGTACAAATTGACAAAGCCATAACTGAACATTATCAGGATGGATTGTCTCAAGATGATCTGATGTCAGTGTTAATGTCTTGTGGGGTTCCATTCTCTGATCTGACTGGTGACTATGTGAGGTTGGCAGGATTAAGGCTAGGTCTTGTTCTGACTGCTGAGCAGATTGTCAGTAAGGTTAGTGAGGGATTGAAAGGTACTGACAAGCCAAGCCATTATTTTGATGTGGTTGATCTTGCTAAGAGTCTTGTGATTCCACAAGTTAGCTTTGAGAGTCTTGTGGATTTGGTGCAAGAACATCACAAGACTAATTTGAAAGGTAGTAGCAAGTACCTCAAACTTGTGAATCCAAGAAACAAATCCCATGGGGCAATAGGACAGTGGATTTTAGAGAATCCTGATTTTAGCCCTAGTGATTTGATCAACTCAGGTATTGGAGAGCTAGAAGATATGCAAGCTTATTATGAAGAATTTATTGCTTACCAAAAGTTTTTTGCTGATTTGGAAAAGCAAAAAGAGGGAAGTTGATTTTAGCTCTTTTGTTTTTGGTTTGCTTATTGTGGGTATTATTGGATAACTAACAAGGATAAATAGGCCAGTCTAATAAACTGGCCTTTTTTATGCCTGAAATAAAACTACTGTATAAACGCACAGTACTGTATAAATGTACAGTACTGTTTTTGTCCTGGCGTTTTCTACTGTATAAATTTACAGTACTGTATATAAAAACAGTAGTCCTTCCACTCTCCCGGCCCTACCATACTCCCACCCGCGGGCTTGAGATCCAGCTACGCCATAGTCAATAGAATTCTACAAAAATCCGACAATCCCAACAACCGCCCAAACCCGTCAAACAACAATTCAACCCGAAAACTCCCCCTTGAACCCGAACCAAATCCCCTATATAATACCCCTTTCCTATACCACACAAAACACAAATGTACCTCCTAACCCTCCCCTTCCCTCCATCAGTAAACAACTACTACGGCCACCTCGCCAGAGGCAAAACAGTAATAAAATACGTAAAACCAAAAGGAAAAGAATACAAGAAAACAGTCAAAGAATACGTAGCAAAAAACAACCTCCAGCTAAAAGCAAACATCCCCCTAAAAGTCTCAATAGTCCTAACCCCAAAAGACAACAGAAAACATGACATTGACAACGTACTAAAAGCATTATTTGACTCCCTAACAGAAGCAGATTTCTGGCAAGATGATTCCCTAGTAAGAGAACTAAACATAACTTACCAACCACCCCAAGACCCCGGATCAGTTCTAATCCACGTTGAACCTCTCTAATAAATTCCCTAACAAAAACACCCCCATAAACCAATGAAGACTTTGACTATGACTGACAAAAACCTAAAAATAACAACCCATCAAAACTACCAACAAAGGTACAACCGAATAACAGAAATAGTAAAAGAAATGCAAAGAGTTCCAGACTCAACTCACCTTTATGCAACAGAAACTAAAATGGATTGCTATGACCAAATACTTCCAATCTTTCTCCACGTTCTACAAGAAAAACACATGCATTACACCATCCACAATAACTCAACTATTGTCTTAGCAAATGATTCAACTGTCCGCCTAAAAACAACCAACTCAGTAACAAACAATACAGAAACATTCTCAGAAATCAGGCTTACAACTGCAACCATAGAGATGAACGAATATATTTACAACAGAGAAGGAAACATTCAACACATCAGCGACCTCTTAATGCCAAAATTCATCTAAAACCTATCCAAATAAACACAGGAAAAATATGAAAATCCAACTCTTAGACAAAAGACTACCTAAACCAAAACCAGCAACAATCTACAGCGCAGGCATTGACCTCCATGCATGTATAGATACTCCGCTAACATTACTTCCCGGTGATTCAAAAAAATTAAACTCAGGAATAAAAGTGGCAATCCCTACTTACTGGTATGGAGAGATGCATATAAGATCGTCAATAGGCATGATAGGACTTAATCTCATGAACTCAGTAGGCATAATCGACTCTGACTACAGAGGAGAAATCATGATCCCTGTTTACAACAGATCAAACATCCAAATAGCAATAAACCCAATGCAACGCATAGCTCAACTGGTCATCTCTCAACACTTAGATTACGGATACATTCAAGTAGTAAAAAGTCTAGACGTAACTGAAAGAGGGGAAGGCGGTTTTGGTCACACAGGCGAATAAACATGCAAACACCATCACTAAAACACCTTGACTAAAACACCCATCACTAAAACACCTTGACTAGCCACACTTCTCTGATAACATAGCATAAGGGCACTATAGCCACGCAGAGAAGAAAACCGCAGAATGCTAGCAGCACAAAACCATCAACCAGTTCAAAAGATAGTCGAACTGACCCAAAGCCAGTCACTCTTTGTAAAAGATGACGAATCCAAAGCAATTGCCTTTGTGACTGGGTTTGGTGGTGGGAAGACGTTTTCTCTAGTCACCAAGATGGTAAAAATAAAACTAGCACACCCAAAAGAAGACTTGCTCTATTTAATGCCCTTCTACTCGATGTTCAGGGATGTTCTATTCCCTACTATTTCTGAAGTTCTTGAAGGTACTGGAATCGGCTACAAAATCAACAAGTCTACTGGTGAAATCTTCTTTGAGGTAGGTGGCCGCATAATACTCAAATCAATGGATTCTCCAGAGTCAATTGTGGGCATGAATGTGCTTGCTGTCTTCCTAGATGAGCTAGACACTTTACCTCGTGAAAAAGCATGGCAAGTCTGGATAAAAGCTTTAGCCAGAGCTAGGCGTAAGGTTGAATATACAGATGTAAATGGTAATCTCAAAGTAGTAATGAACCAAATGATTGTGGGTTCTACTCCAGAAGGATTCCGTCTACTCTACAAGCTGTTTGTCAAAGAAAAGCCTGATAACTACACCCTAATACAAGCTTCAGGAAAGGAGAACATTTATCTCCCAGATGATTACTACGCAAACTTATACAGCATCTACCCTAAAGAACTGGTAGAAGCCTATATTGACGGTAAATTTGTCAACATGTCTATTGGCACAGTCTATACTGAATTTGATAGGCAAACTTGTGATTCAGATGCCCTTTATAGGGATGGCGAAGAACTTCACATCTCCATTGACTTCAATGTACAGAACATGAATGCAGTAGTCTATGTAGAGCGCGATCCAGTCTTCACAGACAACCCTCTCTTCATATATGAAGGCCATAATTCCTTTCATGCTGTAAGACACTTAAAAGGTGCAAAAGACACCCCAGAATTGATCGAAATGATCAAGAACAGATACCCAACCTCCCCAATTTACGTCTATCCAGATGCATCAGGAAGGAACACGTCCTCAAAGGGTTTCACAACTTCAGACATTTCATTACTCAAGAGTGCAGGTTTTCATGCCCGCTACCCAAACAAAAACCCGAGGGTAATGGACAGGGTTCAAGCATCAAATTCAGCATTTAAGACTGGATTAATTTGTGTAAATGTGAAACAATGTCCAGATGTGGCTGATTCGCTTGAACAACAGGTCTTCAATGAAAGAACTGAATTGCCAGAAAAATCTGCCAGTGATTCCATTGACGATGTTAACGATGCAGCTACTTATTTCATACATTATAAGTTTCCAATCAGTAAAAACAAAATAAAGCAAAAAATCATCCAAGGGTTATAAGCCTATTATGAAAGCACCATTGATGAATAACGTAGTCACAGGGCTTCAGGTTGTTCTACAGCAAAATTGCGATATTAGAGCTGGCAGAGCTAAGATGATTGCCAGCAGAGAAACCTATTTTACAAGATTAGAGCTTCAGTCTGACGACCAGTTTAAATCAATGGTAGAGATGGCGCCGGTTTATATTCTCTACCCTAAAATTGTTGATGGCTTTGTTGGTACCGTGTTTTCAAAAGACCCAAATCTTGTGGGTGTTGACACAACTGATAAAACTATCACAGAAAATGTTGATATGCTTGGCAACAACATAGACAGTCTCAGTGAAAAGGTTGTGTCTGATGTCTTTGAAAACGGTTTCTGTGCCACAATTAATGATTACTCTGATGAAGCAGGCAAAGCATTTATCAGGTATATTCCATCCAAAGACTTCATACGATTTAGAACAGACAATGTTGATGGCTACCCAGTCATAAGTCAATTCATCTACCATGAAGATATAGAGGTCGATAATCCTGATAATGAATTTGATACTCTAATCCAAGACACCTACACAGTTCTTGACTTAGTTGAAGTTAAAGATAAAAAGGTTTATCGCATTAGAGTCTTCAAAGCAGAAAAAGATGGTGTAATGCAATTATTGTCCTCAAATACTCCAACAATGAATAGCAAAACCTTTGATTATATCCCAATGGAGATTCACGGTACTGCCTCCAACAATTACACAATCCAAAAGTCACCCTTGCAAGACTTATCTGATATGAACATTAGTGTCATGCAAAGAGTAGTCGATCAGGTTTATATGCTTCACTGGACTGCTCTCCCCACTCCCTATGTCACTGGCGTCTCTTCTGGGGATGATGTGCCTACTACTATTGGGCCTTCTCAAGCTTGGCATATTCCAATGGTAGAATCTAAAGTGGGAATGTTAGAGTTTTCTGGTAATTCAGCACGAGCTCACCAAGACTTTATTGACAACTTAAAAGACATAATGGCCTCAACAGGTGCGCAGATTTTGAAGAAAGAAGGTGTCTCAAGAGAGACAGCCACTTCTGTTTTAGTCCGCACAGCCGCTCAAACCTCTATCATATCTGCACTTGTCAAGAATGTCAGTGATCAGATAGAGCGAACATTTGCCATATATCTTGAATGGGAGGGAGCATCGACAGATGACTACTCATATACCCTTAATGATGACTTTATCAAAGTTGACATGGAACCTAATGCCCAGATAGCTTTAGTTAAGTCGTGGCTTGATGGCGCAATAAGCCATAAATCACTTTTTCTTAAAATGAAAGAGGGTGAACTGATTACACCCAACAAAACTTTCGAAGAAGAGATGAAAGATATAACAGAGAATCCCCCTCCATACTTTTCCAAGGAAGCAGACGCAAAATATGATGCTCAAGCGTCCTTATTGGACAAAGCCAATGAAGAGGAAGATAATTCGCAAGGGTCAAATCTTGAGAATAGCAATGTTGCCAACAAACAGGCGACAGAACAAGTTTAGACATATTAAAGGGTAAACACACAGGAAACTATTATGACAATTGCAGAAATTTTAGCCAAGGCATTAGGTGATAACATCACCAAAGAACAATCATCTTCTATAGCCAGTTCTATTAATGGTGAGATTAAAGACGCTATTGACAAAGAGGTGAAAGGTTTAAAGGAAAATCAAACCAAGAATCTTGATCAGATAGCAAAACTTAAAACCTCTCAGTTACCAGATGATTTTGATACTGATAACTTCACAAAATACCTGAAAGAGAAAGACGAGTTTACCAAGAAACAAAAAGAACTTGAAGACAAAGAGCTTGAGGATAAAGGTCAATGGGAAGCCCTGAAGCAACAACTTGTCGATAAGAATGCTGAGACTCTCTTAGCTCTAACCACTGATAAGGATGGTCAAATATCAGGATTGCGTAGTGCGCTTGACAAAGAGTTAATTGAGAATGCTTCCATCAAAGCAATTGAAAAAGAGAAAGGCAATTCTTTCTTCTTACTCCCCCACATGAAAAACAACATTAAAACTGTCCTTGAAGATGGCGCATATGTTGTGCAAGTGTTGGATGGAGAAGGGAAGCAGAGGTTGGACGATGATGGCAAGTCTTTTTCTGTTGCACAACTGGTAGCCGAGATGAAAACAAATGATCAATTTGCCCCTGCCTTTCCAGAATCAAACTCAGGTTCAGGCAAAAACGCAAATACTGGCAGTGGAGGCGGGTCTACAGTCAATCCTTGGAAAGCTGATAGCAAAAACGTCACCGCACAAGCAAGAATGAATAAAGAAAATCCAGTTCTGGCTGAGCAAATGAGAAAGGCCGCTGGAGTGGCATAAAACTAAAAAGAAGGTGGGTTTAATTGGGACTTATGCTTGCATAGGTCTTTTTTTTGTGTTATCATCTTTGAGAACGTTGGAAGTGGGTTTGGCCCGCCCCAACAAAGAATCTGATAGATTTGGTCTGTTAGAGGATAAATTAATTTTTATACTCTTTGGCTGAACACAAATTCTCCAAAAGAGTTTTCAACAATTTTGGAGAAAATAATGGCTGAAGTACGTCTAGGTGACATCTACGAACCAACTGCATTCAATGCTGCTGTACAAGAAGCCGCAATTGAAAAGAATGCTTTCCTATCTTCTGGTGTATTAACTCGCGATCCTCGCATTGACTCTATGGTTGGTGTTGGCGGTATGGTTGGTGAGTTACCCAATTTTAATCCTCTGACCAATGATGAGCCTGATTACGTCACAGACGTTGCTGGCACAACTTCCACTCCTGCTAAAATTGATTCTGGAACCCAGATTTATCGTTTAGCTAACCAGCATAAATCTTGGTCAACTATGGATTTAGCTCGTCAGCTTGCTCTGGAAGACCCTCTTGGTGCCATCACTAACCGCATTGGTCACTACTGGGCTGTAAATACTCAACAGCGTGTTGTATCTTCAGCAATGGGTGTGCTTGCAGATAATGATGCAAATGATGCTGGTGATATGATTGTTGATGTCTCTATTGCCACTGGTGATACTGCCGCTGCTGCAAACCTGATTCATGCTGATGCTGTAATTGATGCAATGGCGACTTTGGGTGATATGTCCACAATGGTTACTGCCATTGCAATGCATTCTGTTCCTTATACCACTCTGCAAAAACTTAACCTGATTGTTTACATACCTGATGCACGTGGTGAAATCAATATTCCCACCTATCTTGGATTGACTGTTGTTGTTGATGACAATCTTGATGTAACAGCCGCTGCCACTAATGGTTTTATATATACCTCTGTACTGTTTGGTCAAGGTGCATTTGGTTATGGCACTACTCCTGCAATGGAGCCTTCTGAGCTTGAGCGTGTTGCTTCTGCTGGTAATGGTGGTGGTCAAGACATCCTGCATTACAGGAATAACGAGATCATCCATCCTCAAGGTTTTGCCTTCCTGTCTTCTGGTATTGCTCAAGGCATCTCTGCTACACGAACAAATCTTGAGACTGCTGCACAGTGGGATCGCATCTATACAGAGCGTAAGAATATTCCTCTGGCATTCCTGCAAACCAACGGTTGATTTAACTAAGCATAGTTTGGGCTTCGGCCCAAGCTACCGTTTATTATTGGGAGTTTACCATGCCAGATGATGAAGTTAAAAAAGAAGCACCAAAGCCAGCTAAAGCTGAGAAATCAGAAAAGGTTGCTGAGAAAAGTGGGAAGCCTACTCTTGTTGAGTTAAATGCTTCGGCAAGAAAGATACGCTCTGCTATTGTAAAAGCAGCAGCAAAAGAAAAAGTGTAATGCATCTTGAACAAGCCTCCAGAAAAACAAGGGTGCATTGTGGGGAATGAATGTGTAAGGCAAGAAGACTTTGAGAAATTTAAAGACGATTCAGCTAAAATTCATTCGCAACTCTTTCAAGATATAATCAACATGGAGTTGAATATCTTTAAAAAGGTTGGCGACTCTGAGAATGGTATCTTTAAGAAAATATCTGATACTGCTAAATGGGGTCTAGGACTTTTCTGTACATGCACTACTGTTTTTTTAGTGGCTTTCCTTGGTTGGTATTTTACAAGGGAAGGTTCTCAAGATGAATCAATGAAGGCTATGGATGTATCTGTTCATGAGATGCGTAAACAGCAAGCATTGACAGCACTAACAGTTGATAATGCTGTGAAAACATTAGTTAAATCAGTTGATCATGTTGATGCAGATTTAAGAGATTTGGCAGAAAGAACCAGCAAACAGGTTGAAATGACCACTGCCGATTTAAAAGAACATGAAAAAATGACAGAGCATAGGAAGTGAATTTTGGAATTCCTACATGATAAAGATAAAGCCATTGAGTTATTTGGAGAGTTTGATAGCAGTAAAACTCAAATTCTTCAGCGTGGTTTGTTTGATGCTTACTCAGAAGGAAGCCAAGAGTGGATCGTCTTAAAAGATTGTTGCATTTGGTCACATAGACTTCAACTTTTAATTACAATAAAAAGAGGGTTTATAACAGACTTTGCATCAATACCTCGTTTAGCCAGATTTTTATTTACTGGTCATGGCAAAACAAGATACCCAGCTTTACCTCATGATCTATTGTATGCAATTGGAAGATTTGCCGATCCTGTTATAGAAAGGAAGCAAGTAGATTTAGTGTTAAAGGATATGTGTGAGGTAATGTGTATGAGCAAAAGGGCAACACTTGCTGTTCATATGGCTGTTCGATCTGGTGGATGGGTTGCTTGGTATAAAGATAGAGAATCTCTAAATTTTGCAACACCAGACATCATGAATAAATACTCAGGTTATCACAGGGAACTATCACAATGAGCAATGAAGAAAGCGGTTCAGGGGCAATCAACTTGAATCCAACACAGGGGGAGAAGTTAGAGCGTTTTATTGGTAGGCTTACTAGGGTCAAACTGGCTCTTGCTAATGAAAACTCTAAGTCAAAGCCACGTCAAGATATAGTCAAATCATACAATGATGAGATTGGAAAAATCGAGACTGAGCTAAATGCAATCAAAAACGAAATAAATCAAGCTATATCTTAACGCTTAGAGGACAAAAAAATGCCTGCTGTTACTTTTAATTTATATGATTTGTATAGAAAAAACTCTTTTAATGGCGGTGCAGTAGATATTGATGCCGCTACTTTGAAAATGGCCGTTGTAGATGGTACTTATACTGTCGATCAAAATCTACATGATTTTTTTGATGACGTAGTAGCTGATGAAGTTACTGGCACTGGTTACACTGCTGGTGGCAATGCTTGTGCCTCTGGAACTGTGACAATGAGTGTTGGTGGTTTGGTAACTGTTGATTGTGCTGATCCTGCTGTATGGTCACAAAATGGTGCTGGTTTTTCAAATGGTCGCCGTGCCATCCTTTATGACTCAGGCCCCGGCACTGATGCCACCCGTACACTTGTTGGTTATTCTGATGATTTTGGTGCAGACAAAGGCAATGTTGATGGTGACTTCACAGTTACCATAAATGCTGCTGGACTTTATACCTCAGCGAGATAATAAAATGAAGTTTGATTTGAATTGGCTCAAAGCCCGGTCAAAAGAGAACTCAACCTATCTTGGTGCTGCTTTGGTGGCATATGTTGGTGGTCTATATGGCCCAGAGATGGTTGGGCTTGCTACACAAGTTATGGTTCTTGTTGCCGGGGTTACTACAATGGTTCGTGGTGATAAATGACTTATAGAATTTGCTGGCTGTCTTTGACTAGCTAGCGAAAAGATGGATGGCCCATGCCCTTAGCTGGGGGTATCGCTCACCCGATACCGGCCATCCTCTATATGTACGTCGGTGAGGGCGTTGATAGAGGCAATTATCATGGCTTTTAATGATCTTTTTTTGGAGTACCCAAACAGAAATTCAGAGCTACGCTCTGTTGCGAAAAGTGCTTATGACTTTGGTTTGACAATAGCTGCCGAGCCTAGCTCTGCTGCTGGTATTGGCATGGATTCTCATGCTTTGGAACGCCAGCGATCTTATGTTGAATATGAAACAAGTCTGGTTGAGGCTATTCATGCTGAACCAATTCCTGACAATCCTGCTGTTCATCCTACCGACCTCCCTATCAATTTGAGTGTTGCATATACAACATTTGTTGAAGACGTTAATGGGCAAGAAGTGCCAATTAATGAATCAACTCAATTGGTAGCTGAGAAGTGGATGATGATTGCTGTAGCATTGGCGAAAAGCCAGAGTGCTGCAATTCAGGGTTCGCTAATTGAGCATGATTATAAGCGTGCAATCAATAACCTTGAGTCATTGTCAAAAGTGCTTGATGAAATTGAGAAGCGTCCTTCACTGGATTTACCAGAAAATGCTAAACCCGGTGCGCCAATCAAAAGACGATCTGGTGGTAAATAAGATATGTACCAGTTCGACCTGCGACCTCTAACTTGGAAACTGTATGTTTATGATTCGGCAAAAGGTGAGTCGGCTGCGGGTCGAACAAACTACACAACATCTATGCTTATAACTGATCTTGGGCTAAAAGAATGTCGAGTGCATTTTGTGCATGGCAAACTAGGTAAAGAAATAAATCTTGGGATATATAACACAATGAAGGCACTAGATTATGTACAAGGGCAGCTAGAAGTGCCTGCTGGGACACCAGCCACAGGTTTAGGAGTGTACAGCCACACTTGCGATGGATTGGATAGATATATAGTGAAGGTGAAATAATGTCAAACGTAGTTAACCGCACAACAAAACAATTTATCCGCTCAGTCAACACGCCAGATTATCCGGTTATCGACTGGATAATTAACCCAGACATGGGTGCGGTGGTTGGCTTTAATAATAAATATTGGATTGTTACTGGCGATATAGTCTCGCTGATGGATCAAGCAGCGCGGGATGTTGTGGACGCGGCGGAGTTATCAGATAGACGCGATGAAACAGCCAACAGGCTAGACTCATCGCAGGACGTAATGGTTGAGTTTTTTAAACTAATAATTATCGAATTAAATAGAAAGACTGATAAAACAAATTCAATTTTGTTAGCGGCAGAAAACGCTACAAGTTTAGCTGATTTTCAAACGCGAATGAATTTAATTACTGATGAACCTAACAGAACGATGGCCCAATTAAAAATAGCATTACGCTCAGCATTGGATAATTAACAATGGCTACAGGAACAATACTATTACCATTACCGGGAAATCCAGACAATTCAAATCCTCCGGGTTTGGAATGGTTTAATTCTAAAATTAGATTATTATTTGATGACTCAACTGATGAAATTACCCACATAACTTTTCGGATGCCCGAAAATTACGCCAGCGCACCCGTATTGAAAGCCCAGTATTCGATGGCGAGTGCTACGTCCGGCAATGTAATTATCGCTTGTCAGGTGATGGCTGTTACAGATGGTGATAGCGCAGCGGTTGATACAGATAGTTACGACACTGTGAATACATCAAGTGCGACAGCAGTACCGGGGACGGCAGGCTATATTGATGAAATATCTTTAACATTAACAAATGCGGATTCATTAGCGGCGGGTGATTGGATTGCTTTAAAATTTTCACGCGATGCAAATAATGCTAGTGATACAGCAACAGGTGATTTGGAATTAATTGCGTTATCACTGGAATATACCACTAGCTAATGCGTGATTTTGACGGCACGTCAGATTATCTAAGTTTTGATAGCACTCATATTGATGAAGAAGCAAAACTAGCTGTATCCGTTTGGTTTGAGCATGATACTGAAGCATTAGAGCGAATGCTGGTTTTTGCAACTACTGGCAATAAATCGTTTATGCTGGTGACTAACGGCGAAACAACATCAGAAGTTAATTTCCTAAGTACTTATGGTCACAGCAGTAGATTAGGGGCGGATGCGTCTTCTCGCGTCCGTGGGGCAATAACGCTAAACGCAAAACAGCATTTTTGTGGGACTGTCGCTGCAACTACCGATTACACCAGGGATATACTAAGCGCTTATGTTAATGGCGCGGCAATCACAAATACTGGCGGCACATCTTATTATACTACCGGCGGGCTTTCCGACAGGCTCACTATCGCAGCTAGAACAAACGGCGACAGTAAATTCGACGGCAAAATCGGCGAGATTGCAATATGGGAAGGCTACGAGCTAACGCTGGAGGACTCAAAGTGGCTGGCGGGTGGTGGTAACCCGACAGCTATAACCGGCGGCACATTAGTACATTATTCGCGGTTGGAAGGCGGCGGTTCTGGGGAAATTGATTTAATTTCTGGAGCAGTGGGAACACTTAATGGAACACCGGAACAATGGGAGCATCCAGCCATACAGCGCCTTGCTCCGCAAGTGGTGCAGTTTGGTGATGTCGCAGCATTAAACAACGAACGTATTTCATCAATGCATTTTCAAAGACATTACGAACCCATAGCGATGGGCAAATGACGTTTTTAGCGAAAGAATTTACATTTGCTGCTGATGCGGAAAGCTGGGCTTTTACCGTGCTGGATAGTGCGAGCGGTTCATATGTAAGTGGTGATGGAAATCCGTCCGGGTCTATAGATATAGACAATCGCGGAAGAAATGCAAACGACACTACAGGGTATTGGGAATGGACAGGAACGTTTGAGGATTTAGGCGTACCAGTTGGCGCAACGGTAAACGGATACTCCAGCGGCACCCTAGACTGGAAATGTAGCTATTTTATGCAAGTTGATGCCTTAACTTCTGGGCCGTTTACGATTAACGATGGCACTTTGCGAACAATTGTAGCTGGCGCATCAATTACTGGTACAGGTTCTTTTACAGCGGCGAATCAATCTGGAACAGTTACAGGGTTAAGTCTAGCAAGTACAACTTCTGTCGTTTTGCGAATAACTTGTGATAGTGATTGCGGAAATAATGCGAGCGCAGGAACTACAGTTTTATTTGACAATGTAACTATTGGAATTGATTATACAGCGGGTGCTGGCGGTGGTGATGAACCCTTAGCAACACTACAAACAATAGATAGAGGGCTGGGTCTAATGCCAGCCGCAAGACTTGGTGGGGTATTACAATGAGAGTGGCATCTGGAGATACAGCAAGAGTTCTTTACTTTGTTGCTGTTGACGCAACAGATTTAAAAACTAGAGAAACTGGATTAACAACATTCACTGTTTATAGATCAAGAGATGGTGGAACATCTACTGCAATGACCACTCCAACGGTGGCTGAAGTGGATGCTACCAACATGCCCGGTGTCTATACACTGTTGCTGGATGAAGATACAACTATTGGGGCAGGCAATGATTTTGAAGAAATGCTTTTTCATATCACACAAGCGGCAATGACCCCAGTTGACAGAACAATTGATTTGTACCGACCTAAAATAACTGAAGGCAATACACTTGGAGTAGCCGCAGATGGCGATGTTTCAGGCGATGTTGATGGCAGTGTTATTGGCTCAGTGGCTAGTGTCACTGGTTCAGTAGCAAGTGTTACAGGTGCAGTTGGAAGTGTTACAGGTGCAGTAGCAAGCGTAACTGGAGCTGTAGGTAGCGTTACAGCAGCTATTGTTTTACCAACTATCCCTGCTAATTGGATAACAGCAGCAGGCATTAACGCCTCAGCCTTTGATGATAAAGGTAATTGGAATATTGATAAGACTGGATATGCATTAACCCAAGCATTCCCTACTAATTTTGCTGATTTAGCAATCACTATTACAACAGGCAAAATTACTGTTGGAACAAACGATGACAAGACTGGATATGCTCTGTCACAAGCATTCCCCACTAACTTTGCTGATCTGGCAATCGAAGCAACTAATGGTCGCATCGATGTAGGCAAATGGGTAGGTACTGTAGTCACGCTAAGCGGTGGTTTGCCAGATATTAATGTAGCTAGTACAGATGACATAGCTTTATCTGCTACACAAAAATCAGATGTTAATGCAGAAGTTCTGGACGTTATGAATGTTGATACTTTTGGGGAACCGGGACAGGGAGCACCGGGCGAAACAGTTCCTATATTTGAAAAAATTAATTTCATTTATAAAACTTTAGTAAATAAAAAAACTGGTGACAATACCCTTATCGAAATACTAAATTATGCTGGAACTGTTGTAGATCAAAAACGCACAATTAGTTATGTTGATCCTGATTATACTGAAGAAAAAATAGTTTCTGGCCCATAAAATATGGCATTAACGCAAGCACAAAAACAGTTAGCGTTACGCGGATTTTCCGGGTCGCTAGCTGGTTCACCTAGTTTAGATTATCAAGCAGATTTATCTACTGCTGTCTTTTCTTTTTCTGCAAAAAATTTAGAGGTTTTGGCAAATCAAGATGTAGACCTAACAGCGGCTTCTCTTGGTTTTTCTGCTAAAGATTTAACTGTTTTATCAGAATATAATTCTAACCTAACTGCTGCTAATTTTGACTTTACACCAAACAATATTACTGTTTTATCAAAATATTTAGCTGAATTATCGGCAGCAACTTTTGGTTTTACTGAAAACAACCTAACTGTTTTATCAGAATTTGTAGCAGATTTAACAACTGGAAGTTTTGATCTAACGGCAAACTCTTTAACATACACAATAGGTTATGCTGCTAATCTTACTACTACTGTTTTTAATTTTGCAGAAAACGATCTAAGTTTATCAGTTAGCACAGATATTGATTTAACAAGTGGAAGTTATAATTTTACCGCAAATGATCTTAACTATACAGTTGGTGCAAATTTAGATTTAACCTCTGGACTATTTAAGTTTTCTGCTCAAGATATAAATGTTGTTGTTGGTTATCTTGCAGAACTTGGCATTGGTGATTTTAAATTCTCTGCTAAAGATATAAATGTTATAACAGATTATTCTGTTAATCTTACCAATTCAACTTTTACTTTCACGCCACAAGACATTAGTTATATAATTGGTTTTTCTGTAAACTTAACCAATGCAGCATTTGATTTTTCACCAAACGCTCTTAGTTTGATAGCAGAATCGAACATTGATTTAACTGTCGGATCATTTAATTTTGTTGCAAATAGTTTAACCTACCTTGCTGAAACTATTCATGATCTGACAAGTGCTGGTTTTGTTTTTTCCACAAATGATATTGATGTAAATGCAACTTATGAAATTCAATTATCAGATGGTTCATTTTTATTCGCGGCACAAAGTTTAGAAACTACTGCTCATTATATTGGTGATTTGACAGATGCAAGTTTTGCATTTACTCCGCATGATCTGAATTATGTGTCAGGGGCAACACTTGAATTAACCTCTCAGTTCTTTAATTTTTCTGCAAAGAATTTAGATATTACTGCTGACTATTTAGCTGGATTATCAACAGCTAGTTTCTCAACTTCAGCACAAGATTTGAATGTTAATGTAAGCACTACTTTAAATCTGTCTGCCGCAGTCATAAACTTTACTGGTCAGAATATTGATCTCAAAGCTGATTCACTGATTGAGTTAACAAGTTCAAGTTTTGATTTTGATCCTAAAGATATATTTGCTGAGACTGGCCTTGTAATACGCTTAGATACAGCAGCCTTTAGTTTTACTGCTAATCCAGTAGAAGTTTTGCAAGCCAGTTTGGTTGAATTGCTTGCTGATAATTTTGATTTTACTCCACAAATAATAGAATATTCTGCCGAACAATTGACAGAATTGTTGACAGCAAGCTTTAATTTTGAGGCAAAAGACTTATTCTTAGTTCCGATTATTATATATGTTTATTGTGGAATATCTGCAAAACTAGATGCAAGCATGGTAACCAAACTGGATGCAGATATTGTTGTAAGATTAGATGATGATGAAACAACGGAGCTTTGCTAAATGACTGATACCATAAACATTGAGAAGAAAAGGGGTGATACGAAAAGACACACCTTTACTGTATATGAGCCAAATGGTGTTGATGTAAAAGATATATCTGCATGGACTCAAATGATTTTAACAGTCGATCCTGAAAAATCTCCAGTGGATGACACCAATAATGTTGCTAGAATTGTTGGTGCATTGACTATTGACGGGCTAGATGGGAAAATGAGCTTTATCCCAACTGGTGCTGTAGCTGTTGGAAGATATTTTTATGATGTTCAAGCTATTGATGAAAATAATGAAAGCACGACAACATCAGAAGGTAAGTATAAAATTACTCAAGATATTTCACAAACTTATGATCCACTTCCTTGATAAGCAATGACAAATACAAGCATAATAAACATTGAGAAAAAGAATAGAGACGTAGAAAGGCATACGTTTACTGTTTATGAAAAGGACAAAACAACCGTTCAAGATGTTTCTCCTTGGTCACAATTTATATTGACTGTTGATACGATAAAGCATCCAACAGATGAAACAACTAATGTTGAGAGAATGATTGGGTTTCTTGAAACTGATGGGAAAGATGGGAAGATAAGTTTTAAACCAAGAGGTAAAATTGCTGTTGGTAGATATTTTTATGATGCTCAGGCTTATGATGGCAATGAAGAGATAATAACGTTTGCAGAGGGCAAATATAAGATAACGCAAAATATATCTGAGATAGTTATGGAGCCTGTGTTCTATATGAATAACATGGGTCAGATAAATTCCCCAACTGTTAATACAACAAAAGATAATACTCGCTCAACCATAGCTACAGCTTTTGACCATGAAGGTATTGTTAGGACTGGTTTGGCTGGCGAGATTATGGTTGATGGTGGGCGTAGAGGTGAAAATCTGTTGATGAGTTTCGACAATCCTCTTAATAGTCCTGATGATATGACTGGGGCGTATACCGTATTTGCAACAATATCTTATGCTGATAATGAGACTACGATTACTGCTGGTTCCTTCTCACTTTCAGCCGTATCTTGGGGTAAAACTGCCGAACTGCCAGCAGGGTGGTTTAGTGAAGGACAACAATTCACGATGTCAGCAGAAATCAAAGGCATTGGTGATAGTATTGGAGAATATGTTTATTTTACAAGTAACGCTACTGGGGATATAGCCACTGTAGAACCTTTTACAATAACAGGTGAGTATAAAAGATATGAACTTCAGCGAGGCATAAAAACTAATGATAGTGGTGAGGGGATAAAAATTGTACTCAAATCTGGTAGCGCCACTATACCTACTGGCGGTCAAATAAAGATAAAAAATCTTCAGTATGAAGAAGTGTCAGGGCGCTCTTCAAAAGTAAGTTCTGAGTATATTGATAATACAGATCATGGTTACAATGTAGATAATGTTAAATGGTTTAGCACAGAAAATGGAAACACTGTTATTAATAATGTGGTGACTGAGGGCGTTGGGTCTGCTATTAATCCAGTACCACAAGTGTTGATGCAGCCAGCATTGATAAATGAGTTAACCTATTCACGTGATTTAACAAATGCTGCATGGACAGAAACAGGAACTGATGTTGCTGCACTTGATAAAACTGGCATGGATGGTATTGCCAATTCTATATGCACTCTTACTGATAATAATGGTGGGGCATATGAATATGTTAGCTGTAATGCAGCAATTATTGACAATAGTAGCGAAAATATATTTAGATTTTTTGTTCTAAAAGACAGTGATACATCAAGATTTCCAGAATTTCAATGCTTGTTACAAGGAGGCACAAACCAATATACTTACTACCAGCTTAATACTCAAACCGGTGCATTGAATATGCGGGCAGGTGTTGGCGCTAGTTCAGCAGAGTCAAATGATCTAGGCTCTTTTTGGGAAGTTATTGTATCAGTAACAAATAATTCAACAGGAAACAATTCTTCTCTAATAAATATATATCCTGCGGTGGCATATACATTTGGGTTAGCCCAATCATCAGCGCAAGGCTCAATTGTTGTCAGCAACGCAGAAATCCACCTAAACAAAACAATAGATGAAGTGCGCGGAACTGCTCCTGTGTTCACCAGTGGCACAGTGGAAACCCGTGATCAAGATGTGATAACTATCAACGACCTTGCAAACTGGGCACCGCTCAATGAAGCTGTTTTCATAGCAAAAACCACAGCGCCAACGCAAGACAGTTTAAAAGGTTCAACTATTCTTGTTGCCGGAGCAAGACACCTTGCTCATTTTGTAAATTCAGCAGGCACATCTCTATCACAAGGCGGCACTCCACTTGTGAGTTCAGTAATATTCCCAATCATTCCTGATAATGAGCCTTTGTTGATGTCGACAATAATCTCAGTATCGTTAGGGGTTATCTGCGTAGGATACTATAAGCCGAGTACCGGCTTATGGGAGTGGGACATAACACCCGGTGAAATTACTGATGGGCATCAGTTGACGGCTGATTTCTATGAGATGAAAACAACCAATAAAAGGGTTCAATCGGGTATTTTGATGTATGATGAATTGCCTTATGGTTTTGACACAGCACTTGCAGATGTGCAGCAATGGGTAGAGGATAATGCAGAGTCCGAATTGTTAAGGTTTCAATCATAAAATGTTTTATAGAATTTGTTTAATGAGGGACAAAAAATGGCAACTGTAACAGTAACACAAGCCTATGCCACAGCAGTAGAGTCAGATACGTATCTTGCCCTTCATGAAGATTGGTTGGATTTAGATACTGAAGTCAAAGATGATGCCCTTTTATGGGGTAGATATTATATTGATGCTAACTTTGATTGCACCATTGATGCTGATGACATACCTGATGAAATGAAGTTTGCAAACTCACTGTTAGGGTATGATTACTATGTTCAGGGTGATCTATTTTTTGACAATCAAAGTGATATTTTGAGGAAGATGGTTAAGGCCGGGACTGTTGAAACCGAGACCGAATACTCAAAAGGACAGACAGATAAGCCAAATTCGTTATCAAAAGTAGTATCAATCTTGGCTGATATATGTAATAATATACAAGGTTCGCTAACCAGAGTTTGATGACGTGGGATTGTATAACGACTTACAAACAGACCTAGCAAAAGCATTTGATAGTGACTTATCTGATGCGGTTATACCAATAAGTATTGTTTCAGAAACAGTATCTTCGTATGACCCTGTTCTTGGTCAGCAAGTCTCAACAAAGACAACTGTTGAGACAAGAGGTGTTGCAATCAAAGACGCTTTTGGTCAAGACCCTGATGATCCTTTGAAAGTTGGGTTCCTTAGTTTTCTGATTCTTGATAGTGAAAAGAAAGTTGATAAGTTTGAGATAGATATGGAGGTCACTGTCAGGGATGAAAGTTATATAATAGCTGGAGTTTCGCTAGACCCTGCATCTGCTGCTCACACTATTGTTTGTAGGAGAGCGCCATAATGCCTTCAGTTGGAAGCTTTGATGAACTTGGTAGGGCTATTATAGAAAATTTTGGTGACTATAAAAAAGAGCTTGCTACAGCCTTGTTTGAACATTTGATGACAACTACTCCAGTTAAAACTGGAACTCTAAGGGCAAATTGGAAACAAGCACCGGGCAAAACTGGTGGAACGTCTTTTATTCCTAATACTGGTCAAGATAGAGATATGCCACCCGCACTCAACCTTTCAAAATATATTAGAAACTGGTCTGTATATACAGTGTTTAATAATTCACCATATGTTGAAAAGGTCAATGATGGTTTAAGCGGTAATGAGCGTAATCAGAATTTTATAGGCAAAGCCATTGCGATGACTCATGCCGATATGGAAGGATATGTTAGTAGGTTAGGTGATTAATGCCTAGCCTTAATGGAACAAGAGAAGTTTTAGAAACCCTATTTATAGACGGATGGGCCGCAAAAACACCAATAAAATATGATAATGTTGTTTTTGACGATAATGGTATAAGTGAATTTGTTGACATGAAAATGATCAACTACACAACAAGAAATGTCAATATAGGTTCAGGAATAACAAAAAGAAAAAGACACACAGGTGTTTTTTCTATCAGAATTTTCACAAAACAGAACACAGGCACAGGGAAGGCATATTCGTATGCAGATGATATAGGGGTAATAATGGACAACTTTAAGGATACTAATATTTTAACGTATGCCTCAGAGTCAAGAAGGTCAGGAGAAGTCGAAGGCGGTCAGTATGTTTTAATTGTAGATGTACCTTACGTGTCTGACGAAACATAGCAAATAATCAATATTTTGGGAGATAGAAAATGGTAGCAAGTACAAATTATACCGACCTTGCCTATGACAAGGAAACTGTATTCGGTACAACCGATGCAACACCAACATTCACTTTATTGCCAACTACAGGTGGAAGCCCTTCAAACAATATTACAACTGCTGTCTCGGAGGTGATTCGATCTGATCGTCAAACTGATGATCTAGTTGTTGTTGATGGAGAGATTAACGGCGACATCAACTATGAGCTTTCTTATGCTCCTTATGAAGACTTTTTAGCATCTGTCTTGATGAACTCTACAACACGGTCAATCTCTTTGGCTACTGTTGCTAATGATGGTACTGGTGATAATACCATTCTCACCAAAACATCTATTGAGGATGACTGTAAGATTGGTGATGTTATCCGTATTGCATCTGCTACAGATAGCTCAATTAATGGTGAGTATGTTGTCATTGCAGAGGGATCCGGTGCAGTAACGATTTACCCAGCAACAGGGGCAACAGCAAGTCTTACTGATCTTTCTGTTGATGCATCCGAAATCAGGGTAAATGGTGCTGATGCAATTGAAGGCTACACTATCAGGAAGAAAGCAATTTCTGGTGTTAATGATTACTTCTGGTACTATAGAGGTTGTGCCATCAATAGCATGAACTTCAATTTCGCCACTGGTAGTATTCTCAATGGCTCAATTGGGATTGTTGGTCTTACTGAAGAAGCTAGGGATACGCCATTAACAGGTGAAACTGCTGATACTGCAACTCCAGCTTATAGCATCATGAACTCAGTAACCAGTGTTGGTGTTATACGTATTGGTGGTGCAACTCTTGGTTCTTGTTCATTCTCAAGTTTGGATTTGACTATCGATAATCAGATAAATGCTTCAAAATCTATTGGCACTTTGGGTGCTTGTGATCTTGCTGCATTTAGTTTGAATGTCTCAGCTAATGCTGAAGTTTATTTCAACAATCTTGATTTGTACAATAACTTCCTTAATGCCACGTCATTTGATATTACTATCATCTTGACTGATGGTGATGGGAATACTATTGGACTGAACATTCCAAAATGTAAATTTGAAACTCTTGATACTCCAATCTCAGGAAAAGATGCGTTCCTGATGCAGTCTGGAACCATCAAAGGTCTTAGAGATGCAACTGCGGATTACATGGTGAAGATTACTAGGATTGATGCCTAAAGACTTTAGCTCCGGCTAAGGATTGGTGGGGCCGTCTTCCTGTGGTCGGTCTTGCCTCTTATTAAAAAACTCACAGGAAACTATAATACACAGGAAATATTATGAAACTTACACCAGTTAGTGAAATAGCTGAAGTTGAAGGCTCTGATCTTGTTTATCGAGGAGCAACCCTTATTGTGGCAAGAGCTAATAATAAGAACTTCAAACGGATGTTTAGAGAGGTTTTAAAACCTCACAAAAAGGAGTTTGAAGACGGAAGAATGGATGACAATGTGGCAGAGGATTTGATGAATGGTTGCATTGCCAAAACTATTCTTGTTGGATGGTCTTCTTTTAAAGACGTTACTGGCAAAGAGTGGAAATATACTGTTCAAAACGCTGAAGCTTTACTTAAAGATGATAGGGACGCATTTGAAGCAATCACAGAATTCAGTGAAAATATTGACAACTATATTATTGAACAGGAGCAAGAAGTAAAGGAAAAATTGTCCGCCTAGAAGAATGGAGGCTTGAATATGGCGAACATATAGACACATTTATACAGCTAAGAAAACAAGGAGAAGAGACACCATTAGATCATGTGCCAGAAAAGGATGAATGGCACAATTGGTTCTCTGAAGCATACGGTGTCTTAGTTAATTCAAGGACGGAGTCAGGTAATATACCTTTGTCGGAGTTAAAGCTTTACGCAGATAATTTTGGATTGATTGGTACTTTTTCTGAATTTGTTGGTATTATTTATGCGATTAATGATCTTAATAATGCTGAGCTAGACAGAAGAAGGGAAAATACAATTAACGCAAATAAAATAAAATGACTGAATTCCGAGCAAATGTAGTTTTAGATGCACAGAAAGCAACGGCTTCCGCTATTGCTTTTGGTAAAGCTGTAAGAAAAACTTCTACAGTTCTTGAAGACTTTCAACAGAAAACATTAGCTGTGACCCAAGGTGGTTCGGCTAATGTTTTCAGAAAGTATGAAAACTCTGTTAGCAAACTTGATGTAAAATTGAGAAATGCTGTCGTTGGCCTTCATTCCATGAAAAAAGGAGTGACTGATGCTGGAAGAGAGCTTGCCAAGCTTGAAGCAAAAACAGATAAACTTGCTGGCACTGAATCGAAAAGAGCTTCAAATCTAAGAGAGACATTGGCTCTACAAAGACAAGCCTTGCCTTTGATGGTCAGCCTGAATAAGAAGTATGATGAGAATGCTCGTGTAGTAGCCAAGGCAAAAAGGATACGCAATGAGTTAAATCTTGTTGTTGCTTCAGGTTTGAAAACTAAAAAAGCAGCACTTATCATTCTCAAGAAAGAAATGGATGCGTTGAGAAAATCAACAAAAGCATACAAGGATGCAGAAAAAGCTAGAAAAGCATCAGATGCAGCAAAAAAGAAGTCAGCCAAAGAAATAGAAATTGCTTTTAGAAAGGTCAATGCCCAAAGACAAAAAGAGGCGACAAAGCTTGATTCTTTACAAGCAAAATATAGCAAAGAGTATGCTGCAAAGAAAAAGATTGCTGCTGTTGAAAGAGAGTTAGGATTCCTTTATTCAAAAGGTAAAATAACTTCAGCACAAAGAATTACATTACTCAAAAAAGAAACAGCCGCAATTCACCTTTCAAGA
>Ga0164315_10000750_pt1 | contig 23272 bp, 20 predicted proteins | sample GuaBasSedimGuay6_FD_113737 | JGI IMG/M metagenome (GOLD analysis project Ga0164315, IMG submission 113737) | Subseafloor sediment microbial communities from Guaymas Basin, Gulf of California, Mexico - Guay6, Core 4569-2, 0-3 cm | ecosystem: Environmental > Aquatic > Marine > Hydrothermal vents... | reverse complement strand
CCGACAATGAAGGAAAGCGGAGTGGATATCACCATGCCATTCTGGGAATCCATTGTGGTTCCAGCCCAAACCCCTGACGATGTCATTGCAATTCTCGACAAGGCCATCAAAAAAGCCTTTGATGATCCTGCCACAAAAAAGAAAATAAAGGATTCCGGTCTGGATGTCTCCTATTTGGACACTTCGGGAATTGCCAAGTTGAGAGCATCATCAGATAAAACTGTGAAAAACATTGTTGAAGCCTTGGGCTTGAAACAGAATTAAGTATAATATTTCAGCCGGTCTTTTTCTTTAAGAAAAAGGCCGGCCAATTCAAAGATGATGAAAAAAATGTCTGAACTTAAACGAGATTCATGGACTACATCTATCCTTTGTTTCCTGATAGGCGGATTTATTTTAGTTGATACTTTTCACTATCCCGAGGTCCAGGGGCAGGGTTTCGGACAGGGGCCGGGGTTTTACCCCCAAGTACTGGCCGTGGTTTTGATCTTCCTTGGTGCACTGATTCTCTTTAAAGAATGGCTACCCAGAGGGACTGAAACTTTGGAACAGTGTTCAGATAAACCCAGTGTAAGATATTTGCCCGTTGTTCTTTTGAATATCCTATCGATTTTAATGATATCTCTGATGAAGTACCTTGGATTTTTTGTGAGTGGTTTTCTTTTGATCATCCTGACGGTCTTCATGATCAGGCGGCCGGCAAATATGAAGCTCATGGGGCTGGATCTGATTTTTAGTACTGGTATGATTCTTTTGATCTACCTGGTGTTTGAAATTTTTGTCGGTATTGAGCTGCCAAACTCAATTTTTTGGGATTAAGGTACCTTCTCATGGAAATTTTCAGTCTTATAACAGCCGGTCTTCCAACCTTTGGGAATCCTTATTCGGTTTTTCTCGTGGTAGCGGGATCGGTTCTTGGTATTATCTTCGGGGCCATTCCAGGCCTCACAGCCACAATGGGAATGGCCATTTTTCTTCCCATGACCTTCACCATGAGCGATATAAACGGCATGCTGTTTCTAATAGGTATCTATGTTGGTGCCTGCTATGCCGGATCACTGTCTTCCATTTTGGTCAATATACCCGGAACACCATCTTCCATTGCCACTGGTTTTGATGGTTATCCCATGACCCAAAAAGGTGAGGCGGGTCGGGCTATCGGATATGCTACCATCGCGTCAGCTTTAGGAGGCATATTTGGAGTTTTTATTCTTATGTTCGCAGCTCCGATCCTGGCCGGGCTGGCATTGAAGTTCAGTGCACAGGAATATACGGGAGTGGCCCTGCTCGGGATAAGCATTGTCAGTTACATCTCCTTCGGCTCAACCATAAAAGGCCTTATCGGTGCTATCATAGGCCTCCTCCTCGCTACCATTGGTCAAGACGTTATTACAGCCTATCCCAGATTTGTTTTCGGCTCAAAAAATTTGCAGGCAGGCCTGGAAATGATTCCTGTAATGGTGGGTTTTTTTGGTGTGACCGAGGTATTGGTTAAACTGGAACAGATGCTGGAAATAAAAATAAAGGTCCCCAAAATACAAAATGTCCTGCCCAGTCTGTCTAATCTTGTTCGTATGTCACCCATGATGTCAGTATCCTCCCTAATCGGAACCTTTGTGGGTGCTGTGCCTGCAGCCGGTGGGGCAATCGCCTCAATGGTTGCCTATGGAATACAAAAACGATTCTCAAAAAGATCCAAAGAGTATGGCACAGGCATTTCTGAAGGTGTTGTTGCGGCTGAAGCAGCTAACAACGCGGCAGTGGGCGGCGCTTTAGTTCCTATGCTTTCCCTGGGCATTCCTGGTGACCCTCAGACTGCGATTCTGATTGGAGCCTTGATGATCAACGGCCTGGCACCTGGTCCAATGTTGTTCGCAACCCGTCCTGACCTCATCTCTACCATCTATATGGGAAATCTACTGTCGATTATCGTATTTACAATTGTGGGGCTGCTTGGAGCCAGATATTTCGCTCTGCTCATCAAGGTACCAAAGCGCTATATCCTGCCAGCCATAATGATTTTCTGTATTGTCGGTTCCTTTGCCATTCGGAATACTGTATTCGACATCTGGGTACTTCTGGGCTGTGGACTACTGGGCTATCTGCTTCAAAAAATCGGTATCATGGCCGCACCGATTATATTGGGCTTTGTTTTAGGGCCTATACTGGAGGACAATTTTCGGCGCTCCCTCATCATGTCCGGGGGGGATTGGACCACTTTTTTTGTCCGCCCAGTAAGTCTTATACTGTTGCTGATAAACATTTTCATTCTTGTGGGACCCTTTCTGTTTAGATTTTTTAAACAGAAGACACGAGGTACTCTATGAGGTCCATTTACGTGTTCAAAATAAAGAACGGATTTTAGAAAAAATATTACCGAAACAATTTGAAAAATGGATACAGGTATTATAAATGATTAAATCAAGAAATGCTGTGTATGTTTCATAAACATGGCAATGGTAATGTATAAGGTGGTTAATTTTAACAAAAATAAGGAGTAGAAAAAATGAAAGACACCGTTAGAACAATCAAAACTTTTTTTATTGGAATGGCTATAGTGTTTTTTTGCAGCCTGTTTTTTGTCCCTCAATCCTTTGCTGAAGAGGGAAAAGTTAATATCCGCTTCAGTACCTGGCATCCCCCTGCTGGTGCTGATGTCCAGAAATTATGGATCCCCATGCTGGAAGAGATGAAAAAGAGAAGCAACGGTCGTATCACCTATACTATGTATGCAGGTGGTGCGCTTGGTAAGGGACCGGCCCATTATGATATCGTAAAAACCGGTCTTTCCGATATGGGCTATGCCACATTGAGCTGGACACCCGGCAGATTCCCCCTTACGGACGTTCTTTCTTCTCCCATTGTATGCCCTGCCAAATGGAAGGGAGTAGAGGCTGGAATGGGCATGTATAATGATTTATTAAAATCAGAATTCAAGGGTATTAAAGTTCTTCACATCAACAATTGTGTCATGGCCCATTTGTGGACCACAAAAAAAGTCAAAAACATGGGAGATATAAAAGGTATGAAAATCAGAAGCCCTGGCGGACTTCAGACCCGTGCCATTGAAGCTCTGGGTGCAACCCCCGTGTTCATGCCCCTTGGAGAGGTTTATCTTTCCATGGAAACCGGTGTGATTGATGGCGTTGTAACCTGCCCTGCCCTGGTTAAAGCATTCAAACTCTATGAAGTGGCAAAATATGGCGTTCCAACCTCTTTTGGGTGTGTTTCCGAAGGTCTTTTTGTAAATCAAAAATTCTGGAATAAGGTACCTGATGATCTAAAACCCATTATCGAAGATGTGGGTAGGAATGCATATAAAATTGCCGGTATTTTTGATGAACACTGGTATGACGAGACCATGGCCGGATTCAAAAATACCATTGAAATTGAACCACTCTCTGCTGAAGAACAAGCAAACTGGGATAAAAAATTTAGCGGAATGCTTGTCAAATGGGCAGAGGAACTGGAAGCAAAGGGTCTGCCGGCCAAAAAAGCCCTTGTTCTGTTTAAAGAAAAACTGGCCAAGGTTGGGGTCAGCTTTAACGCCTGTCCCGTTTTTTAATATTATAGACAAATACCCAGGCTCATCTGCCGGGGTATTTTAAAAATATCCCGGCAGATGATGTCTTTTCCTATAAATTTTTGGATTTAGGACGATAATATGATAGGCAGTTCCCAGGATTGGTTTTTCAGATTCAAAAAAAGAATCAATGGTCTCGTGAAGGTTGCTCTGTTCCTTGGAATGGGCTGGGTCATTGTGATGATGTTGCTCACCACCCTTGATGTGGTCGGGCGGTATTTTTTTTCAAAACCCATACCAGGGGCCATTGAAATGAGTGAATTCATGCTGGCCATTTTTGGAGTTCTTGGGATGGCCTATACCCATCAGTCTGGAGCCAATGTCAAAGTGACCATGTTAACCAATGCCCTTCCACCAAGGCTCGCAAGGGTTATAGAAACAATCACAATACTCCTCAGTTTCCAGATTATCGCCATGCTTGTATGGTATGGCATCGTCTCGGGTATTGAAGAACTCCATGCTGGAACCACCACAGATACCTTAGGGATACCACTCTATCCCCTTTATTTTCTTCTGAGTGGTGGTGCAGTACTTTTGTGCCTGGAACTACTCATAACACTCATTGAATCTGTTCGAGGATTCTTTGAGACAAAGGCTGCGGAAAGCTAATATGCATTTGTGTTAAACTTCAAAGGACATTTATATGGACCCTCAGACCATTGGGATTGTTGGAATCGCAGGATTGTTTTTACTTTTGATCATTGGTATGCCCATTGGGTTTTCCCTTGCCTTTGTGGGCTTTTGGGGCATCAGTTCCCTCACTGATATATCCGTGGCCCTGCCCACATTGGTAAGATCTTTTTATGGAACATTTACAACCTATTCTTTTACTGTAATTCCTTTGTTTGTGATCATGGGAGAACTGGCTTCCGTCTCAGGATTGAGCCAGGGGATTTACAGTGTTGCGGATAAATGGCTTCGAAGGCTTCCCGGCGGTCTTGGCATTGCAACCATTGGTGCCTGTGCAGGCTTTGCAGCCATCTGCGGTTCTTCTGTGGCAACGGCAGCCACGTTGGGCAGGGTGGCCCTGCCTGAAATGAAAAAATATAATTATGATACCCGTCTGGCTACGGGAAGCGTTGCAGCAGGCGGTACCCTGGGATTTTTAATCCCCCCCAGCATCGGTTTTGTGGTATACGGGATACTCACGGAACAGTCCATTGGAAAATTATTAATATCCGGTTTTTTACCCGGATTTTTACTTGCCCTGGCCTATGTTCTTATTATTATTGTCTGGGTTATGATAAAACCCCAGGCTGCACCATCAAATCCTGCAAAGGTTCCTTTTCTGGAAAAGGTTATATCCCTCAAAAGTATCTGGGAGCTTATCGTTGTTTTTTTACTTGTCATGGGCGGGATATACCTGGGATTTTTTACCCCCACGGAAGCAGGTGCTGTGGGCGCTTTTTTTCTGTTTGTTGTTACCATAATAAGGAAAAAAATGACCTGGCCCTCTCTGAAGGAGGCCATGACATCCACCACAAAGATTTCCGTCATGATTTTTATTATCCTGGCCGGTGCCTATGTCTTTACCTATTTCATGGCACTGACCATGATTCCCATGAACCTGTCTTTATACCTTTCCGAGCTTGAGTTATCCCGGTATGCCATATTGACCTTCATACTTATCGGCTATCTTTTCCTTGGATGTTTCCTTGATGCAACATCCATGATGGTATTAACTTTGCCGGTGATATTCCCGACAATTTTAAAACTTGGATTTAATCCAATATGGTTTGGTGTTATTTCTGTCTTGATGATGGAGGCAGGGCTTATTACGCCACCTCTGGGATTGAATATATTTGTTATTTCCGGTGTAGCAGAAGTTCCTATGGGAACTGTTTTCAAGGGAGCAATTTTTTTCCTTTTTGCCATATTTGCAGTGGTAGCTCTTGTGACTGTTTTCCCCCAGATTGCACTGTTTTTGCCGGGAGTAATGCGATAGGAGAACGTGGTAGTTTCCATTTTACAACCTGATATTTTATAACTATTACTATTATTTTGGACATAAAGGAGTGAAATAAAATGAGTGAAATAAAACCGCAAATCAGAACAATTTATACCTTTGTTGAAGAAACCCGTATGGATGGTGTAAAAACTTTGGAAAAATCAACCCGCAAGGCTGCTTGTGCCGTTGTGTTTAAAAACCCCTATGCCGGTATTTACCAGGAAGACCTGTCGTTGCTGTATGCCTGGAGTGAGGATCTGGGTGATATGTTGACTAAAAAGGCGGTTGCCGCCCTGGGAATCGCACCTGAAGATGTGGAAAGCTATGGAAAGGCAGCAATTTCAGGGTTGGCAGGAGAGCGGGAACATTGTGCCGCTCTTATGCATCCTGCTTTGGGAAAACCTATCCGGGCCAATGTCGGCGGTGGGAAAGCGCTTTTGCCCTCTGCAAAAAAGCTGGGTGGCCCCGGTACTGCCATTGATCTTCCCTTGGGACACAAAAACGCTGCCTTTGTCAGGTCTCATTTTGATGCCATGGAAGTAAGAATACCCGATGCTCCCATGGACAATGAGCTGGTACTCATCGTAGGTGTGACAGATTCAGGCCGTCCTTCTCCAAGGGTGGGAGGATTGACTGTGGATGAGATCAAGGGCCAGGACGGATTAAGATGATGGATTAAGAGAATAGGTTTTCACATGGTGCATATTGAATTTACGATCAACGGGCAGAAAGCAGCCCTGGACATACCGGCTGATATAACGGCTTTGGAAACAATACGATCCCTGATAGGACTAAAGGGAACAAAGGAAGGGTGCGGTATTGGCGAGTGTGGCGCCTGCACCATTAATGTTGATGGCAAAGCCATTAATTCCTGTCTCATGCTGGGAGCCCGGCTTGACGGTACAACAGTGGTTACAGTGGAAGGGCTTGCCACAAAAGAGAACCTGGCACCTGTTCAGGAAAAATTTATGGAAAACCATGGGGTTCAATGCGGTTTTTGTACACCCGGCATTTTGATGAGTGCCCATGCCCTGTTAGCAGAGAACCCTGATCCTGACCATAAAGAAATCTCCAGAGCCCTGTCCGGCAACCTTTGCAGATGCACTGGATACAGCCAGATTTTTGTTTCAGTCAAGGAAGCTGCCAAACTTACGGATCAACTTAATCAACTTAAAAAAGTGGGGGGCTGAGAATGACTGATATTGAATACATACGACCCCTGAATTTAAAAGAGGCCCTTAGCTTTTTATGGGAAAAGGGAGAAGACACAAAGATCATTGCCGGAGGCACCGATGTAATGGTTGATCTAAGGTCGGATGGACTTGATAAAAAGTATCTGCTGGATATCAGCCGTTTGGAAGAATTAAAGGGAATTGAACTCAATAATAAAGAGCTTTCTGTGGGAGCAGGTGTTACGCTATCTGAAATCTATTCTTCCAAAATCCTTAAATCAAATGCCCTGGCCCTTAAAAAATCCGCTAAGAATTTTGCCAGTAAACAGATCAGAAATATTGCAACCATTGGCGGTAATGTGGCTCATTCATCTCCCTGTGGAGATACGGTCCCGGCTTTGGTTGTCCACGATGCAAAAGCGCTGGTGGCAGATAAAAAGGGCACACGACTCGTATCCATGGAAGAAATGGCAACAAAGGCATACATGTCTTGCCTTTCTCCCGGACAGATCCTTGTCAAATTTATTCTCACCCCCTATCAGGGCGGTTTTACAGATTTTCAGAAAATCGGCAGAAGAAGAGAGCTTGCCGTATCCAGGATCAGTATGGCGGTATTTGTAAAAAAAGATAAAGACGGCAGGATCTCATTCCTCAAGATTGGCCTGGGAGCCTGTACACCCACTCCCTGTAAAATGGAATCCGTGGAAGCGTTTTTGACAGGAAAAATACCCACTGAAAATTTGATATGGGAAGCTGGTGGAATTCTGGCCGGCAATATGATTAAAATTACAGGAAGACGGTCTTCTGCTATTTATAAAGAACCAGCAGTACAAGGCCTTTTCATGCGAATCTTATATCCGGTGGTGAAATCATGAAATCCCAGAATCAATTAAAATACAAATCAATCGGTAAAAATATTGCGCACAGGGATGTGTTGGGGAAAATAAAGGGTGATGCAAAGTTTTGTGCAGACATAGAACTAAAGGATCCGTTAAGCCTCAGGGTATTGAGAAGCACCCGTCACCATGCAGTGATTGAAACTATTGATGTTGCAAAGGCTGTGGCAATCCCGGGCGTGATAAGGGTCTTCACTGTAGTGGATATTCCCGGTAAAAATCTCATGGGAATCATTAACAAGGATCAGCCCCTGCTGGCAAGTGACAAGGTACGTTCAAAGGCTGATCCTGTTGCCCTGGTGGCAGCCTTGACAGACGATATTGCTTTAAAGGCTTTAGCTGCTATTAATGTCAGCTACAAGGATCTTGATCCTATATTTGATATTGAAGATGCCCTTGCCGGCGATGCGCCAAAGATCCATGAAAAAGGAAACATTCTTTTTACGCGCAGGATAAAAAGAGGGGATGCAGCGGCAGCATTCAATGATTGTCATACCATCGTTGAAAAAGAGTATAAGACCCATGCCGTTGAGCATAATTATATCGAACCGGATGCAGGAGCAGGATATGTGGATGAAGATGGAACCCTGGTTATTTATGCATCCACACAAAATCCCCATTATGACCATAAAGAGGTGGTCGGTCTGCTGGATCTTGAAGATGAACAGGTCAGGATTATCCAAGCCGCCACGGGTGGCGGATTCGGGTCCAAGCTTGACCTGAATGTCCAGGGGTTTATCGGCCTTGCGCTTTATCATTTAAAAAAACCGGTACGTTATGTTTATACCCGGGAGGAATCCTATCTTGCCACGGCTAAACGACACCCGTTTATTATTCAAATGAAGACCGGAACCGATGAAAATGGAAAACTTCTTGCCATAAGGATGAGGGCATATTGCAATACAGGAGCATATGGCTCCTATGGCATTGCAGTGGCGACCCGGTCTGCCGTCCATGGTACAGGGCCCTATGAGATTGACCATGTGGATATGGAATGTTCCTGTGTCTACACAAATCAAACCTTTTCCGGTGCCATGAGAGGGTTTGGTGCCCCTCAGATGGCCTTTGCCCATGAAAGCCAGATGGATCTGCTGGCACAAAAACTGGGTATTGATCCCATGGAGATAAGAATTATCAATGGCTTTAAAAAAGGATCAATCAATGGAACAGGCCAGAAACTTGTAAACAGTGTAGGGTTTCAGGAGTGTCTTAAGAGTGTGAAACCTTATTATGAAGAGGCATCAAAAAACTGGCTGACAAAGAAAATATCCCCATTCATAAAGCGAGGAATCGGACTTGGCGGCATGTGGTATGGCATTGGCAATACCGGGGTTCAGAATCCGTCCACAGCTAAGATTGAAATGGATCAAAATGGCAGGATTACCCTTTTCACAGGGTGTGCCGATATCGGTCAAGGCTCCACAACCATCTTAACCCAGATTGCCGGGGAGGTTCTGGGTGTTTTACCCGAAGCCATTCATGTGGTGGTGGGGGACACAAAATTCACAAGTAATGCAGGGGCAACATCCGCCAGCCGGCAGACTTACATTTCAGGAAATGCAGTAAAGGATGCGTCAGATAAGCTTGCCTCTGTTCTTTTGACGGAAGGGTCCAACAAGCTTAAAGTTTCCAAAGCCCTTTTGGAATTTGGTGACCACAGCCTGCATGTTTCAGGAAATATGGATAAATCTGTGGATTTTGCCTGGCTTGCCAAAAGGATACATAAAAAAGGCGGTTCCCTGTCCTGGCAGGGATATTTTGATCCTGAAACCATACCCTTTGATCCTGAAACCGGTCAGGGATCACCATATGCCACCTATGCCTTTGCCTGTCAGCTGGCTCTTGTGGAAGTGGATGTTCTCACAGGGGAGGTCAATGTAAAAAAAATTGTTGCTGCTCATGATGTGGGCAAGGCCATTCATCCTGAAAATGTTATCGGCCAGATTTGTGGAGGTGTGGCCATGGGTGTCGGGTTTGCCCTGATGGAGGAATTTGAATACGGGAAAACTCAATCCATGAAAGATTATCATATCCCCACTTGTGCAGATATGCCCGAAGTTGTTCCCATTATTATTGAAGACAGCGAACCCACAGGTCCTTTTGGCGCAAAGGGAGTGGGTGAACCAGCCTTGATTCCCACGGCACCTGCTATTTTAAATGCAGTAAGTCATGCCCTGGGCAAAAGAATATACAACCTGCCGGCAAACCTGGAAAGGGTGTTAAAGGCAAGTATTGAATCCGGCCAATTTGGCCCATCCGGCCAATTTGGCCCAAAGGAGAAAACAAATGTCTAAAGTATTATTAAAAAATATTGGAACCATTGTCAGTGGCGATATTAAAAACCCCATTATCAAAGGGGATTGCATCTTTATTGAAGACTGTAAGATCAGCCAGATTGGTGATTTTGAAACACTTACGCGCAAAGACGCTGACAGGATCATTGACTGCAACGGCACAACCATAACCCCAGGTCTTATTGATTCCCACTGCCATAGTATTCTGGGTGATTATACATCCCGTCAGAATCAAACAGGATTTCTTGAAAGTGAACTCCATGGCGGTGTAACCACAATGATTTCCGCGGGGGAAGTCCATCTTAAGGGCCGCCCCAAGGACCCGGCCGGGGTAAAGGCCCTGGCAATCCTTGCGTCCAAATCCTTTACCAATTTCAGGCCGGGAGGTGCCAAGGTTGAAGGCGGGGCCGTGATATTGGAAAAAGGGCTGACACTGAAAGATTTTCAAGAAATGGCAAAAGAAGGGGTTCACATTGTCGGTGAAATAGGACTAGGTTCGATAAAAAACCCTGAAGAAGCAGCACCCATGGTAAAATGGGCAAGGGAGTGCAATATGACCATCATGATGCACACTGGTGGTACTTCCATTCCCGGCTCCAGCACAGTGACCGCTGATATGGTCATAAAGACAGACCCTGATATTGCCTCCCATGTCAATGGAGGGCCCACTGCGGTTTCCTTTAAAGAGATAGAAAAACTGGTTGAAAATACACAGATGGGCTTGGAAATTGTCCATTGCGGTAATCCCCTGATAGCCGTTGAGGCAGGCAGACTTTTTGTGGAAAAAGGTGTTCTGCACAGGGTTATCATTGGAAATGATGCGCCGTCGGGAACAGGGGTGGTTCCTTTGGGAGTTCTCAGAGTCATTAATCACCTGGCAAGCCTGACCCCCATCACAGCTGAACAGGCCATTTGCATGGCAACTGGCAACACTGCCCGTATCCATAAGCTGAACCGGGGTATTATTGAGCCCGGCATGGAAGCAGACCTTGTGATTATGGATACCCCCATGGGATCAGTGGGAAAGGATGCTTTATCTGCCATTGAAGCAGGTGATGTGCCAGGGGTGGCCATGGTTCTGGTGGATGGTGAAATTGTGGTTCAAACAAGCAGGAATACTCCCCCAGCCACACGTAAACCCGTTATATTATAAACCCGGCTGTTATTTAAACGGGGGTTATCAGGAGAATTATTGTGCAAGTCAATCTGGAATTATGTACTGGATGCGGTTTCTGCATAAGGGACTGCCCGGTTGAAGCCATAAATATCGTCAAAAAAAAAGCAAGAATTGATTCTGCAAAATGTACCCATTGTAATGTTTGTTTCAGAGTATGCCCTGAAAAAGCCATTATTGTCCTGGATGATGTACCTGAAACAAGTGTTGAATGTGATGCCTGTCCCATTAAATGCCGGGTACCTGTGAATGCTCTGGGAGCCTGCCAGAGATATTTTAATCAGGGCGGTATCCTTGTAAGAACAACTCTGGTTCATACCTTTGATGATGTCAAGAATATTGTGGGTCCCGAACCTGTAGAAATTATAAGAAAACCGGTTATCACGGCCATTGGGTCCGGCACGACCTACCCCTGCTGCAAACCGGCTCCTTATATTGTCAGTGAAAAACGAAATGACATTGATGTTGTCACTGTGGTCACGGAGGTTCCTTTGAGCTACAGCTCCGTACTGGTTAAAGTTGATACGGACGTGAACATTGGAAAGGAAGGATCAAAAATTTTTATTGGCAAGAGGGTTGTAGGAATGGTTGAAACCGAACAATATGGATCAAAGATGCTTCATATTGGCGGGGTTAACCGGCTCACTGGAGAAAACGGATTTCTTGTGGCAAAAACCATCACTGATATTGCCAATCAAAAAGAGGTGAAACTCAAGATTGAAAACGGAAGCCGGCTGAACATTCAAGTGGGACAACCCCCCATAATAGATGGCAGGACCATTGCTAAAATGAGAGTGGGGTGCGGCAGTGCAGTGCTTGGGATTTTTGCGCCACAGCTTTGCCTTGTAGCCGACGAGGTCATTGTCCTGGATTCACATGTCACAGGGCTCATGAGTGAGCATGTAGCAGGCAATTATGCCGGCGTAAAACCCAGTGGTGTTTCATTGAAATTCAAGAAAAGCACACCAGGCCGCTATTTTGGAGATCATGGACAGGGGTGGGGGGCCACCTCCATCACAAAGCCCGAAGATATCATTGATTCCGTGGACATGACCATTGCAAAGGAAGGCATGACCATTCTTATTACCGAGACCACAGGACAAAACGGGGCCATGTTCAAGCTGGACAGCCAGGCCAGACTTATGAGCATTCCCATGACGGAAAAGGCAGACTTTGCTCTTAAAACAATCAATGATTCCTGTGAGCCCTCTCTTGTTTCTGCCATGTACACGGCAGGAAGTGGTGGAAGTGCAAGGGCAGGTGTAACAAAATTCCCCATTAAACTGACCCGGGCTGTGCATGAATCCAGAGCCAGCCTTACCATAGGGGGAGCTTTTGCATATGTTATGCCTGGCGGCGGTATATCCTTTATGGTGGATGTAAGCCGGGTGAAATCAGGATCATTCTATTGGACCCCGACACCTGCCACCATCTGTCCTGTCGAGTATACCATGGAATTAAAAGACTATAAGGCCATAGGCGGGCATGTTGAGGCCATGAAGCCCTTTAAGACCAATGAACCATTTAAATCGTCTCCTGGTTTACAAAAGGATGGAAAATAAGACCCCTTACCCATGACAGATCAAACTATTGTAAAACTGGAAGACCAAACCGGAGTGATGGCCCAAAACGGTCCCATGCGGATTATTATCCAGGCGTGGGATAAAAAAAGGCCTGATCTCAAATTGGCTTTAAAAGCAGCTGAATTTGCTTTTACCTGCCTTGCACAGGTTGCACAACAACAAACAATCCTCAGGCACCACCACAATTATTTGCCCAAAGGGTTGGAGCCCATCCCCCGGGAAATGGTGGAGAGTGTAATGGTCACAGGAGAAATGGATTTGACACCAATGGCAGCCGTGGCAGGCAGTATTGCCGATGCAGTGGCAGACTGGCTGTTCAATCGCAAAATGAGCCGCGTTATTGTTAATAACGGGGGTGATATTGCCATAAGGCTTGCAGAAAATGAAACTGCCAGAGTCGGCATCAGAACTGATATTAAAACTCAGGCGATATCCCATGTGGTGGAATTGTCATCTCGACACTCTTGCTGGGGTATTAATACCAGCGGTTTGGGTGGAAGGAGCCTGACCCGGGGGATTGCTTCGGCTGTAACCGCCTTTGCCAGAACCTCATCCCTTGCCGATGCAGCAGCAACAGCCATTGCCAATGCCTGTTTTGTAAAAGATGATGCCATTATTCAGGTCATAGCTCAGGAAATTGACCCACTTACGGATATCCGGGATATTCCGGTTACAGTGAAGGTCGGACAATTAAGAAAAACCTCTGTTATACAGGCCATGAATAAGGCAATAAAAAAGGCGGAACAATATATTGGAATGGGGATCATACAGGGTGCGTTTATAGCAGTGGGGAATGAATTTTTATCAACCCATGGCTTTAATAAAAGGATTGCCCCATTGAAATCTATTTGTCCTCAAACACAATATTATTAAATAAATTATTGGGTTAACCTAAAACACAAAAAAAAGGAGAGTCAGGCATGAAACACATCAGTTTTATTATCGCAGCATTATCTTTTGCAGGCGTTTTTCTTTTATTTCACACAACCATGTCCATTGCAGAAGAAAAAACAGGGGTCATTGTGGTGGATGTTCAGGGTGATTTCACCACATTAAAGAACGGATCTCTGGCATGTAACAGTACGGACAAGGCCTATGTTGATAAAGTGGTGGAGGCTACCAGAGCCCTCAGCAAAAAAGGATACCTTGTCTTTGCCACACAGGACTGGCACCCGGCAGACCACATGTCGTTTTTTTCAAACCACGCAGGGAAAAAACCCTATGAGGTTATGAAAATTGATGGAAGAACACAGGTCCTGTGGCCGCCTCATTGTGTGCAGGGAACAGAAAATGCCAGAATCCTTGTGGACAACAATCTGTTCATGGCTGTCGTGAAAAAAGGCAAAAATCCAAAATATGACAGCTACTCCGGTTTTCAGGACGATGGGGGTGATATAACAGAAATGAATTCCATACTGAAAAGAAACGGGATACAAAAGCTTTTGGTGTACGGGATCGCAACTGACTACTGTGTAAAGGCAACTGCCATAGATGCAGTTGAAGCAGGATTCGAAGTCACAGTCATAGAGGATTTGTGCAGGTACGTAGCACCCGACACATCGGCAAAGGCATTGCAGGAGATGAAGGATAAAGGAATAACCATAGTAAAGGAATTATCGTTGTAAAAAGCCTGGGAAAATCTATCCGCCACAATCATTTTCATGACTGAGGTCTTAGGGGTTCCTTATGACCGCCACGGGGAGAAGATTTCTTCTTCTCCCCCTATCGATGTTTTAAAATTCTCTATCTTCCCAGAATTGTTCAGGATTTCCCTTGCTGCCATATCCAAAAAAATCATCACCCTTGAGAAATAATCCGTTCAGCAAAGGAGCGTTCTTAATACCCCAGCGGACCCAGTCGTGCCATAGCCCCGGGGGTTTATTAAAAGGACAGGTCCTGATGCAGTTGGAACAGTCACACCCGTTGCGGACCCAGTACTGAAAGCAGGTTTCAGCATTGATATGCCAGGTGTTAACGCCCTTGCGGTTTGAAATATTATGCGGTTCAGCAGATGGGGGACCGAACATGATACTCTGGCTTGGGCATTTTTCAGCACACTTTTCACAGATCATGCAGAAATCCCTGACACCAAATTCAATGGGGCTGTCCGGCAACAGCGGCAGGTTGGTGAAAACCTTTGCCAGACGAACCCTGGGACCGTAGTTGGGTGTTATCAAAAGCCCGTTTCTGGCGATTTCTCCAAGGCCTGCATCAATGGCAATGGGAATACTACAGGCTGTATCATTGCCGCAGGGAATCGCGTCAAACCCCAGTGGTAATTCGGCCGTCCCAATCCCAGGCGTACAAACCCATGCGCCCTCCCCTCACCCCAAGGGCATATTCATTTTCAAGGCGCCAGGCCGCATTAACCAGGGCCTGATCATATAGCCTGTATCCGGTCTTGTCTCTGGGTGCAACCGTTGCAAAATAAAATTGCTCTTTAAGCGCCAGCATCTCCGGATCCCATAAAGGGCGCTTGAACATCTCGTTTCTTTGATCAAAAGGCAATATATCGCCTATTACATAACGTTGTGCGCCGTCTTTTACATGAGAAATTGAACCCAGATCCATACCGGTTTTTCCTTTACTCTACAAATCATTGTCCTGGCCGCCACTGGCCCCGTAAACAACCTGGTTTAACCGCTCCGGCAGGGTTTGGGCAATCATTTTACCAAGCATTGCCTTGGGTTTGCTGATCAACGAAACTGTGAATAGTGCCACCTGAACGTCAGGTACCAGGGTGGCACTCGAGGGCATCTACAGGCAGATGGTGGCAGCGTTACAGGAGAGATTGATCAGCTCGGATGCCGGTGCCATGCGTGCCCCTTCAATAAGGTCATCCGCCTTCACCTGGCGGGCGTCAGCACAGGGTCTGCACACCAGGATAGGTACCTCATGGGCCTGGAGGTGGGCCAGAAGATCATCGGCAATATCGCCTGTAGCTGCTCTTACATGAGTGATGATCCCTTCTTTGGCAAGGTAAACGGCCTCATCCAGAAGAAATACAGTAACATTTTTACCTTCTTTCTGGGCGATGGTTGCCAGATGAATACCGCGGGTTGAACGGTTGGTGTTGTTGGTACCACAGGAAATGCAGATAACGACATTGTTGGTCATGGTTGTTCTCCTTGTTTTTAAAAAAAAATAAATAAATGTTTTTTTGCCTTTTGTCAAGATGAAGATAAATTTTGCTTTCCCTCTTTTTAAAAAAGTGACTTTTGTTTGAATTTTTTATTGGGGATTCGGCATTTCAAATTTTCAATTATGTCGTTTTCCTTTGCCCCTTGAAAAATTATTGACCAATCTTTGCAAAATTCTTTCTGAGCAACAGAAGAATACTCCACGATAGATATATTTTTCTCAATAGTTTTAATATTTACAGGTTCATTAATCAGAAGTTCTTTTTCCTGGGCAGTCATTACTGGAAATCCATAGGGAATATTAATATGTTTCAATTTCCCTTTAGATTTCATCCTTTCAAGAATAAAATCCAAATGATTCATCAGTCTTTGTCGTATCATTAACTGAGAAGTTTCAATTATAACGTTTTTTGCCCGGTTATTAGCATCCTGAAGCGTTGTTTCGATTTCATAGCCAACACTATTTCTACCCGATGCCATAGCGGCTAATGTTGTTGTCCCCATTCCCGAATAAGGATCCAGAACCAAATCGTCTTTGGCAGAATACATGTTTATTAATCGGTAGACCAGTTCAAAGGGATATGCAGCACTTCTTTTGCGGGTATCTTTATCATTGAGAGCTTGCCCAGTCCCTTTTATGTCAAACCAGATATCTGAAAACCAAAGATTTCGTTCTTCCCAAAATAGAGCACTTGCTCGTCTATTTTGCTTGTCGGTCTCTTTTTTGAATTCTCTTTTTGAGCCTTTTCTTAAGATCAGGATATATTCATGTTCCAAAGTAACATACGCGCCTGCCGGCAACATACCAGAGCCCATAAATTTATTGGGGGCGTTGGTTTGTTTCCTCCAAAGAATACAAGGAAGCGATGAAAAACCCAATTTCTGTGTAAAATCAAGGATTCTAGCATGATTAGTATATAGTGCAAAATTGCCATTGATTGTTCGAGTCGCATCACCAATATTGATACAGGCAAATCCTCCTGGTTTTAAAACTCTGTATACTTCAGTCCAAGTGGCATCAAGTATTTTATGCATTGACTCAAAAGCACCAAATCCATCACCTTTTGATAATTTATTTTTAACAGAAGAACTTTGTTGAGAAAACATATCATCCCACATCTCAATCATTGGGTATGGAGGAGACGTGACCATTAAATCAATGCTTTCATCAGAAAGTTCTTTCATATATCTTGAATCAGAGAATATCGATTTATGTTCTGTTTTCATATTGTCCCCATAAATATTTTTGCAAGTTTTTAGCATTTTTAACCTTTTAAGTAAATCAGATTCGATTATAAATTCTATTAATCAAAAATCATGAGAAAAAATTGTGGTCTCGGAAAATTCACTTGTAAAAAAAATAATACCAGTATATCAAAATAGCAATGAAACCAGGTATGGAACAAATAAAAAAAGATTGCGATCAGTTTAATCTCTCGGGATTGCAAAGCGCCATACCCTTATCAGCCGGGTTTGCAAACCAGAACTATAAAATCAGGACCGACCAGGGCGATTTTTTTTATCGGATCTGTCTCCAGCAATCCAATCCTGCGTTCATCCATTGGGAGATTGAATTGCTCTTGTCACTTCGACTATTTGATTTCCCAACGGCTTATATGCTGGCTTCAAAAGAAGGAGATTATTTAATCGACACAGACCATGGCAGGGTCATGATTTATGAATTTAAAAAAGGGCATGAACCATTACTAAACCCAAATACTGTGGGGGAAATTGCCAGAGCCCTTGCCAGGTTAAATCTATTTATAGACTGGGATAAATTTTTCCGAAAGAATGTGATCAACATGGACAACTGCATGAGCCTGATAGAAAAATTCAAAGAGGCGCCTATGCAGTACCCGGAAGTGTACACTTATTTTGAGGATCAAACCCTGTTTTTAAAATCGTTTGTCCGAAAGGATCTGCCAAAAGGGATTATCCACGGAGATTGCTTCCCTGACAACACCATTTTTCAGGGAGACAGGCTTGTAGCAATTATTGATTTTGAGGAGGCTTGTGTTGACCAATTATTGATGGATATAGCTATGACCATAAATGGATTCTGTTTTGTTAACAATCAGATGGATCCAGTACTGATGAATGTCTTTTTACGGGAATACAACACTATCAGACCATTGACACCGGAGGAACTGGAATTGCTGCCCCATTACATCCAATGGGCTGCCCATGGGATGATATCGTGGCATTTGAGGCATTATTTAATATACAAAAAGAATGACAAGCAGTTTGAAAGAGTAATGGAACTGATGAATCGGGTAAAAACATTAAGAAATACACAAATACCAAAAATAGAGATGTAAAACCATGAAAAAAGAGAATTCATTTTTAATACAGGGGCTTGATCCCCATGATTTTTGCCGCAAGTATGGTACACCGTTGTATGTCTATGATGCGGATATCATCAAACAGCAGGTCGAAAAATTTAAAATTGCATTTGGCACAATAAACTATAAGGTGATGTATGCGGTAAAATCATGCAGCAATATCAGTATTATAAAATATATGAAGCTTTTGGGTACAGGCCTGGACACGGTATCCATTCCTGAAGTGCAGATGGGATTGAGCCTTGGTTTTGATCCCGAAGACATCGTTTTTACGCCCAATGTGGTGGACTTCAATGAAATTAAAAAGGCGGTTGATTCCGGTGTTTCAATTAATATCGAGAACCTTCAGAACCTTGAATCTTTTGGGAAAGAATATGGATCAGCTTATCCTGTGTGTGTGCGACTGAATCCAAATATGATATCGGAGATAGAAAGTGGTAAAGCAACCGGGCTTGATTTCGCCTCTGTCAACAAAGAGCATTATGACAAGGTAAGTGATGCACAGGTCAGTGCATGGCATAATCAATCCAAATTCGGAATTTCTTTGACCCAGTTTGATGATATCCTGAAAATAGTTGAAAAATACGGATTGCGCATTAATGGCCTTCATCTGCACTCAAGTCATGTCATACTCGACAAGGCGGTATTTGAAAAAGGAGTTAAAAGCCTGTTTGAAATCGCCAGACAATTTGAGCATCTCGAGTATATTGATTTGGGTGGAGGTATCATGGTCAGGCATAAACCGGATGACGTGGTGATAGAACTTTCAGATGCCGGTCCTATCCTGAAAAGAGAATTATATGCCTTCTGTCGTGAAACCGATAAAACCATTACCGTGTGGTTTGAGCCTGGGCGGTTCCTCATGAGCGAGGCAGGGTTTCTATTTACAGAGGCAGTGGTCCTGAAGACCAATGGCTGGATCGATTTTGTGGGAACCAATACCGGGTTCCATCACCTGGTCCGGCCAATGATGTATAATGCCTATCATTCCATAGAAAATATTTCCAACCCCAAAGGTCCAATCAAGAAATATAATGTTGTTGGAAATCTATGCGAGATTGACAACCTGGCGTGTGACCGGGAACTCAATGAGGTCAGGGTGGGGGATCTGTTGATGATTAAAAATGCCGGAGCTTATGGGTTTACCATGTCGTCCAATTACAATTCCAGGCCAAAGCCGGCGGAAGTGTTGATCATTAACGGTCAAGACAAATTGATACGTAAACGGGAAACCTATGCAGATTTAGTCAGGAACCAGGTGGAAATTGCATTTTAATGTTTGATTAATCGTTATACATTAGGATCGGAAACAACGACATGACCTTGAATCAGGAGAATATAAATGCTTCGTGTTTTTAGTGACGAATTGATAAACCCGAAAAATTTTGTTGTCACCATTGAACTGGTGCCGGGACGTGAATCATTTGGTGCCGGTACCGATACCCTGGTGGGCATCGCCAAAGATGCTTTTGCCGACGGCAGGGTTTCTGCCGTATCCATCACGGACAACCCCGGCGGTAACCCTTCGTTGTCCCCGGATGTTCTGGGATATGAAATTTTCAAGCATGGGCTGGATGTGATTGTTCATTTTACCTGCCGGGACATGAACCGGGTCGGCATGGAAAGCCGTGCACTTCAACTGGCCCGTATGGGCATGAAAAACATTCTATGTCTGACCGGGGACTACAGCGGGAAGGGCTTTGGTGGGCGGGGTACTCCCGTGTTTGATCTGGATTCTGTACTTTTGACCCGCATGATGCAGGGATTGAGCGACCGCATGATGGCTTCGGGTGATCCAGAGCCCTTTTTTACAGGATGCGGGGTTTCACCCTTTAAAACATTGAAATCAGAATGCCTGGCACAGTATAAAAAACTGGACAAGAAAATTGATGCGGGTTCTGATTTTGTCATTACCCAGCTTGGCTATGATATCAACAAGTTCAATGAACTGATCCGATACCATAATGAAAAACATGCATTAATACCGGTAATGGCTTCGGTATATCTTCTCAGCCCAAAGGCAGCCCGGGCCATGAACCGAGGCAGGGTGCCCGGTGCCTATGTGTCTGATACCCTGTATGAAACAGTGGTCAAGGAGTGGAAAACCCCAAAAAAAGGCCTCAAGGCCGCCATTGAACGGGCGGCCTGTCTGGGCGTTGTCCTCAAGGGATTCGGATACCGGGGGATTCACATTGGCGGTATACACCGGAATTTCAAGACCATTGCCCGTATCCTGGACCGCATGGAAGAGATTGAAGATAATTGGCCCGACTATATGCATGAATTTTCCGGCAAGGAAAAAAGCGGCTATTATTTTTACGATCAGATCATTAAAGATGAGACAGTTCCTGCTTCAAGACCCTTCCTGAAGAAGAGTGTGCTGGAGTACTGGCCCTATAAAATGCTTTGTTTTGCCCACAATCTCTTTTTTGACAAAACAGGTGCAATGGCATCGGTTTATCGAAAATTGGCCGCCTATCTGGATTCTCATAATAAATCATGGATATTGAAACGCTGTTTGGAAGACCCTATAAAAATACCCCTGCTGTCCTGCCAAAGTTGCGGAGACTGCGGCATCCAGCATGTTGCCTTTCTATGTCCGGAATCCGGATGTCCCAAGCATACGCGCAACGGCCCCTGCGGCGGTAGCCGGGAAGGTTCCTGTGAGGTTTACCCGGACAAGGACTGTATATGGGTACGGGCATACAACCGTCTGGATAATGCCGGTAAACAGCCCTTCTTTCTAAAAGACAAGGTGCCCCCCAGAAACTGGGAGTTGAACAAGACCTCGTCTTGGATCAATTTTCACCTGAACCGCGACCATCAAAAATAAAGGTTCTAAATGATAAAAAAAATTCATAGGCTTGTTTGTCTCCTATTGGTCATTTTTTCTGCTGTCGCTTCCATTTCCGAGGGCAGTAATTTTTCTATCCATGGGAATCAACAAAAAAATAAAAATATTTTTCAGATTACACTGCTGCACACCAATGATCACCATGGCCGATTCTGGAAAAACTCTAAGGGTGAATACGGCATGGCTGCAAGGAAAACATTGATTGACCGGATCCGGTCCGAGGTTGAATCCCAGGGCGGATTTGTGCTTTTATTGGATGCAGGTGATATAAATACGGGGATGCCTGAGTCAAAAATGTTCAATGCAGAACCCGATATAAAAGGGATGAATCTTTTGGGCTATGATGCCATGGCCGTGGGAAATCATGAGTTTGATAATACCCTCTCCATTCTCCGTACCCAGCAGTCCTGGATGAAATTTCCCCTGTTGTCTGCCAATATTTATGATAAAATAACGAAAAAACTGCTTTTCGACCCCTTTGTAACATTTAATTTTAAAGGATTGAAAATCATTGTATTGGGTCTGACCACGGAAGATACGATCACCCAGGGCAATCCTGACAATATTAAAAACATTGAGTTTACCAGTGTCATTGACTATTGCAGGGATATGGTCCCTCAATTAAAAGACAGATCAGATATCCTTATTGCCCTTACCCATCTGGGGTATTATCCAGATGCAGCCCATGGTTCAAATGCCCCGGGTTCCGTCTCCCTTGCCAGAGCTGTTAATGGAATTGATGTGATTGTGGACGGTCACACCCATACAATGCTTGAATCGCCTGATGTACAGAATAATACCATCATTGTCCAGGCCGGAGAATATGGAAAATATCTGGGAAGGCTGGATCTTACATATTCAAACAAAAAATTGATACAAAAAGCCTATAAATTGATTCCCGTCAACCTGAAAAAACAAATTAAAAAGGACAACAAAACGGTTCATGCCTTTGTTGAAACAGAAATCCCAGAAGATCCTCAGGTACTCAGTTTTTTATCAGAATACCAAAAGATCGGAAAAGATAAACTTTACACGGTGATTGGTTCATCAAACGGCAAATTTATTGGTGACCGGGATATTATCAGGAATTTTGAAACCAACCTTGGCAACCTTTTGTGCCGGGCTGCCATATCCAAAACATTTGCAGACCTCTCCATTGTGAATTCCGGTGGTGTAAGAGCAAGTCTTCCTTCGGGCAATATTACCTATAAGGATGTTCTTAAGGTAAGCCCCTTTGGCAATACCCTTTGTACTGTCATGTTGACAGGTAAGGAACTGATAACATACCTTGAAAAAGCGGTTAACATGGAAAAAGATACGGGGGGTTTTGCCCAGATTTCAGGTGTCACCATTTTTGTTTCTCAAAAAAAAATCACCAGTGTGTTGGTCGGCGGTAAGATCGTGTCTGATTCCAAAAAATATAAACTTGCGCTTCCAAGCTATATGGCCGGCGGGGGGGATGGATATCCAAAGATATCCACCCATCCTGAGTTCATTGACACGGGATTTGTGGATGCAGAAGTTTTAAAAGAATATATTTCAAAAAACTCACCCCTGGCAATCCAGGATTTTCAGCCGGAGCATGATGTGATTTTAAATTAATTTCTGGTCATACAAAACAAAAACCGGCAGATTTTAGATCCAACCGAACCAATTGCGACGTGCATATCTGAAACAATTGATATAAATTTAGTAACGTGGCTGTTTGTGAGCCCCTAGTTCGCCCTGGGGCTTAAAATAGTTTGTAAAAAATTAACGTAATTTATAAGCAGTTGATGAGCTGTATTCTCTTTTAACACGTAATAGTGCTTGCTCTCCAAATTTAAAATTACCAGGCAAATCATCGTATAGACCATCCTTATTTTCGCCCAACAATAAAGGAGGGAATATCTGCGGCTGGCTCCATAAAAAAACCGCCATGACTCAACGGACTCATATATGCAGTTAAAACCGTGTTCCCATAGGCATCAACCATGCTCAGAGTAAGTTTGTTGTTACCACCAAACGCATTACATGCTGTAGACAAGCCGCAGATATTTATGGTTGTGTGTTTGAATAAATACTCCTTAAAATGATTTTAGAAATAAAACCTGGAAATTATGAATCAAACATACTAAGCTTTGCAACTTTCAGAATATTAAAAATAATACTGAAATATGTCGCTAAGGGTCCACTCAAAAATTAATTACCAATTTTGGGAGTTGAGTCGCCTGTCCGGCAAGGCGTGGAAACTAAGGCATATCAAGTATATGTCGTGTTTTCACAACGCTGCCGGACAGGATGAAT
>Ga0164315_10000749_pt1 | contig 23273 bp, 18 predicted proteins | sample GuaBasSedimGuay6_FD_113737 | JGI IMG/M metagenome (GOLD analysis project Ga0164315, IMG submission 113737) | Subseafloor sediment microbial communities from Guaymas Basin, Gulf of California, Mexico - Guay6, Core 4569-2, 0-3 cm | ecosystem: Environmental > Aquatic > Marine > Hydrothermal vents... | reverse complement strand
GCCGACCAAAGCAGTTGTTGCCATCGCCGAGCGTGCGAGTCTTCGCGTCGGCGAAATAAAGGCGGAAGAGCTCGGCCCATTGCTGCCAGACGCGATCACGCTGGATGGGCAACCGGAATCGGCGCTCGGCAACCTGATGGTCGATGCGTTACTTGAAATGCACGATGCTGATGTTTCCTTTCAAAATGTCTCCGGCGGCATACGTGCGATCTTGCCGGCCGGGAAGCTCACCTTTGGTAGCGTCTACCAAATGTTCCCGTTTGATAATCGCGTGGTTATTCTGGAATTACCTGGTGCAGACCTGCGACGTATCATCGAGCAACAAGTCCACAATGTTGGTCGCCGCGCCGGATTTTCAGGAATGCGGGTCTTCGTCGATTGCGATGACAACAATATGAGCATCACGATGTTGCTTGCTGACGGCCGGGAAATTCAGGACGACGAAAATATCAGGTTCCTGACGAACGACTTCCTGGTGCTTGGTGGAAGTGGAATGCTAACCCCCGTGATGCCGGAGGGCGGTTTCCAGTATTCGAATGACTTACCTTTGATCCGCGACACGCTCGTAGACTGGTTCCGCATTCACGACGGTCAAATTCTCGCGGAGCAATTCCTGAATCCGGAGAACCCTCGCTGGAACCTGCCCGACCCTCTTCCTGCGGAATGCTCGTTGTAAGGATCACTCGACCTGGCGCCCGCCGGCGCCAATATCTCCGTGCCACGTCCTGGTTGCCAATCTCAATGCTCTACCCGGGGAGCGCAGCGAAATCACGGATGTATTTCCGACGATGACCGTTACAGTGTGGCGTCTCCTGCTATATTGCCGCCGTGAATGATTACGACGTAATTATCCTGGGTGGTGGCGCCGCGGGCCTCATGTGCGCCATTGCGGCGGGCAATCGTGGGCGCCGCGTCATCGTGCTTGAGGGCTCTAACAAGGTCGGCAAGAAAATTCTTATGTCGGGTGGCGGCCGATGTAATTTCACCAACCTGCATTGTGAATCGTCACGTTTTCTCTCGGCCAACCCGAATTTTTGCATCTCCGCTCTCAGTCGATACACACAATGGGACTTTATCGCACTGGTCGAGAAACACGGCATCGCATATCACGAGAAAGCCGCGGGACAACTCTTCTGTGATAAGTCATCAAAAGACATTCTCGCCATGCTTGAGAGGGAGTGCGCACAAGTCGATGTGAACATTCTCACGCAGTGCGATATTACGACCGCGACGAAGAATGAGCGGTTTCATGTAATCAGTGATGGCGAAGAGTTCGTATCGGAATCGCTGGTTATTGCCACCGGCGGACTGTCTATTCCGAAAATGGGTGCATCTGACTTTGGCTACCGGCTGGCGAAACAGTTCGGCCTGAAAGTGCTCGACACACACGCCGGTTTAGTTCCGTTTACGTTCACTGGCAGCATGCACGAATTGACGGAGCGCCTGTCCGGCATAAGCTTGCGTGCCACGATCAGCACCTCTGGCGTAGCTTTCACCGATGACGTTTTGTTTACTCATCGCGGCCTCAGCGGCCCGGCCGCTCTCCAGTCATCCAACTACTGGATCCCCGGCAAAGAGCTTCAACTGGACCTGTTGCCAGGTTCGGATGCTGCAGCGTTGTTACTGAATGCGAAAACATCGCAACCGAAAGCCCGGTTGCGAACAGTTCTGTCTGAAGTCCTGCCGCGTGCACTGGTACTCGAGCTACAGGCCAGGTTGTGGTCCACAGCGGCGGAGAAAATACTGGCCGATATTCCTGATAAGGAGTTGCGACAGCTGGCAAGCCAATTGGGCAACTGGACTCTGAAACCGGCAGCTACGGAGGGTTATCGCACAGCGGAAGTAACCCTCGGTGGTATCGATACGAATGCATTGTCTTCAAAAACAATGGAGTCCAGGCAGCATGCGGGTCTTTATTGTATTGGTGAAGTAGTCGACGTAACCGGGCATCTCGGCGGATTCAATTTCCAATGGGCCTGGTCATCTGCACAGGCTGCGGGCCAGGTTGCATGAAATTCCCGACGCTGGCTTTCCTCGGCATCACTACATTCTTTTCGATGCAGGCTTCTGCAAATATAACTATTACCGGACTGCCGGAGCCGGTGGAAAATAATGCCAGATCTTTGATAAGACTCGCATCCACATCATGTGATACCGCGCAATGGCGTGTCGAAAGACTGTATCGCAACATGGATAAGCAGCTTCGCGACGCATTGCGTGCGCTGGGCCATTATCAATATGAATTCGATAAAACACTTTCGTTTGACGATTCAGCGTGCTGGTCCGCCACGCTTGAAGTTACGTTGGGTGATCCTGTGTTATTGCGCGACGTCAGCGTGAATATTACCGGCGATGCACAAAACGACAGCGCAATTCTACGGCGTATCAACCCAAGGATGCTGCTGCCTGAGAGTGTCCTCAATCACGGCGAGTATGAAACATTCAAACAATTCGTAATGAGCATGCTGAAAGCGCGCGGATATTTTGCAGCAATGCTCGTCGAGCATTCTGTCGTGGTTGATGAATCATTAAGCTTTGCAGATATTCATCTCGAGGTTGACTCAGGGCCCCGCTATGCATTCGGGCCAATTGATTTCAGTGAACTGATACTGGATAAAAGCCTGCTCTTGCGTTACGCCAGATTTTCTCCTGGAGACGCCTATGACGATGTTGCGATTGCCGAGTTGTATGAATCACTAAACGGCAGCGGCTACTTTAGCTCGGTGTCGATTGACACCGAGCCAGCCACCGATGGCAGTTACACGGTTCCGGTATTTGTCTCGCTTTCGCCGGGTGTACGTCGAATTTATACAACCGGTCTGGGGTATGCCACGGATATTGGCTTGCAGGGACGACTCGGTTACACGAACCGTCGACGTAACAGTAAAGGACATCAGTTCGAAAGCCAGATGATCGTGGCACAGGTGAACTCGGAAATTACCGGCACCTATCGATGGCCGCGAGGAGATCCGAACAAGGAATGGGTCGGGCTTTTCGGCGGATTCCAACGAAAACGAACCGAAACGAGTGATTCGAATACGGTAACCCTGGGTGTGCGGGTGGCGCGCAATCGCGGCGAGCACTGGCTTGAATCGCCTTACATTAACCTGGCCAACGAAGACTTCAGGGTTGGTGAGCAGGTCGACAGCACCCGCCTGCTCACGCCGGGCATCAACTGGGAGTCAACTGTCGGTCGTGAAATCAGTCGCATGCAGTCCGGGAGGCGAATCAATCTCGATATCAAGGGCGCGCACGAGAACCTGGGCTCGGATACCTCATTTCTGCAGTTAACCGCCGCTGCAAAGTGGGTCGTCTCGTTCAGTGACGCGAACCGTCTGCTCATCAGGGGAGATCTCGGCTACACGGCAAAAACTGAAGTCGAGGACTTGCCGCCGACGGTGCGCTTTTTCGCTGGTGGCGACAATTCCGTACGCGGCTATGACTTTGAGACGATTGGACCTGTTGATGCAGACGGCAACGTTACTGGTGGCAACAACCTCGCAGTCTTCAGTCTGGAATACGATCGCCTGATCAGCAAATCCTGGTCCGTGGCTGCTTTTGTCGATACGGGCAGTGCGTTCAATGACTTTGACGTGGACTTCAAAACCGGCGCAGGGATTGGCATACGCTGGTACTCACCGCTTGGGCCCATTCGCGTCGATGTGGCGCATCCACTGGGTGAGTCAGATCGCAGTACACGTTTGCACATCACGCTTGGGCCCGACTTGTGAAAAAGGGCTTACGAAAATCCCTGCGCTGGCTCGCTGTCATAGTCGCCTTTTTGAGTGTTACGACAGCTTTGATCGTCGCTACCGAAACCGGCACACGCTGGGCGTTAGATAGAGTGCTTGGCGGAGTCGCCGGACTCGATATTCACGACATTCGAGGCACGCTGCTTACGAACCTAGAGGTCGGGCGTATCGACTATGCCAACCCGAACGCGGCACTGGCGTTGATAGAGATAGATATCAATGTTTCCTGGTCAAGAACATTATTGGGGCGACTAACGTTGCAACATTTGTCGGTGAGCGAAGTTCACTATCAAAATCTCAAACAGGAAAGTATTGAACCGAAGCCACTGGAAATATCGATTCCGGAGATCCCGTTCTCCATATTGGTAGACTCCATAACCGCACAAGCGGTAACTGTTAATGGCAATCGCGTGACGGATGTTGCGGCCCGGATGCCTGAACTTCGCAGTGACAGCCTGCGAACTCCAGGAGCCACGGCCAGCTTCTCCGACATTGAAATCGCTATCAGCAATTTCTCAATTCATTTTGACGATGACCTGCCAGTAGATGGACAGCTAGAGTGGCAATACTCGGATGGTGAATGGATCGGTAAAGCGACCGTTGCGGGATCCCTAAGGCAGTTGCGTTTTCAACACGAGCTGTTGGCACCACAAACGGCCACGGCATTCGGCTCCGTGCGATTGCTGAATCAGACTGTGCCATTGATCGATGCAACTGTCCGTGCCGATTACTGGCTATTCGGTCAATGGACGGTTGCTAACGGCGAGCTGGTCATAAAAGGCACGAAGGATGTATATAGTGCTACCGCATCCGCGACTGTGACAAACGAACAATCATATTCAGCTGAAATCCAGGCCATAGGGAATGGTAGTAGTACCGGCCTCGAAGCTGTAGAAGTCAGGGCACAATCTGCGCTTGGCCGCGTGCTGGCAAGCGGCAGTATTGCATGGTCACCGGACCCCGCACTCGATATGCAGGTCAATGGCGAAAATATCGATCTGGCTGACTTTTTGCCGGTCGCGCCCGGAAAACTCGATACGACATTTTCTCTTACTGCCAGTAGTCCAACCAATTTCGTCGTGGATGTCACCTCACTGAGCGGAACGTACAACGACCAGGCTGTGAATGCGCTTGGTAGTTTTTCCCGTGTTGACGCGGTATACCTGTGCACAGAATGTGAATTGTCCGTTGGGCAGAACAACATTTCTTTTGATGGTTCGGTGAGTGGGCGCTCTCTTGCAGCTTCGTTTGCTATCGATGCGAATTCACTTGGCCATTTGTGGCCTGAGCTTGGCGGTTCGATTGCTGGTGACGGGGTTTTGCGAGGCAGTGTCGATCTGCCAATAGTCACCGCTAATGCGACTGGCAGTCTGGTCTCGTGGCGTGACTGGAGTATCGGGAAGTTTACGGTGCAAAGCCGGACTTCCGAGCTGGACAAAATTGACCTTCAATTTGATATCGATGGCCTGGCGCGCGGCGACACTGTTTTCGGTCGTGGCCGGTTGCGTGCTGAGGGCGAAATCGACGCAATTGATGTCCACATTGACTGGTGGGCCGATGAATTGCGTGCATCGACCAGGGCGACCGTTGCGCTTGGTGAAGACAGCATAGTTGGCACGGTGTCTCGCGCCAACCTCATTGAGCAGTATTCGGGCACCTGGAGATTATCGAGTCCGCTCGAGTTCAGCGCTGGAACTGAGGGCATACGGGTCGCGGCGAATTCCTGGGTCAACGGTGACGCAATTCTTCAACATGGCCATCTGGTAATAACAGGTAGTGAATTAGAGCTTGGGGCGACTCTTAGCAATATGCCGCTGGCCGTCGCCAACAACGCTTTGCCGGACAGTATTCGCCTTGGCGGCTTCGCCAACGCGAATATCTCATTGCAGCGACAGGATGAAACATGGACTGGCGATCTGCACTGGAGGCAAAACGATACCGACGTCTGGTTGTCGCAACCTGGCGTTCAGGAATTTCAAATTGATATTCCCGTTTTCAATTTTGATGTACATCTCGATGCCACGGGCGCGACAGCACGCGCTGAAATTGAAGTTGAGCCAGGGCTTGACGGATTACTGGAGGTATCTGTCGATGAACTGTCTCCGGATGCGGAGTTGCTTGCACGACTACAGTTCAGTGGCAGCGAGTGGGACTGGATTCCGGTTCTTTTGCCTGAGATTGACGATGTTCAGGGCGCGATTACAGCGGACGTAAGAGTCGGGGGCAGCCCACGGTCACCGCGCCTGCACGGCGATCTTCGCTGGCAACAGGGGCAACTTGCCATACCTTCACTCAACGCTCCATTGACCGATATTGACGTGACTGTAACCGCTGACTCTGATGATGATGCAAGTATCATCGGCAAGGCGACGGCCGGCGGCGGAACGCTACTCCTGGATGGGCGACTTGAAGATATTGCTCAGGCCACGCGCTCTTTCAGCGTCGACATTAAGGGTGACAGTGCAGAGCTGCTCAACTGGCCAGACTATCAGTTAACGGCATCGCCTGATCTTAATATTTCCGGTAACACCGGTGCGGTTGCATTCAACGGAAAACTTGATGTAGAGAAGGCGGAGATTACCGTCCGCGAACTGCCGGAGGGCGCAGTTCGCCCGTCAGCCGATGCGGTCGTCACTGGCGAAACGCTCGAGACCAGGTCAAAAGTCTTGTTGAGCGGCGATGTGGACGTGGTCTTGAGTGAGAATGTTCATATAGATGCATTTGGGCTCGATTCAAGGCTTGAAGGAAACCTGCGTTTTTCCCAGCAGGAAACAGGCAAACCACAAGCCGTCGGTGAACTCCAACTGAAAGACGGCGTTTTCGGCGCGTACGGACAAAAACTTGAGCTCAAAAAAGGCACGCTTATATTCACGGGACCCGTTGACGATCCGATTGTCAATGTTCGCGCTATACGAGAAATCGAAACAGTCTCCGGAACAATCACCGTCGGTATTGAATTGCGCGGGCGAGCGAAGAATCCATCATCAACCATCTTTTCAGATCCCGCAATGTCGGAGACGGATACGCTTTCATACCTGGTTCTCGGTCGGCCTCTGCAGACCGCATCGACTGCTGATGGAAACCAGGTAGCGGACGCCGCGTTCGCACTTGGAGTACGACAAGCTGCGTTGATAACAAATCAGATCGGTCTGTCGCTGGGACTGGATGAACTTGCGATAGAAGGAAGCAATCAAAGCACGGTGTCGCTGGTTGCCGGCAAGCAGATTAACTCACGACTGTACGCGCGCTATGCGTATGGTGTTTTTGCGCGAATTGGCAATTTGTTATTGCGCTATCAGTTGAGCGAAAGATTCACGATTGAGGTCGGTGCTGGTGATTCTCAATCGATGGATTTGCTGTATATCATTGAGAAGAAATAAGGCGCTCCTGTTCTTGTTCATGCCAGATCGGAGTATTCGCGGCGTCTTCGGTCTCATCATTACTTGACACCGTAACCAGGCGCAACATTTTAGACAGCCGCTCCTCCGAATATGCCACTAGAAACGTTGGAGCGGCTTTAGCCGCGAATGCTCCGACCTGGCATAAGACATTGTAGGATCTTGCTATAGACCGCGAAAACCGCGACTCAACGCCGTCGTCGGCCACCACCGCCACCACGTGATCGATTGTAACTCTGAGTTCGCTGTGCACCTTGCTGGCGCGCTCCGTAATCTCGCTCCAGTTGCGGTCGCGCTGCGGAACCGCCGTAGTTGCTGTATTGTGACGATCGCTGGCTACCTGTATTTTCGGTTGAAGGGCGACGATTCTGGTCATATTTTCCTGACTGTGCCAATGTTGATCGATCCAGGTTGCTGGACTCTTTCCACTGCCCGTTATCGCGCTGATTCCAATTACCCTCCGAGCCGCGCTGGTACACATTACCGGAACGATCGGTGAGCACGTCGTTTTTCATGTTAGCGGAAGGTTTTCCCTGGCGATTATTTGCGACGTCTGGTCGCTCTGCATTCCTGGCCTGGTTTTTCGGCCGATCGTAAAGATTGGGCTTCGTCTCTGGCCGGTTCCCGTCGCCTTTACCCGGTCGATTACCATCGCCAATACCCGGCCTGTTTCCATCGCCAATTCCTGGCCTGTTGCCACCGCCACCAATATTTACATCACCACCGATATTAATGTTTGTTTTGCGATAGCCGCCGTGTACATACGGTCGCCCATAAGGGCGATAGCCACCAACGCCCCACCAGCCACCGTAGCCGCCGAAGGTGAAACGAAATGGACCGTTGGTCCAGGACACTCCAAAACCCCAACCAGTCCACGGGTTGTAACTCATGTGGAGGCCCCAGGTCGGGTAGCGAGGGTAATAATACGGGCCGTACCACGGTGGGTAATACCAGCCGGAACCGTACACGATAGCGCCATGAGAATAGTAGCTGCCGTAATAGCTGGGTGTGTAACCAACGTAGACTACTTCGGGCGTAACGTCATAAACTTTTACGTAAGTGACGTTGTGGTGCGGGTTGGACGCCGGAATGTCGTAGATTGCGTCCGGTACGTCGATGGCGACAGCCCAGGGTCCTGTCGCCGAGTTCGCGACATACCAGACGCCCTCGTCACACGCGTAGAATGAATTGCCATACTTAAAAACCGCTGCGGATGTGTTTTGTGCGTAATAGACCTTTATGTCTTCAATCTCGGCGAAGTCCGGTTCCCCGTCATAGTTGACGGTAAATGATGAATCGCCACGATTGATAGCAGCCGTCTGCGGAATTGTATTGTCCAGTACAGCGTCTCGTGCCTGCTGTGTACCGGCCACCTGACTCAGTACGGCACCATTAACTGAATCCACCGGGATGTCGCTGAACGGCTCGGGCAATTCGTCATTTGGTACGTGGGTCCAATCCAACTCCCCTTCCATACCCTCACCGCGATACCATCGGCCGGACAACAACAAGTAATATTGTTGCGTCGACAACTCGAGAAATGCGTTGCTATCAGTATTGTCCATGAACAAGAGATTCATGCCCTCTACCGGTGTCCAGGACGGCTTGCCATCTGCAACCAGCAACTCGGTTGGCTCTGTTGCGATGATGATCTTCGTCGTGCTGAGATCGATTCCATCGTCTTCTACCGGTTCGACCAGGCTCTTAATATCGTCCGGCACTCGTGCTGTCAGGATCCATGGGCCGCTAATCTCGTCTGCCGAGAACCACGCATTGCTGCCAACATACAAATAGTTTGTCTTGCCAGCCTTAACGATCAAGAACGCCGAGTTCACAACCCGCTCGTAGTTTGATCCCTCGATCTCCTGGAGTACGGGCTCGCCATCAATGCTTACGAGCATTGCCGATTCTGTCGAAAGAATTATTTCTGGCGGCGTGTGCTTGAGATCAGCCTCACCCATATCGCTGCCTGCTGTATCAAGATCAGACAGTAATTGATCGACGGAAATTTCAAGGGACGAGCCCTCCATGCTCTCCTCTATGAATTCAGCGAGCGCATCCATCTGTTCGTTGCTGGCATCCGCAATCCGCACATCACTGACTTCGATATCGCGAATCACTGCTGTACGTGTGTCCCGATTGGTATCGAGCTTCGCTTCGATCCAGACGGCACCGAATACCGGCGCATTCCCTGTGTCCGATGTCTTTACCGATACCGCGGCCCGTGCCTCGAGACTATTGCCTGTGAATACTTCTACTTGCGGCTGGTAGATAATTACAACACCACCGTTGTCGCTGGTTAGCTCCTGGGGCCAGCTTATGTCCTGTGATTGCGCTACTGATGAAAAGCCGATCAATCCGGACAGTAGCACTGCAACAAATTTCATTTGATTCTCCGACTCTAATTCGCTATGGCGTTGGTCATTCGCGGCTAAAGCCGCTCCTACAAATGCAGCGCAGATGCTGTAGGAGCGGCTTTAGCCGCGAATAGGGCTTTGGGGCAAACAGTATACGGTCATTCCTGGCTGCTATGCACAGAAACGCTCACCCGGTGGACCATAGAAGTATCCGAAAAAGGCGGTGAACCAACTCTGCTCACCGCCCCAACATTTTCCGAGCGACCGCTCAAGAGTTAGTCGTCACCATCATCGTCGTCCTCTTCCTCAAACTTCAGGACAGCAAAAACACCGGCATGATCAGAGGACCACAGGCCGTTGACTGTCTTGTCCTTCTTTTTCGCTCCGGTTACTTTTACCTTGACCTCGTCCAGCTGCCCGAGGCCACCACCCGTCGTTAAAGAACCCCGATACCATACGTGATCAATCCGCCTGCTCAATTCAGACTTTCTATTGCCCAGAAGTGGCGGCTGGCAGCAGGTGAACCCCGCTTTCCATTCATCGTCATCACGCAGGCCCCAGGTGTCGGCATAACCATTAACGACCATGAAGCCGTACGCGCTGAGGCATCCGTCCTCTACAAACACACCCGTTACCGGATCGGGCAGGAAACAATCGGCATAGAACTTGTCTGGCGAAGAATTAAAATCTCCCACCACGATCAGGGGCTTGTCTCCCCCGGGGAATAGTGCCAACGCGTTGAGCGTCTGCGTTAGCTCATGAGCCTGCGCAAACTGAAAGAAGTTGGCGAAAGCGTTGCCATCAACCTCAAGGTGCGTATTCGCGAAGCGAAATGATCGCCCATTGATCTCAGCATCAACGACAGTGAAACCACGATAGAAAGTCACCGTACCGGCAGGAGTCGGTACCGGAAAATTTACCGCGAACCGTTTCTCCAGAACTGTCGTCGCTTCAACGTCGCCTCTTTTCAACGTGATGTCGAAGTCTGTCAGACGCACATCGAAATACGGCTCTGCGCAGTCCGGCAATAGGCCGGGGAAATTTACAGCCGGCAGCTCGACGTCAACGTTCTCGATGCTGGCGATCACTTCATAATCCAGGTCGCGCTCATGCAACGCATCGAGAAGAATTTGCCGGTAGTCAGCAAATACATCGGCCGCGTTAGGTGCAAGATCTGGCAGTGGTGCAATTATATTGCTGGGACACTCGGTCCTTAGCAATGACACTTCCTGCAACCCGATCAGGTGCGGTCGCTGTTTCGCGATAAGGTCTGCAATTACCTCGACGCGCGAATAGAAGTCCGTCATCTGAACGTCGCTGAATATTTGTGATGCTATTAGTGGCACCGGTTTAGTGTCATCCAGAATCTGGAACAAATCCGAACCAACATAGAGATTCTGCGTCAATACTTTGACCTTCTCATCGCGGGCCGAAGCCGTTCCCGACAACGTAAACAACACCGTTAAAGCCCCCAGCGTTACCGTGAGGGTACGTAGTAACTTATTCATGATTTTTTCCTCCACAGGAAGTCGAATGTCGCCCCACAAAGTTGTGGTGCGATAAACCGGTAGCGAGCTCTCTAAATCAGAGCCAGCTTCCGACGACTACAGCTTCCGCCTGCGGGCTACCAGTAACCTGAGTAAGGCCTAATGTTTGGCTGAGGAAGTTGTGAGGATTGGCGAAGTGCACAAGGAGCCACTTGCGAAGAGAGAGTTTCACATGGTGCACAGAATACGCAGACACCAATCTTGCAGGGTTTGGTCGTGATGTGTTTAGCGGTGTTGGCGCAGAGAAAAGAGTTGGCCCCTGCAGGCGATCGCCTGCAGGGGCCTTATTTATGGAAGACTACCTAGTGACTCAGAATGCGTATTTCCACACGACGATTCTGTTCTCTGCCCTCTGGCGTTCGGTTATCCGCGACCGGTCCAGCCTCACCGTAACCTCTTGCGGTTATGCTGTCCGGATTAACGCCCTGGCTAACCAGATACTCGCGAACCCTGATGGCTCGGACTTCGGACAACGCCTGGTTAGCCGCATAAACTCCGGAGCTATCTGTGTAACCGGCGACTTCCACAATGTATTCAGGATGCGCGACCAGGGATGCCGCGGCACGATTCAGCTCGATTTGGTAGCCATCTACGATCGTATCTGAACCAGTTTCGAACTTGACGCTCGGCAAATCGATGACCGCGAGAATCTGGCAGCCACCTGTGTCAACACGTGCACCAAGATTAGTCTCAAGACATTCGTCAACGGAATTCTTGTAGCCATCGACGTCCTGATCGTCACTACAACCCACTCTATTCACGATTGCACCGCGGGCAGTGTTCGGGCATTGATCGTCATCATCACCGACACCATCGAAGTCGCTGTCTCTCGGGCAACCGCGTGCATTGACGGTTTGTCCAGGCGGAGAATTCGGGCACACGTCGGCGCTGTTCATGATGCCATCCTGATCGCCATCAGTGTCACGCCATACCGGCGCGACGATCGTTTCCTTCTTTTTGCCGAAAGAGTACTGGATACCAAGTGAGACAATCTGGTCATCGAACGTGACTGTATTGTAAAGCTCGAAACGTTTGCGATATTCAAGTCTCAATGACGCCGCGCTCTCACCAAAACGATACATCACGCCAACACCAAGATTGGCTAACGCCGAGGTTTCGGTCTCAACCATATTCGAGGAGGTTCTCATGATGCCGGTACCGGCCAGGACATAAGGAGACAAACGCGTGTCGGGTCCAAGCGAAAACAGCACATTTGCGGATAAATCCATGATGTCAATATCCTGAAAATAGCCAGGCATATCCGCGTAGCCAAACACACCCTCTACAAACACGCGTGGCGAAAGTTTCCAGCCAACACCAATCTGACCACCAATAACGTCATCTGCGGCCCGTTCCTTGTCGTCATCAACATAGTTAATGGATGGCGTAACGTACATCTCGGCGGCGTTTACAGCAGGGCCTGCCAAACAAAAGATTCCGAGCAAGATCGCTGCTCGCAAGAACGTGCCGTTAACCATCAATATCGCTCCGAACTAAATGGGCTGGGGTGTGATCCGTGCATAAGGGCGAGGCCTGTCAGCTCGGCACAGATTATCGCTGAATCTGTGCCCGCTCTATTAGTAGTTATACCGGCCTGCTCGTAGGCAATTGCTACCATATTACGTCTTGTCGATATGGTCCAGACTACAGGGCGGGCAGGAATCTCCGAATATCCGCAGGAACGTGATTTTTTCTTATTAAACAAACGGTTATGTGATGACAGCGTAACTACCTGCTGCTCGTGGATCGCTTAGCGGAGAATTCCCGGTGCGCCGGATACAAACGGGCTAACTGGTACAGGTGAGTGTCCGATGGGCATCCGGATACCTGCGGCACGCGATATGGTTCGGCCGCGATCGATCGGTCAGTGGCCCCGACCTTATTAGCGATTCAGAATTCGCAGCTCTACCCGGCGGTTGGCAACCCTGCCCTCAGCAGTTGTATTGTCAGCGATGGGCTCCGCTTCGCCGTAACCTCGTGAAGTCAGGTTGGCGGGATTCGCACCGTAGGTAATCAGGTAATTCAGCACCGTATTAGCGCGGCTTTTTGAAAGCATCAGGTTGTACCCGTCAGCGCCGGAGCTATCGGTGTGCCCGGCAACCTCCACGATGAAGTCCTGATTCAGGCGTAGTGTCGCAGCGGCATCAATAATTACTGACTCCGCACCGGGTAAAAGCTGGTCTGAGTTCGACTCGAAACTCACGCCGGACAATTCGATGACTGCATGGATCTCGCAGCCCTTTGAGTCGACACGGGCACCAACACTCGTAGCCGGACACTGGTCAAGATGATTGGGAACACTGTCGTGGTCATTGTCGGGTTCGCAACCAGTGGCGTCGACAATCGCGCCTCTTGGGGAATTCTGGCAACTGTCCAGATCATCAGCCACGCTATCGTCATCGCTATCCAGCGGGCAACCACGTGAATTGACGCTTTGCCCTGCGGGCGTGCTTTGACAGACATCGTACTTATCAAGTACGCCGTCAGAATCGGTGTCGCGCTCAACCGGCTCTGGTATGGGCATGACATATGCTGCTTTGCCGAATGTGTATTGCAAGGCAAGCGAGGTTATTTGATCCGTGTACGTTATTGTATTGAAGAGTTCAAAACGCGTTCGCCACTCAAGGCGTAAAGATAACGGGCCCTCACCGAAACCGTACTTTACGCCAACACCGAGATTAGCCAGTGCTGAAGTCTCATTCTCAATCGCAGCCGAGTAGGTTTTCATTATGCCGGTACCGGCCAGGACGTACGGCGACAAGCGGGTGTCGGGTCCCAGCGAAAACAGTACATTTGCGGATAATTCCGCTACGTCAACGTCAACATAGCCGGTCATTACCGCGTAACCGGCGACACCCTCTACTGTCACCCGTGGCGACAGTTTCCAGCCAACACCAATCTGACCACCAGTAGCGTCGTCGGCAGCGCGCTTGGGGTCGTCATCAATATAGTTAAAAGATGGCGTGACGAACATTTCGCCGGCATTTGCAGGAGACACTGCAACAAGCGAAATACCGAGTACCATCAGTACTTGTAAAGATGAGCGTATGCCCACTGACTTTTCTCCAAACTGGATAGACAGGCGATAAATGATTATGTCTTGTGGGGTCTGTTCAAACTGCTAACCGCATCACAGTTCCCGTTTTAAACATAATGCATTTTTCTGTTTACAAACAGCCAGTTACAGGATTTTTCAGGGGATGGCGGGTTAGGGGGACAGTGACCCTATCTATTTAGTTAGGGGGACAGTGACCTTATCTATTTCGGCTGGGACCGGTTAGAGGGACAGTGACCCTATCTATTTGGTTTTGGGCCTGGCTTCCGTCGTCGCAGCACCCTCCCGGAGACCTTTTCTAATTGGGTTAGGGGGACAGTGACCTTATCAATTTGGGCTGGGGCCGGTTAGGGGGACAGTGACCTTATCTATTTGGCTCTGGGCCTGGCTTCCGTCGTCGTAACGTCCTCCCAGAGACTTTTTCTAATTGTTCGATAAAATCCCTGTCGCCTGCTGGTCGCCCGGTTCTTGTGTACCCCCGTAGATCATCCAGGAGACCGGGAGCATTCTTCTCCGACAGGTAACGACGCCAGTCTGATACTCGCTCGCGCATCGGTTCTATGGTCACCAAATCGTCTGAAGTATCACGAAGATGAGCGTGAATGCTCGACCAGCGCCATTCTTCAGCCTGGGCACACAGACCGGCACGAACTGGATTGAGTTCGATGTATCGAACTGCAGTGAGTAAGTGAGCATCATCCATTACAGATGAATGAAAGCGCTCCTGCCACAAGTGCCCGCGCCATTCATTGACTGAATTAACTCGCCGCGCATAGCGATGGTGAGCGACTCCAAAGAGCTTTGCCAAACTCTGTTTATGCTGCGGTACGGCGACCACATGAATATGATTGGGCATCAGGCAATACGCCCAGATTTCAACGCCTGTCAATTCCTTTAATTCGCAAAGCAAATCAATGTAGGTCAGATAATCAGCATCTTCGAAGAATGTTTGCTGCCGCCGATTCCCTCGCTGCGTCACGTGATGGGGGTAGCCGGGAATTACGAGGCGCGCCATCCTTGGCATGTGATCACCTGTTGTCAATCGATTAGTTTATGCAATCGAGATTGCCACATGGATCAATTCAGTACTGCCTTAGAATCTGGTGAAAAAGTTAAGTTAGGGTCACTGTCCCCCTAATTAGAAGTTGAGTTAGGGTCACTGTCCCTCTAACTGTGCTATCCGTTTGGCCGGAGCACGAAGAAAAGACACCTATTCTCATGATATCCTCGTCTGCCGATCCGATGACGAGCAAAAAACATGACCAGTGGGAAAACGAAACTACGATATGTGCTTGCAATGCTGGCTCTATGTGGCGGGTCGAGCATGTCCTACGCAGACACCAAGACAGTATCGGCGGTCATTCCCTGGCAGGGACAAGGCGAGGTTTTTCCAATAGGTATCGACAAGCTCCGTTTTCTGGGCTCTATAGAGGGTGTCATGTATATAGAGTCTGCCGAGGGTGCAATGGATGAAGCCTTCGTCGAGTGTCCAATTGTTCAGAACATTGACCTGAGCAACCAAAGCATCACGAGTACCGGCAATTGCACAATCGTTGTGTCAACCGAAGATGCTGTTTTTGCCGAATTGGCGTGCGAAGGCGTGAAAGGCTTTTGCCTCGGCGAATTTAAACTCACTGGTGGCACCGGTCGTTTCGCAGGCATTAGTGGTTCGGGCGAGATGACGGTGCGCTCACCAATGCATGCTCTTGTAGCTGACCTGTCCGACGGTACTGTGTTGAGCGTCGCCTCCGGCATCTTGCAGATACCGGCGCTGACGTTCACGTTACCGTAATCTTTTTCGGCAGCGAGACCTCGTAATGTTCCAAGCCTCCAAAATTGCTGCGGCAATACTGTTGTTAGTCTTCTTTGCCGTCCAGGCGATTGCTTCCGATCGTTCCATGCGTTGTGGCACTTATCTTATCTACGGTGGTGGCGGCAAAAACAGTACCGGGATGTACGAAGTATTAAGAAAATGCGGCGAGCCGATAATGAAGAACAACGATACGTGGGTATACGAGCAGGGCAGTATGTTCAGAATCCTGACATTCAATCATGAAGGTAGGCTCGCCCGCATAGAGAGCGAACGAAAATAACGCCAATTAATTGGCGTCGCGTATCGCCTCAACGAAGCGCTCAAAAGCTGCTTTAAATTCAGCCTCAAAAGCCTCTGTCATAGCATCACAGCTACCCGGAACGTTGCGAATGAAGAGAATTTTCGCCTCTGCTGTTCCATCGTCGTTCGATACGAAGAGCTGTAAGACGTTTACCGCGGGTACGATCTGCACAGACTGATCCTCGATAAACTCAAATATTGGGTCGTTGTCCGCATCGAGTTCTGCCTGGCTGATATCGAGGCATACTGTGCGGCCTCTGAATTCCTCGCCAGCTAACTCGTAAACGGGCAAATTCTTGTTGGTCAGCGTTCCTGAAGCCGCATTGGTTGTCTCAATGTCGACCATGACAAACTGATTGTCACCAAAAAAACCGGCTCTGGATACTTTCAGATCCTCAGTCATGAAGCTCGGTGTTGTATGTTCCGGGCCGCCTAGCCTGGCGCCTGCGGGCCTTGGAATGATTACGTCAAACGGTCCGGAAACGACCATGTTTCCATCGGTATCAAAGTCAATATACGAATGGTCTGCGAGTGCAGCAGAAGCGATGAAACAGCCAAGGGCGACTGCGGCCGTCATTCTCATTATTTTCACGATTTTGGATCTCCCGGTTAGATTGCCAAGTTTGGCGTGATTTCGTAGCGCGATCAAGTCAGAGAGCGACCACTGGCTGCAGGCCAGTAGCTGCGGCAACGAGAGAGCCTGATGTTGGCCCTTTATCAGCCATTTCTTGTGCTTACCTGCATATTTGCTATTATCCGGGCCCCAACCAGCTTCCTGAACCTGCATTTCCTTATCTATCAGGCCTTTACCGCCTGACGAGCAGTGTTTGTCGGGCGCTGATTCACCGCTTACTCCAGGTACAAAATTGTGATTTCTGCTGCAAATCTGTCGATTCAGTTCGGCGCCAAACCCCTGTTCGAAAATGTCTCGGTCAAGTTCGGCAATGGCAACCGCTATGGCCTGATCGGCGCCAACGGCTGTGGCAAGTCAACCCTGATGAAAATCCTGGCAGGTGAGCTGGAACCTACTACAGGCAACGTTTCCGTCGAGCCCAACATGCGGATTGGCCAGCTGTCCCAGGATCAGTTCGCCTACGAGGACTTCCGGGTGCTCGATGCAGTAATCCTCGGCTACGACAAATTGTGGAAGGTAATGCAGGAACGTAACCGGCTGTATTCACTCCCTGAGATGAGTGATGAAGAAGGTATGCAGGTTGCAGACCTTGAAGTCGAATTCGCAGAGATGGACGGTTATTCCGCTGAAGCCCGCGCGGGTGAGTTACTGGAAGGCATCGGCATACCGGTCGAGCAACACGAAGGACCGATGAGCGCTATCGCGCCCGGCTGGAAGCTCCGGGTGCTGTTGGCCCAGGCACTGTTTTCCGACCCGGACATTTTGCTCCTGGATGAGCCGACCAATAACCTCGACATCAACGCCATCCGCTGGCTGGAAGAATTTCTGGATGGACGCAAGTCGACAATGGTCATCATCTCGCATGACCGCCACTTCCTGAACAGCGTGTGCTCACATATGGCCGACCTTGATTACGGCAAGCTGCAGGTATTCCCTGGTAATTATGATGAGTATGACGGCTGCGACGCAGGCACGAGAGCGTGTGCATTCTGACAACGCGAAGAAGAAAGTTAAGATGGCTGAACTACAGGCTTTCGTCAGCCGCTTCTCCGCTAACGCTTCCAAAGCACGCCAGGCGACATCCCGCGCCCGGCAGCTGGAGAAAATCAAGCTTGAAGACATCAAGCCATCCAGCCGGGTTAGTCCTTTTATTCGTTTTGAACAGGATAAACCGCTACGACGTATTGCAGTAGAGGCGACCAGGATAAGCAAAGGCTTTGATGAAGACCCATTGTTCGAAAACTTCAACCTGACCGTCGAGGCCGGTTCACGAGTTGCGATTCTCGGCCCGAATGGTATCGGCAAGACCACGCTGGCCCGTTGTTTGTTAAACGAAATCGATGTCGATAGCGGTGAGGTGAAATGGTCCGAGAATGCCCGGACAGGATATTTCGCACAGGATAACGCGGCAGAGTTTGACAATGACATGTCGCTTTTTGATTGGATCACCCAATGGCAGCCAAAAGGTGCTGGTGAAGAATTGCTGCGCGCCACGCTGGGGAGAATGCTTTTCTCCAGAGACGAGAGTGAAAAATCGGTGCGCGTAGTATCCGGTGGTGAACAGCGCCGCCTGATGTTCGGCAAACTGATCCTGCAAAAACCCAACGTGATGGTGATGGACGAGCCGACCAATCACCTTGATATGGAATCCATCGAGGCACTGAACCTCGCACTCGAAAACTATCCTGGCACACTGATATTTATCAGCCATGACCGGGACTTTGTGTCCTCACTTGCCACACGCATTATCGAAATGACTCCCGATGGCATTATCGACTACAACGGTACCTATGATGAGTACCTGCGTGATCAGATGCTAAGTGAGAAATCCCGCGTCGCATAGGTAGAATGGTCAGCGGACCTCGCGCCTGAGGAGCGAGATAAAGAAAAAGTGAGGTAGGCAATGTGCGCCACGCTTTGACCAGAATTGCCATGTCAGGTTTTTGCATCGCCTGGCTTGCGCTGCCTGCCTCGGCTATTGCCGCTGACGACGATTTGTCCAGTAGTCCCTGGTCGTACGGCGTGGACGGTGCTGCCGGCTATTTTAACTTTCGCGATTCTCTCTATGTTGATCATGAGCCCGATCCTCCAGGTGATCTGGGCGATAACTGGCTGGAATTTTTCGTAAAACCATGGGTTGAATACAACAAACAAGTCGGTAATACAGCCTGGTTCGCGAAGGCAAGCTGGGCTTATGCCAAAACAGACGACGATGCATCGGAAATCAGTGGCGGTGGCGCAGATTCCGCCGATTTTGATGATTTATATATAGGGTTTCGCAACGGCTCGATAGAAAATGGCAGCATCAAAGTTGCCGTTGGCCGCTACGCCTACGAAATGGCCCATGGATTCTTAATCAGTGATGGCTATGCCGACGGTGGAAGTCGTGGCGGATACTGGAGTAATCCGCGACAGGCGTGGGCATTTGGTGCTCATGTTCAGTATCAAAACTCCGGACATCTGCTTGAGACCTTCTATCTGGATCGCGACGAACGTCCCGAATCAGATGGAGACACCCGCATCACCGGCATGAACTACGAGTGGCTCGCGCCGGATGAAAGGTGGAACCTGGCCGCAGCATATTTCGGTCTGAGTACAAACGACTTCAGGGGTCATCTCGATGGAGCACGGGTCTATAACCTGCGCGCTTTCGCGAAACCATTCGCGATACCTTTAAACATTGAAGCAGAGTTTGTTCGGGAAGAAAACGGCGATGTTCTGGACGCCAACGCCTGGTACGTCATGGCTGACTACACCTGGGAAGATTCCCGTTGGCAACCATCACTGCAATATCGTTATTCACATTCTGATGGCGATGATCCCGACACGCCGGCCAACGAAAATTATGATCCGCTATTTCCCGGATTCAGAGACTGGGGAACCTGGTGGCAGGGTGAAATCGCCGGCGAATATTTCCTGTCGAACTCAAACCTGAAGTCACATATGTTACGCCTGCATACACAACCGACTGACAAAATAGGCACCGGATTTATTTTCTTCGACTACAAACTTGATCAACCCGGGTCTTACCAGGGAGGAGTCACCTCCTCCAGCCTAGCACAGGAAATCAACTGGTATATGGACTGGTCGCCATTCGATCATTTCAGCTTTAGTTTTGTTCTTGCACGCAATCAACCGGGCCAAGCGGTTGAAGAAGCATTTGGGCGAACAAAAGCGTTCCAGTATGCGATGATCTACGTCGGCTTCAGCGCCGCGAATAATTAGGGCTTTGTAATATGAAATCATTTTTGGCAACTGTGTCCCTGACGGGATTGATAACCTCCTTTCTGGTGGTTGCGGGAGCGGCCACGCCAACGCCTCAATTGCCGCCGTTAAATGAGCCTGCATCAGGACTTCAGTTACCCGGCAAGTTTATCTGGTTTGATCTGGCCACACCGGCCATTCAGGAGCAGCAGAATTTTTACGGAAACGTATTTGGCTGGTCATTCGAATCGCCCATGCGAACCGAAGATCAGTACCTGCTCATCGTGAATGGCGGCCATGCAATTGGCGGAATGTTCAGCTACGAGCCGCCCGACGGTGAGCAGGACGGAGCCGCCTGGATAGGTCTGATGTCCGTCCCCGATACAGAGCGCGCAGCACAAACCGTTAAAGCAAATGGTGGCAGCGTGGAAATCAATCCAATGCAAGTTGCCGGTCGTGGCCGACACGCGCTGTTTCGTGATCCGGCTGGTGCGATATTTGGCGTCCTGCGCTCCGACAGCGGCGATCCGCCTGATGTTGAGGTCGAGATCGGCGACGTGCTCTGGGTCGACCTTTACGCCCGCGATCTCGAGCAGATGGTCGCCTTCTACCAGCAGCTGGCGCCCTACGAGGTGAATCCACGGGAGATTGCCGACGCTATTCCTGGTAAGACCCTGTCGATTGACGGGGTATTGCGTGGCGGGATCGTCGCCGTTGATGAGGAGGCAAACCGGACGGCATGGGTGCCCTATATCCGCGTAGAAGAAGTTGCCGCAACACTGGAAAAGGTAGTAGCAGGCGGTGGATTTGCCATAGTGCCACCTGATGAAAGGTTACTGGACGGTAACCTGGCGGTATTTGTCGACCCGAACGGCGGCGTTACCGGAATAATCAAGTGGGAGTATGCCGGGGAGCCACTGCAATGAAGCGCTCTGTGGTTAGATTGATAATACCGGCGCTGGCGTTTGCAGGCGTCTTCCTTGGAGCCTGCGCATCTGACGGTGGATCGAGCAGCAGCATGCACGGTTCCATCTACATGGGATACGGGTATTACAACCCTTATTATTGGCGGCATTACTATTACCGTCCGCCCTACTACCGACCACCAGGCTACCGTCCACCTGCCTACAGGCCGCCACATCCGGTGAACCCGATAGCGAGACCGCCTGCATCGAATCCGAGTACTAATCCGGTGGCCCAGCCAGCCAACCGTCCCGCAACGCAAACCGCTAATCAGTCAGCATTGCGACAAAGCGCTCGTACATCGACTTCCGGCCCACCGCGTACGATGCACAGACCTGCGCGTCGGCGGCGTTAAGCGTTGCCAATAAGCGGGGCTGTGTAAGAAAGCTGATTTGAAGAACTTGACACTTGATTTCAGGACAATTGAGCGGAATATATTAAGCATGGAATCGAAGTTTAAAAGCCTGAAAACGCAGGCCACCGCCATAGCACGCGAGGTGTCTATGCTATTGATCGCCTGCGATATTGATATACACCAGGACCAGGTCGCCAAACGCGTTTTGGAAAATGATTTGACGATTTGTGGGCGCCAGAATCCGAAGGCTTTCGAAAGTCTCCGGCGACACTTTATGGCGTTCTTCCCCATGAAGATGGCATCGATAGACGAGCTCGACGCGACTCAGGTTCAGGCGGTACTTGACGAGATTCGGGCAGAAATCATGAAATTACGCGACGCTGGCAGGCCCGGAAGCTGAGCTTTCCGACCCATGCAGAAGTGAACCCACCGGGTGTTTCACTGGACAAATTCCCGGAGCTCCACCAGAATCACCGCCCTATCGATTTCTACTACAGATCAACTATCAGGAAATTCCAATGGCCCTGCGCTTAGCGATTCTACGAGTTCTACCGCTCATTCTTCTGTCCATTTCAGGCTCGGTAGCTGCCGATGTGCTGGACGATGTGCTTGAGCGGGGCAGCATCCGTTTTGGTGTTGCGGAGTTCGTGCCATGGACGATGAAGTCTGAGTCCGGCGAACTGATCGGCTTTGAAGTCGATGTCGCGAAAAAGATCGCAAAGGACATGGGCCTTAAGGCCGAATTCAAGCTTTACCCCTGGGAAGAAGTCATTCCGGCGCTGCAAAACGGGGAAATAGATATTCTGGCTGGCGGGATGTCAATTACGCCCGCGCGGGCTTTGCAGGTGCATTTCAGCCGCCCCCTCGCTAACTCAGGCGTCAGCATTGCAACCAACATAAGCCTGACCAAAGATATTGAGCGGCTTGAAGAACTCAACAGTCCGGAGATAACGATCGTCGTTGTTAAAGGCACGCTCGCACACAGTGTGACGCAGAAATTCTTCGATAAGGCGAACGTCAAGTTGTTCACCAGTGGAGAAGATGCCGGTGAAGCTGTGGTCAATGGTGATGCCCATGCCTATTTGGCGAGCCTTACTCAGGCAAGATTTCTGGCGCTGAATAACAGCGACAAGGTCGACCTGCCGGTATCGGAGCCATTGCTCGCATCCAGGGAAGCGCTGGCGGTAAAAAAAGGCGAGCAGCAATTATTGAATTTTCTAAACGCGTGGGTAACATCGAGGACGGCTGATCGCTGGATCGCAACCACACGTGACTATTGGTTCGAGACGCTGGAGTGGGCAGAGGACGTCGCTCAATAATGCTGGCAAAGCACGGAAAAATGTTTGGGAAAGGCGCTTTTGCTGTCGCCATTATCGCGTTCATCGGCACGATGGCTATCGCGCAGGAAGATAGCGAAGAGATCATAGAAGAAGAAGAGGAAGTCATTGAGGAGATTATTGTCTACGCAGGCGGAAGACCCGACGATCCGATTGACGTCGAAGCGCTTTATGAAGAAATGATGCGGGACAGGCTCATGACCGACATCAAGCGCCTGGAGATTCTGGAAGAACAACAGGAATGGCGAAGTTCCGGCGACAAGAACTACAGTAGTTCGTCGCGGATCAAGTGGGGCTACAGCCCGCAGGACGAACTCCGCATGCGGAGAGAGTCAGGCATACCCGAAGAAACATACATAACGACCAAGCCGGCAACCGTATTCAGGTTCGATTTCTGATCGGCCAGATATTCCCATGAGCCGCACTATCCCTGCTCCCATTGCAGCGACAGTTTTTTCTATAATCTGCTCTTAGCACCGGAACGGTAACTGGCATGAAACGTGTATTAGCGGTCATTTGCGTCATTGTACTTTTGGCTTTGGGGTTCATGCACTGGAT
>Ga0164315_10000748_pt1 | contig 23314 bp, 28 predicted proteins | sample GuaBasSedimGuay6_FD_113737 | JGI IMG/M metagenome (GOLD analysis project Ga0164315, IMG submission 113737) | Subseafloor sediment microbial communities from Guaymas Basin, Gulf of California, Mexico - Guay6, Core 4569-2, 0-3 cm | ecosystem: Environmental > Aquatic > Marine > Hydrothermal vents... | reverse complement strand
GGTATTTCGCGCCCCGACGTTTGAGTCCATTTAATATTTTTTGATTGGTGGAAAAATGAAATATTTAGATTGCCTGGTTGTTTTGCTGGCTACAAAGAGGAGTGAGTCAAAATATGGCATTAACTAAACAGGAAATTGCCGAACAGGTAAACAGGCGGGCGGCGGAGCTGCTGCCGGAAGATGTGCGCGAGCCGCTGGATGATAAGTTTGTCTTGGCGTGTCTTGGTGCCAACGAGCGGGGTGATGGCTGCATGTTCGCCAGCCTGCTTAAAGACCAGTATCTCTATAATACCACGCCAAATGATGGGGAATGGTACTCCTGGATGAATCACGTCTGGCAGATAGATGATTTTCGTAATTCATTTCAGTCTGTGGAGCTGTGTGCTCTTGAGTATCTGCGGATGGTGGATCCACTGCAAAAAGAGATCGATGATAATGGTATTGATAAAAAACATCCTGATGCCTGGAAAATAGCGCTCCGGGATAAATATAAAAAGCGGGTTGACCGGCTGCGCTCGGAGATGGGGGTAAAAAAAACACTCACCTGGGCGCCGGTGGTTGATCAGTCGATGGCCTGCAGGGAGCCTGATTTTAATAAAAAACACTGGCTGTTGCCGGTTAAAAACGGTGTGATCGATCTCAAGACAGGGGCGCTTACCAGCGGGCGGCCTGCTGATCTGATGACCAGGATGCTGGATATCGAGTATGACCCTCATGCTGATTATTCCCTCTGGCATAAAACACTGGTGGAAATATCAGGCAGTGAAGAGATAGCGGATTTTTTAAAGCGGTCATTCGGTTATGCCATCACCGGCCATGCCTACGAGCAGTATATATGGGTATTCATCGGCCCTGGTCGCAACGGCAAGGGCATCATATTTAACCTGATCGGCAATATCATGGCCCCGTTTTATCATGAGATAAACCAGGGGATGCTGCTGGAGCAGCGCAATGCCCCGAGTCCGTCGGCGGCATCAGAGCATAAATATTCTCTGTTGGGCAAGCGTATCATCGTCGGGGCCGAGACAAACAAGGGTCAGAAAATTGATGCATCTGCAATCAAACAGCTGACCGGTGAGGATAAAGTGCTCTGCAGGCCGAATTTTGGCTCGGAGATCTCCTTTGATCCTACCCATACCATGTTTCTGCATACCAATCATATCCCGTATGGGCTGACATCCGACTTTGCCATGACTGAGCGGCTGCTGCTTGTCGAGTTCCCGCACAGGTATGTGGATGATATTGAGGTTGCAAAGAAAAAATACCCAGGACATGCGGACCAGTTTCGACAAAAGGATCCTCATTTAAAGGATAAACTCCGGGAGTGCCGTCCTGGGATCCTGCGCTGGCTGGTTGAGGGTTGCCTGGATTGGCAGGAGCGAGGTCTTGATCCTCCAGCGAAGATCCTGGACGGTGTCACATCGCTGCAGCAGGATGAGGATTATATCGGGCAGTTTATTCAGGACTGCCTGATTCATTATCCAGACGATACCGAGATGAAAATACAATGTACGACCATGTATATGACATTCAAATGGTGGTGGAGTGAGAATATGGACGCCAGGGAGTTGCGGATCCCGGCCATGAAGACGGTCAACAAAGCGCTCCGGGAACGTGGGTTTATCGTTGATAAGCATGGCGGCAAGACATGGATCTTTTCCATGATAATCAGTCTTGAGATCGCTGCAGATGTGGAGGCATATGCCAATAAATCGGGATAAATAGCTATTAAGTCCTCAAGTCCTAGGCAAGTCCTAAGCAAGTCCTAGACTTAATTATTTGCAATTATTCAATATAATATCAATTTAGGACTTAAGGACTTAATTCCCGCGCACACGCACATGGATAAAAAAAATAATAAAAAAAACTTTCCCATATACGCGTGTACATATTTAGTCATTAAGTCCTATATACGTAACATATGTTTATATATTAGGTAGTTATGTTTAGGACTTGTTTAGGACTTGCTTAGGACTTGAGGACTTGCAAAAAACTTTAACAATTGAGGCCGTACAGTGGATCATATCCTGAATGCTATTTCTGATCGTTATAATCTTAAAAGAAAAAGCGGGAAGTATGTCGGCCCGTGCCCGAAGTGCGGCGGATCCTCTAATTCTGACAAGTTCAATATCCGCGATGATGGCGGCTTTAAGTGTTATTCCTGCGATTTTAAGGGGGACATCATCACCTGGCTGCGGGAAATGGAGGGGATGAGCTGCCCGCAGGCCCATGAAGAGGCTGGCCGGGAATGCCGGGCGACATCGTGCTCGGTGGCTGACAGCTGTCGGCTTGGCAGCGGGCAAGGGTCAGGAGGAGGGAAAAGGCGGTACCGGCAGTCTGTTGCTCCTGCTCCGGTAAAAAAACTCTCACTGCCAACACCATCCATTAAAAACCCTGAAAAAAAGTGGCAGCAGTGGGGATCTGACCTGGTCGACCAGGCTGCAGAAGAGATAAAGGGAAAAACAGACGTACTCAGCTGGCTTGAGGCACGCGGTATTGATGGGGCTGCAGTGGACATGTTTCGGCTCGGTTGGCTGGATCATGACCGGCAGATCGGCCGATCATCCATCGGTTTAAAGGATAAGGATGGCAAAAATAAACTGTGGGTGCCTGGCGGCCTGATTATCCCGATTATTACCAGGCATGGAGACATCCACCGGATCCGGGTTCGCAGGGACCAGGCAGCGCGGGAAAAGTTTTTGTCAAAACTGAAATATGTCTGGATCCAGGGCAGCGGAACTCATCCCATGGTTATCCGGCCGCAGGCACAAATGCGCGGAGTTGTCCGTCAGGCCGGAAAAATACGCGGCGTGGTGATTGTTGAGTCTGAGCTTGATGCCATTGCTGTGGCAGCTGCTAATCAGTCGGTGATGGTTATCGCCCTGGGCACTGTTTCGGCTGGAGTGCCTGAATCACTGCGGGCTGATCTGTCGTCGGCTCCTGTTATCCTGGTGGCACTCGATGCCGACAGCCAGGCGGACGGAAAGCCGGGCCCAGGTCCTCTGGCCATTGCCGCCTGGAAAAAAGATTATCGCCAGGCAAAATACTGGCCGGTACCGGACGGCAAGGATCCCGGCAACTATGCCGAGCTGGGCGGAGATCTTTCGGTCTGGATCGAGGCCGGGCTGGTGCCTGATACAGCCGGTAATTCTCAGGATTTGGCCTTTTCCCCTGGTGATAACCGACGGGGGGAAGGGGTAGCCGAAAATAGAGAGTGTGAGAAAGAGCTCCTGCAGGGTGAGGATGCGGATCCTGGCGCCAGTGATAGTACTGGCCGCAGTGATAATTATCTGCAGGTTGAGCCTGGGCTGCGGGGCTGTCCGCTCTGTTTCGGCATGCTCTTTTTAAAGGGGGATAATGGTGGTTATTCCTGCGTGCACTGTCAGCCGGTAAGTAAACCGGGAAAACTTGTTAAGGCCGCCAGGCTGCGCGGCCATTATGTGGTGAGCTGATGGAAATGGATATGTTTGACGGGTGTATCGATGCTGCAAAGAGCGCTGATGAGCTGCTGCTTACTGCGCGCCATGTGGTTGAAGTGGCGGAGCCTATTGCCGGGGATCTGCATGCCAGTGAGCCTGATAGCTATGTGATCCCGGCAAATAATTTTAATCGTCTGCAGCAGGTCGTTAAGCGGTCTCTTGAGTGTTTATCTGAGATGGAAAAGAGGCGATCTGGTGAGTGTGGGTGATGGTATGAAAAAAAACAGTGCCCAGGGGGCCGGTAAAAAATTAGATGGCGGGGTGTCCGAGCGGTACAAGTCCAGGAAAAAGGCGCTGACCTGGCTGCAGGATAACGGCTATAAAATTTCAACCGGCAAGTTTTATCAGGACTGCAAGGCCGGGTTTCCCTCTGTTGGCAGTGACGGCACGGTGAGTAAGTACCAGGTGATTCTCTATGGCCAGCAGCTGGTATCCGGGGTCGTGGCCGATGTACCAATCAGCACGCGTGAGGATGATCACCGGAAAAATCGGGCTGATGCCGATATTGCCGAGATGAAGGCGGAGAAGATGCGGCGGGAGGAGGATAAGGACTGGCTGCATGCGGAGGATGCCTGGTCGGCCATGGCCGGGCTGATCGGTACGCTGCGGGACTGCATCCGGCATCATATTTATGTCAAGCAGGGTGAGATTGTTCTCTCTGCTGCCGGAAAGCAGGACAGAAGTCAGGAAGTTTTCGGTTTTGTGGATGAGGTTATCAGTCAGGCTTTTAACGAGGTTGCAGGATCCGCGATCAGTGTGCAGTTTGAAAAAGGGGTTGAGTGATGGAGCAGCAGCTGTTTACAGATAAAAAAACGATACCACTGCCGCCCTGGGTGCCGTCCGTCCATCAAGAGTCGATTTTCGGGCGTAAGTATGTGCTGCCAAAGATACCGCTGGTCATCAGGCGGCGGCTGAAAACTGCTGAGAAGATAAAAGTCTCTGAACATGCTGTAAAATACAGGATTGTTACCGACGGTGCCCATATGGGGCCATGGCGTCATGAGTATGCGCCGCACACGGTAAAAATTATGGATTCCTTTGGGCTATCCCATGTTCGTGAGATCTGGTTCTGCGGGGTTGAACAGTCGGGCAAGACCAACACTATGATGAACTGCCTCTCCTGGTGCATAGACTGCGAACCGGGAAATGTATTTTACCTGATGCCGACAGAAGACACCGCGGCCAAGATCACGGGCGGGAAGATTAAACCGATGCTTTTGTCATCATCCAGGTTGTCCAGATATCTCTCTAAAAAACAGGATGACACGTCGCTGGCCCGGATAAAGCTGAGTCATGGCATGACGATCTTTCCGGCTCATGCCAATTCGGCATCGGCCATGGCGACCTGGTCGGCAAAACACTGTTTCGGTGATGAGGTGGATAAATATCCGCCCATGGCAGGTAAAGAAGCCGACCCGATTACCCTTATTAAAAAGCGGAACCGTACCTATAAGGGCCGCTATAAACGGTTTTTTGCCTCCACTCCTGCCGGATTATTTATCCATAAGGGGATGATGGCATGCGCCCAGGTGTGGGAATATCGCGTCTGCTGCCCGCATTGCAAATCTTTAATAAAGATGGATGGAGATCACCTGGTCATGGATGATGGGGCCACCGGCGAATCGATCGATGCAGGCGGCATGGTCCTTTACGGCTGCAACGAGTGCGGGGTGCAGTGGGATGATGCAGACCGGGAGAGCGGGATCCGCGCCGGTCGATGGTTTTGCATAAAAGGCGATGAGCTGTCAAGGCCGACCAGGATAGGATTTCACCATCGGGCCTGGGAGTGTCTCGATATTCCTCTTTCGGAGATAGCATCCGCCTGGCTGAATGCCCAGGATGGTTCTGTTGCCGAGCGTGTTGCCTGGGCCAACGGTTATGAGGCGATTGATTATATCCATGAGCAGCAGGATCGTGATACAGACCATATTCTGCGGCTGGTGGACAAATCGATGCCGCGGCGGGTGGTGCCGAGAGGCATAAGCTGTCTGACCATGATGGTTGATACCCAGCGGCTCGGGTTTTACTACCAGGTGGTGGCCTGGGGATACGGCCGGGATCTGGAGTCCTGGCGGATTGACCATGGTTTTGTCATGTCTTTTGGCCACCTGGTCGATATTGCGGCAAAGGAATGGCTCGATGCGGATGAGAAAAATTACCGGGTTCAGGCTGCGTTTATCGATTCCGGCGGCGGTACCAACCCGAATAACCCGAAACACTCGCGGACCGTCGAAGTGTATGAGTTCTGCCGTACAAATCCGATGTTTAAGCCGGTAAAAGGGCGGCGGTCCATGGATCAGCCCTGGAATGCAACACGGCTTGACTATTATCCCGGCCCGCGGGGCAAAAAGATACCTATCCCAGGGGGGCTGGTGCTTTATACGCTGAATGTAACGCTCTATAAAAACGAGCTGGCCAGAAAGCTGAATATTGAGCCGGGTGATCCTGGTGCTTTCCACCTGCATGCAGATGTGGGCCAGGATTATGCAAAGCAGATGTGTGCCGAGTACCAGGATGATCATGGCTGGTGGCTCTGTCCGAAAAATAAACCGAATCACCATTGGGATATAGGGGTCTACGGGATGGCAGCTGCCGACATCCTGCAGATACGGAACCGGCGGCGCCCTGGGGAGTCGGGGCCTGCCAGAAAGGTTTATTCACGCGGGGTGAAAATTGATGGATGAGATCGTACAGCGGCGGATGATGGGGAGCGATGTGGAGGGGTATAAGCGTGAGGTGCTGGAGGAGTCTGTGCTGGTTGCTCCGGCGGAGGCGGCCAGGATCCTCTCCTGCTCAAAGCGCAAGGTCTATGATCTGGTTAAATGCGGTGATCTGCACGGGTACAGCCGCAATCCTGGCGGCCGCGGCCTGCGGCTGCTGGCTGCCGAGCTGGCGGACTATGTGCGGTCTATAAAAATTGATAAAGACAGGTGGAGGGAGTGATGGCGGATGAAAAGAAGTTTGTCGGGGTGTGCGGTCTTATTGAGCAGATGATCCATGTTTCGGCTCATACTGTTGACGGTCCAGTTAATGACAGGATGAACGCGATTACAGCTGAGCTTTTCAGGCTGCAGAAATGTCTTGAGCGGCTGCGTGATGAGAGGGGATGGGTTGATGTGGCTGATGTTGACCGGTTTATTGACGGCTTGATTGCGGGGTAGTTGTATGCAGTTACAGGCACAATGCCCTGCAACGATGGGGCTTAAAACAACGCTTTCGGAAGATGCTTTTCTGGCGATATGCAAGGCAAAAAGAGAGGCGAATTCGAGTGGTGTACCGACATATCAGTTTTGTTTTCGGTGCGCGGGGCAAACCAGGCCGAAAGAACTCACCATAATGGATATTAAAAAAGAAAAACAGGAGGGCGAAGTGGCTACAGATAAACCTGGAGAATGTAAACAGTGTGGTCGGCAGGCAAATCTTAGAAATACTCAAGGTAAACTTGTTTGTCCTACATGCGGGATGCTGAGGGGGATGTGCAGTAAAAGGCCGGAGATGGTTGTTGAGGTATTGAGGGAGTTTGACAGTTTTCCCCAGGGCGATGGTGGCGGGGATGTTACAGCGGCGAATAAAACAATTAGGAAATTGCGGGAGCAGCTTGAATCAGCGACTATCTCTCTGGCAGACGCCACCGGTAAAATCGGGGCCCTTGAAGTTAAAAATGACAGGCTGAGAGAGGCTGGTGGTAGTGGAAATGGTGCAGATCATGGGGTCGACCTGCATGCTCTGGCCTGGAAGTTTGCCGAGGGGATGATTTATGGAGATATTACCGGCATTGATATGGAAGATTTGCGGATGATGAGGGGTGAATTATGATGAAAACACTGGTCACCTGGCGTGTACCCAATGGAGAGACTCCGGAGGGTAATATGCTGGTCGAGGTTGAGACAAAAGAGGGATCTGATTGTGCCCTGGTTTTTTTGGGAGAGGATGGAGAGACCCTTTATTATTCAGATGAATTTGAGGATGTCTGGACGGCCTGGGTATGGAAGGATGTTACCCGCTATGCGATGATGGAAGATGTTTTGGTGAGGTTGGAAGAAAGATAACGTTTCAGCTCAGTTGACCCAAGCATTTAACCGACGAATTTAGCAGGAGCAAGAGACATGGAAAAGCAAGAAAGACCAACCGAAGAGCCGCGCTGCTTGGGTTCCACTGAAGCGCCTTGTTATGGCAAAATTCTTCATCTTACCCTGAAAAAGAAATGGTTTGATATGATTAAATCAGGAGTAAAGATAGAAGAATATAGAGAAATAAAGCCGTACTGGAACAAACGACTGAATAAGAAGTATGACACAATTTGTTTCCGCAATGGGTACTCGAAAGATAGCCCTAAAATGTTTGTAAAACTGAAGGGCATCATGCGTAGCCTTGGCATAGTTGAATGGGGCGCACCACCAGAACAGGAAGTTTATATTTTGCAACTTGGTAAGATTCAAGAGGCATAACGCCCTAATAACCTGCGAGCCTAACAAGCTGGCAACCAACTAAAGCAGAGGGGACAAGATGACAGGATCACAAGAAAACGCAGGTGCTCGCGAGTCTGAGTTAATTTACTTGTTATGCGAGATAAAAGCAAAATGTGAAAACTACTTGCAAACTGCGAAACTACCGCTAACGGATGCCATACACCGCGAGGGCTTACAGTGGGGGGTTGAGGAAATACACGATATGTGCAAAGAGTTTTCACCGGAAGACGCATAACGTTTGAGTTCAGGGGCCTGTGGTATTAACCCCATAATTTTGGAGAAAATAATGAGTACAGAAAACATTAAAGAGTATCGGGAAACCGCTGCGACCGCAGGTCGCTTGAAACGCTTTGTTATCTGGTTTTTTATTAATTCACGGGCAATCTGGCTTGGTGCGGCACCGTCTGTTTTTATGGATGTCACTATCACAGATGCCCTCTGGTGGAAGTTTGTTTGTTGTTTCTGGGTGGCAGATGTCTTGTGCTTTATTGGCAAGAAAACTGAGAGAACCCAAGAAGTCATTTTGGGAAGATAACGTTTTAAATAAGCCGCCGCGTCTTTTGCGGTCGGGTTGATTTTGTTGTTATGTTGCGAGATTAGAAATTATGAATATACATTTTAAAAGCGAAACTGATATGTGGGCTACGCCGCAAGAGCTATTTAATGGATTAAACGTTGAGTTTAAGTTTGATTTAGATCCTTGCGCGATAGCTGAAAACGCAAAATGCAAAGATTTTTACACGCCAGAACAAGACGGATTAATTCAAAACTGGGGGCAATCAGCGGTTTTCATGAACCCGCCGTACGGCAGGGCAATAAAGGCGTGGATGCAGAAGGCGTACGAGAGCAGTTTACAGGGCGCAACCGTTGTTTGCTTAGTGCCAGCAAGAACAGATACGGCTTGGTGGCACGATTACGCAATGAAGGGCGAAATACGACTATTAAGGGGTAGATTAAAGTTTGGGGGGCATAAAAACAGCGCCCCATTCCCAAGCGCCGTTATCATTTTTCGCGCAGGGGCTTATAAATTAACGGAAGCAACATAACCACTGATTAACAGTGCTTTTTGCCCTGATAACAAAAAACATAAAAAAATAAGCAAATTATTTTCATTTAGTTTGCAAATACCGGCAAATGCCAGCAAAAGGTCACTTTAAAAACCTCTTTTAGTTGATGTATCCTACGGGGCATCATCAGATAAAAGGGGTTTTTTTATGGCTGGTATAACTCTTGAGATTGCAGAAAAGAAGCTGACTCTTTACATGGCTGCCGAGGATAGGATCCTGGAGGGCCAGGAGGTTGTTATTGACGGCCGCAGGCTGACCAGGGCGAACCTTGACGAGGTGAAGGCTGGGGTGGAAATCTGGAACAGCAGAGTGCAAAGACTTTCCCGGTCGGGATGTATGCAGTTAGCGGAGGTGATCCCGCGATGAAACTCTCCAAAGAAATAACCGTCGATGGCAAGTCTGTCTCGGTGCCGGTCACTCTTTTAGACCGGGTTGTCAATTATTTTTCCCCTGAAAAAGGTGGTGGTCGTTACCGGGAGCGTGTGCGGCTGGCCATGTCGGGGGCATACACCGGGGCCGATAAACGACGCCGGGCCAACCAGCTTGGATCCAGGCGTGAGCTTTCCGCCGATTCCGCTATCCTGCCTGATCTTCCTACCCTGCGAGAAGAGTCGCAGCATCTCTGCCGCAACAATGCCATTGCTGCAGGGGCCATTAAAACAAATATAACCAAGGTTGTTGGCACCGGCCTCTATGTTAAATCCCAGGTTGACCGTGATCTGCTGGGTATGTCTGATGAGCAGGCGGACCAGTGGGAACGTGATGCGGAGCGTGAGTTTCGGCTGGCCACAGAAACAAAAGAGATTGATTCTGAGCGGCAGCTGTCTTTTTCCCTGTTTCAGGGACTGGTATTTCTAAAGGCCCTGGAGGATGGTGATGTGTTTGTCAACATGCCCAGATTTAAGCGGGCAGGGTCCCCATATACCTTAAAGCTGCAGATGATCGAGGCCGCCAGGGTCTGCAATAAAGATTTTGTTGCCGATTCAGCCGAGATGGCGGGTGGCATCAGTAAGGATAAATATGGTGCCCCGGAAAAATATCATGTGCTGAATGTTCATCCCGGCAATTCAAGTTTTGCCTTTCTTGCCAGAAATAAAAAACAATATAAATGGTCGAGCTTAAAGAGTTTCGGCTCTGACGGCGATCCTCTGGTCCTGCATCTTTTTGACAAGGTCCGCCCAGGGCAGTCGAGAGGCGTGCCCTATCTGTCCACAGTTGTTGAGCTGATCAAGCAGCTCGGAAGATATACCGATGCAGAGGTGATGGCCGCGGTTGTTACCGGCATGCTTACCGTTTTTGTTACCAATGAAACCGGGTCGCCAAATTTTGGCCCGGCACCTACCGCTGAAAATCCGGATGCCGATCCGTCTCTGCAGGTTGACACCACCGGCATGGAGCTGGGGTACGGCTCTGTTGTGGGGCTGATGCCTGGAGAAAAAATAGAGTCCGTTAATCCCGGCCGCCCGAATACCGCCTTTGACGGTTTTGTGCTGGCTGTCCTGCGTCAGATCGGTGTGGCCCTGGAGCTGCCGTTTGAGATCCTGGTTAAACATTTTACATCGAGTTATAGCGCGTCGCGTGCCGCATTCGAGGAAGCCTGGGACTATTTTTCCCGGCGCCGTCACTGGCTGGTGCTGTCGTTGTGTCAGCCGGTATATGAGGCTGTGATCAGTGAGGCGGTGGCAGCTGGACGACTTGGTGCGCCAGGTTTTTTTGCGGACCCGCTGATTAAAAAAGCGTGGCTTGGAACGTTGTGGACCGGTGATGCTCCCAGCCAGCTCGATCCTAAAAAAGAGATCGATTCGGCGGTGGCGCGGATCAATGCCCGGCTGTCGAGCAGGGCGGAAGAGCGGGCAAGGCTGATCGGCGGTGACTGGGAGGCGGCTCTGCCGCAGATCATCCGCGAGGAGAAGCTGCTGGAAGAAAATAACCTGCTGCCCAAAGAGACGGGGGCGGAGATGACTGTGGAGCCGCCTGTGGAGCCGCCTGCGGAGCCAGCAGCCAATACAGAAGAGGAAGAAAAATGAAAAAAATAACCATATCAGGTGTGATCGGCTGGGATGTTGAGGCCGATGATGTCCGCCAGGCTCTGGCAGAGGCAAATGGTGGAGACGTTGAGCTGCTTATCTCCAGCCCCGGCGGTCTTGTTTCTGCCTGTCTTGAGATGTTTAACCTGATCCGCAACTATCCGGGGCATACGACGGCCAGGCTGACAGGCTTTGCCATGTCCGCTGCGTCGTATATTCCCCTGGCTGCAGATAAGGTGATTGCCGAGGATAACGCGGTTTACATGATCCATAACGTGCATGGCGGCGTCTGGGGGGATCATAACTATATCCTCAAATACGGCAAGGATACCGCGGCGCTGTCCATGATGATGGCAGGTGCCTATGTCAGGTTTACCGGCAAGGGGCTTGCTGAAATTACATCCATGATGGATGAAGAAACATATTTTTACGGCGAGGCCATTGTCGACGCCGGTTTTGCCCATGAGCTGGTGGAGTTTGACATGGATGATGAGGAAGACAGATCAAACATGCATGAGGATCAGCTGATGGCATCGGCTCGCAATGCCTATAACGTTGCATCGGCCAGGCTGTCGTCAGATACCAAGGCGGTGGCTGATGATCTGGCCATGGCTGTGGCTCTTGCCGGGCCGGAGATAAAAAAAGTAGAAGAAATGAACCATCGGGCAAAATCGCCCGCAACCACAACCAAGGAGCACAGAATGGATCTTGAAATGTTGAAGAAAAAGCATCCTGACCTGGTCGCGGCCGTCACCGATGAGGCGATTGCTGAAATGACCGAGAAAACCAAGGCCGATATTACAGCGGCCATGGAGGAGGGCAGGGCAGAGGGCAGAACGGAAGGAGCCGAGCAGGAGCGAAAGCGGATAGATGAGGTCCAGGCCCAGCTGATCGTCGGCCATGAGAAGGTGATAAACAGCATGGCGTTTGATGGTAAATCCACCGGCGGCGATGCTGCAAAGGCCATGGTGGCAGCGGAAAACGAGCTGCGCGGCAAGGCAAGGGACAAAACAGAGTCTGAGGCCAATGACGCTGTTGACTCTGCAGAGCAGCAGGATGGGAATAAAAACAAGATGAGCCGCAAGGCTTTTGATTCTCTTACGTCCTCCGCCCAGGCAAAGTTTATTGCAGACGGCGGCTCCCTGGTCGACTGAGGGGCATAAAGGCGTAGGGGTTTAAAGGCTGAGGGAAAAATAGTGTTGAGAAGTGAATAAACGAAAAAAATTAAAGGAGTAACATCATGGCGAATACATTGACCGGGCTTATCCCCGTACTTTACCAGGCGATTGACAGGGTGAGCCGCGAGCTTACCGGTCTTATTGCCGCAGTGCAGATGAACGCTGACGCCGAACAGGCTGCTGTCGGCCAGAGTATAAAATATCCGGTGGCACCAGCATCTGCTGCAGCAGATATCACCCCTGCAACCACAGCCCCGGACACCGGTGATCAGACCATCGCCCCGGAAACAATGACTATTTCAAAGGCCAGGGCTGTACCTGTACGTTGGACCGGGGAGGAGGTTGTCTCTGTCGGATCCCTGCATGCTGGTATTCTTACAGACCAGTTTTCCCAGGCCATGCGGACCCTGGCAAATGAGGTTGAAACGGATCTGGCTGCTCTTTATGTTGCCGCATCGAGGGCCTACGGCACTGCAGGCAGCGTTCCATTTGGTACCGCTGGCGATTATACCGACGCTTCATATGTGCGGAAGATCCTGGTGGACAACGGGGCTCCTACATCTGATCTGCAGCTGGTTGTCAACACTATGGCCGGTGCAAATTTTCGCGGCAAGCAGGCCCAGGCCGCAATGGCTGGAACGGATTCCATGCAGCGTCGCGGGGTGCTGCTTGATATGCATGATTTTTCCATCCGCGAGTCTGCCCAGATTAAATCCCATACCAAGGGTGATGGAACATCGTATGTAACCAACGGCGAGACCGCTGTGGGGGTTGAGGATATCGCCCTGGTCACAGGATCCGGCACCGTGCTGGCTGGTGACGTTGTCACCTTTGCGGCTGATACTGACAATAAATACCTGGTTACCACCGGTGTTGCTGCACCAGGCACCATTAGCCTGGCAGATCCCGGCGCCCTGGTCACCATCGCCACTGCAAACGCCTTGACCGTCGGCGGCAGTTATACGGCCAATATGGCGTTTTCCAAGTCGGCAATTCATCTTATTACCAGGACCCCGGCCATGCCGGAGGGTGGAGATATGGCCGACGATGTGATCAATATCACCGACCCGATCTCCGGGTTGACTTTCCAGGTTGCTCTTTATCGTGAGTATCGCCGGGTTAAATATGAGATCGGGCTGGCCTGGGGTGTTAAGGCTGTTAAGCCTGCGCATATGGCCCTGCTGCTCGGATAAGTCTTTTCTGTTTATTTAACGGGGCGGACAACCGCCCCTGCATCATGAACGAAAGAGGATTATGTGATGGTAGTTAAAAAGACAAAAAAGACGGCAGCGAAAAGCGCGTCACGTAAAAAAACAGCCGGTAAACCGGGTGACCTGGTCGAGATGGCAAAGGGGCTGGAGACAATCGCTGTCCATCCAACCTGTGTTTCTGCCCATCTGCGTATGGACTGGGTGCTGGTCAAGTGAAATTTTCAGACGATGATATGGCCGATATGCTGGACGCTGTCGGTCTTGTGGCAACTGCCCCTGGCGGCACGTTTTCTGTGATCCCGCCCCAGCCGCAGCAGGTTGCCCTGCATGGGGACGGTATTATGGAGGCGGCAAGGTTTGCGGTGACGGCGGAGTCTGTCATCACGGAGCTGTCGATTCTGGCCGGGGAGACAGGGACTATTATCAATATTGATGATCTGCCCTACCGGGTGCTGTCCATTGAGCCTGATGGGGATGGCTTTGTGTCGATGATGCTGGGGAGTGTATAACTGCAGCAAAAGACAGGCTGAAGGCTATTAGGCTGAAGGCTGAAGGTAAAGAATGTATCACGATTTATATACAGTTATAACCGATCGGCTTACCGCCCTGGGGCTTAACAATGTGGCCACCGGCATCGGAGATGTCCCGCCCCTGCCTGCCTGTCAGGTGTGGCTTGGTGAGGATAAGTTTATTACCGATGCCCCGGCGGTGATCCGGGAGCTGACCTGGGCCCTGCAGGTTACCGTCGGTCATAATGATACCGATGGTGCTGCCCAGCTCCAGATGCACGGGTATCTCGATACCATCCGGGACGGTTTTTCCGATTGGCGGCCTGGCGACTGTGTAGGGCTGCAGGGCGCATTTTCGGTGCCCACGTTGAGAATAGAATCATATAAGGATCACGGCAGTACGGTCTATCTGGCTGCGCTTTTAATCCGTGTATTCCCGCAATCATTTGTAAAAACATAAGGAGTATATCATGTCATTTAAAGCATATTCGGGTACCGGGACTGTGTATATGAGGCCGGTCAATGCGGCTGGGGTTAAGACCGGTGAATACAAACCTGTGGGTGATGCCTATCCGCTCTCCTGCCAGGTGGCAACTGAGCAGATCAAGGTTAAATCGCGCCGGGTTGAGACTGCAGGGCAGATCATCGCCTCAAAAACAGAGATTACCGACACCACCGGATCCCTGGTGCTGCGGGAGTGGAATGCGGCAAATCTTGCCTTTGCACTCTCCGGTACCGCCACAGATCAGGCGGCGGCCGGGGCATCCATAACAGACGAGGTGGTGACGGCGCTGCCTGCCGGTGAATATGCGCCGCTGCTTTACAGGGATGTATCGGCTGTGGCGGTCAAGCATACCTCCGGTACGCCTGTATATGAGGAAGATACCGACTATACCCTGGATGAAAAGCTGGGCATGCTTACCATCATCGACGGTGGTGCAATCACAGCCACGGATGAGCTGAAGGTCGATTATGACTATGCGGCAAAGACTGGCTACCAGGTCACTATGGGCGACAAGGTGCAGATCCGGGTGCAGATCCTGGCTCATCTTTATTCCGAATTTGCTGACGAGCATTATGTGCTGGAGCTTGACTCGGTCGTGATGGCTGCAGACCAGGAGATTAATTTTATCTCCGAGGCCGGTACAGAGGGTGAGCAGCTGCAGTTCGGCATGACCCTTGAGACACTCACCGGCCAGACATCTCCGGGCCGGGTTAATGGCATAGATATGTAAGGAAGGTTTTTTTTAGATGAGAAATTCAAAGATAATTGAGTTTGACGGAAAAGAGATAACGGTCAAGGAGCTGATGGTCAGTGAGCTTGACGCGCTCCTGGGGCAGGATGATCATGTCCCGAGCTGGCTGGACAGGATCCTTGATAAGGATCTGCTCACCGGGGCGGTGCTGTCAAAGTCGGTCGGTATGTCTGTGGCTGATCTGTCGGCCATGACACCGTCATCTCTGAGGCCGTTGATTGACGCCTGCAAGGAGGTCAATCCGGATTTTTTAGAGACGGCCCGGCTGGAGGTGGCTCGGGCCGAAAAAATGGAAGAAACCCTCGGCAGCAGCTTAGGCGCTGTACCTGTCTCCTGATTGCCCAGGGGCATCAGCAGGTCTGGAGCTATGGCCTCAGCCTGTTTTTTACCGCGCTTGATCTGCTGGCAGAGTCTGCTCAAGAAACCTGACAAGGCGCCAGGTGAGGTTGTTGGCCGCTGACAGGATTGCAACCAGGCCCAGGATGGTGATCAGGATAAGGCTGGATTTGATGCCGATGAAGAGCAGCAGACAGCCGGTCATGATTTTTAGAGTCTCCATACAAGAAGTATAGAACAGAATAGAAATTATGTCAAAAAAGACCACCATAGAGGTGCTGCTGGTAGCCAACGGCAAGGGTCTGCAGAACACCATGACCCGTGCCCAGAGGTCTATCAAGGCATTTAATAACCAGGTCGGCAACGGTACGAAGATGATGTCCGCTTTTAACCGGCAGGTTGTCGGTTTGGCCGGTGCCTTTGTCGGTCTGCAGGCTATTGGCCAGGTGGGCACGATGCTGGAGGATGCATCCAGGGCTGTCTATAACCTTGAGGCCAGCCTTAAAGCTGCAAACCGCCAGTTTAGTGTGGGCACTGCCGATGAGTGGGCGGAGTCTATCGAGAGATTGTCTGAAAAACTGCGTATCTATGCGACAAGTGATATCCAGAATGCAACGGCCAGGACTGTTGATATGACCAAACGGCTCGGTCTGTCGTCCGATCAGATGGAGCGGATTATCGAGTTGACCGGAGATCTGTCTGCAGGAAAAACTACACTTGAGGGCGGGATCGAGCGAGTCACCGCAGCCCTGCGCGGTGAGGCTGAGGCATCAGAATATCTGGGGCTGACCCTGAACGAGGATTATGTCAAAGCCTGGTATGCGGCTTCAGAGGCCCATGAAAAAGTGTGGAAGGAACTTAGTGATGTAGAAAAAGCACAGATCCGCTACCAGGTTTTCCTGGAGCAGGCGATCCCGCTTGAGGGTCGGGCTGCTGAATCGATCAATACTTATGCCGGTGCTATCGCTCTTGTTAAAAAAGAGATGAGCGACGGCCTGGGCCAGAATAAAGAGCTGGTTGAATCGCTGAAAGATATTGCCATTGTCCTGCGTGATAATGCCGACGACCTGGGGGCCATGGCCGGGGCTATTGCACGGGGAGCTGCCAGCGTTATCTCCTTTGTGGCTGCCAATAAGGAGATGATCATCCAGGTTGCAAAGTGGTCGCTGATTTTTGGCGGTGCGGTAAAGATTATCGGGTCCCTGGTCAGTCTGTTCAGGGGTTTGAATGCTGCCTGGATTGTTTTGACAGGTTCGCAGATCATTCCCTGGCTGCTGCGGCTGCGGACTGCTTTTCTTACTGTTGCGGCCGGTACAAGAATACTCAATCTGGCCTTTAAGGGTTTTATCCTTTTTGCCGCGGCCGATGCGGTTATTAAAATCGGCCGCCTGGTCGGTATCCTCTGGGACTGGCGTAAAGCAACAAAAGAACTCGCCCAGGCTCAGGCCGATGCAAAATCACAGAAAGACTGGATCGATCCGAAAATTGCAGCAAAATTAAAAGAAATCAATGTGGCCATGGGCACAAATTATAAAACCATGGACGCACTGTTTCAGGCGCAGAAAGATGGGAAGGTTGCCTATGACAGCCTGACAGGTACCTGGGTTGCCGGTGCCAAGAAGATGTCAGATGCCACCAAAGAGTCTGCCAACATCCAGAAGCAGGTCACCGGCAAGGCCCTTGATGAGATGCGGGCCAAGTATCAGAAGTATGCAAGCGAGGTGAAACGGCTGCAGGATGAGATCGCCGGGCGGGAGAGATCACTTGCCGAGCAGCTGCGGTCTTTGGCCAGGACCGGGATGTCAGATCTTGGCGCCTGGGAGGACCGCAAAAAAGAGGCGGAAGAATACGAGAAGGCTGCGAAAAAAGCCGCCGATGCCGGTAATTTTGATGAGGCCGTGAAGCTGGCGGATAAGGCAAAGGACGCCTATGCAGACCTGAATACGGAAGTAAAAAAAGGTGATGAGGTCCTTGTCTCCAAAGGTGAGGCCCTGGCCGCTGCAATGTCGGGAGCTGAACGGGCAGGAAAGCTGGCCGTTGAGATATTAAAAGCCGAGCAGCAGGCCGCCCATGATGCCATGGAGGCGCTGAAGGAAAAATCAGGTTTTCAGGATCTTTCCAAAGGCATGGATGAGGCCGAGAGAAAGTGGCTTGAGAACTGGAAGAATATGCGGGTTGGTGCCATCAGGGATATAGAGAAGGTGGAGGATCGTCTTGTCAGAATAAAAGATAAAGAGATCACCATCTGGATTAATGAACGGGTGAAAAAGGCGCTTGGCGGTCCTGTCGGGTATCGTGGTGGTGGAAAACTCGGTGGCTATGGCGGCGGTGATAGAATACCTGCCATGCTTGAGGCCGGGGAATATATTATCAGAAAAGAGGCGGTGTCAAAGTTTGGTGCCGGTATCTTTCACGCCCTGAACTCCCTGCGATTGCCGCAGATGCCAAAGTTTGCCGCGGGCGGGTCTGTGGGCGTGGCTGCAGCTGCCGGTGCATTGCCCGGCAATATCTATAATCTCTCTGTTAATTTTGCAGGCGATGTGTCACCGATCTCCAGGCAGACAGCCAGGCAGAATGCAAAAATGGTGCTGTCGGAGCTGCAGAAAATGCACAGGGGGGCGTCATGATCTTGGGATCCCTGACACTGTCTGACCATCTGGTCCTTAATGGCCTTGAGTCGGCGGCTCCCATTGCCTGGACCGCGCGCAGAACATTGGGCGGTCGCCAGGTTGTACAGTCCATGCCGCTTTCCGGGGGACGTCTGCTCACTCTTATTGGCGAAAATCATTTTAGTCTGTCCGATATCTCGGATATTCAGGCGCTGGCGGCGCTTAATCAGCCGGTAACTCTGACCCATGACCGTGGAACATTTACAGTCCTTATAGCAGCAGTTGATCCGGAGCCTGCAGTTTTGCTGGCCGATCCGGAGTCGACTGCCTGGTATTCCGCTTCCATCTCACTGCAGGAGGTATAAAAAAAATATTATGCAGTCATCAGATCTTAAAGTATACAGCGCGCTTTCCAACGGACGCAAATCAGCCATCCAGATAAACACCGGGGTGGTGCAGAATGTTTTCTCTCATGTTACATCGGCCCAGCGGGCAGCGGGGCTGACAGATTATGCAAAAACACACTGGGCTTTGACCAATACCGATAATTATGCACTGATCGATCCGGAGGCGTATCACGATAAAGAGTCGCTTTCTCCTGATGATTATATCGTTATGGTTGAGCTGGCTCAGCGGGACGCTCTGGCTGATCTGTCTACGTCTATTCCGGCGGCTGATAAATATGGCTCCGGGCTGCTATCTGCAAATATTACTGCCAGCGATACCACCTTTGATGTTGATGTTAAGCATGCGGATCTGCTCCCTGGGGGCACTGATGATATTTTTCGGGATGGGGATACGATTAAGATCTGCTCTCATACTGATGCTCTGGCTACCGATGGGGCTGAGGAAACGAAGGTTATTTCCGGGACGCCTACCTATTCCAGTTTGACTGTTACCATTACGGTGACAGCTGCTTTTGTTAATGCCTTTACTGCTGACGGTACTGTTGCCAGGTGTTCGAGTTTGATTAAACCGAGCGCTGATACTGAGCCGAGCTATACCACTCCATCGGTTACCAATTCCAAGACGGTTGACGATACAACCTATCCCATCGAGCTTGATAATATTGGTACTCCGGAGGAGGACTGGACTCTCACCTTTACCGATGCCACTCATTTTACTCTGTCCGGTGACTCTCTGGGATCAATTGAGTCTGGAGATGTCGGTACCGAGTTTGCCCCGGATAATACTGATTATACCAGGCCGTATTTTACCATAGCGACCGGGTTCTGGGACGATACATATGAGGCTGGTGATATCGTTACCTTTACCACCCATCCGGCAACCGTGCCGATCGGTCAGAAGCGGGTTGTTACTGCCGGGGCTGCGAGCCTTGCTAATAATAAGGTTACTCAGGTTTATGGTGGCGAGGCAGCTGGTTGATGGCATGATTTACTCACCACAGAGAGCACAGAGGACACAGAGAAAAGCGTTTTTTCTTTTCTTTTTTCTCTCTGTGATCTCTGTGCCCTCTGTGGTGCAATCTTTTTATCTGGGTTAGCCGGTGGTGATCGAATATACAACATTACGCATACTGTTTGAGGTTCCGGAGCCTGATGCCGGTGGCGGTGGAGGTGGCACGGGTGATGGTGACAGCAACGACTGGCTACGACTGCAACAGGTGCCATATGAAAAACCGCCTGCGTCCGGCTTTGGCAGTTATGTTGACTCTCTTGCGCGGGGTCTTGCCATTGTCACTATGGCTGATCTGCTGGCCAAGTATAACTCTGCCTGTGAGGAGAATGGTTGTCTGGAAATTGAAATCCAGGTGCACAAATCCAGGGCAGATCTGCATTACACCATTACCGCAAGTTACGGCACTCTCTCACAGCAGCATGTCAACAACTCTACTCAAACAAAATCTATCACGGTCAGGGGTGAGGACAGCATAAACCTCGATCACGTACCAACCGGATCGGTCTCAGCCGAATGGGAAGGCAACGTAATAGGGGCAAACGGCTCTATCCTGAACCCGAAACCTGAAATAACTGTAGACGGATTAACATTATCTTTTGGCCAGAAAGTGGTTGGTACAATACGGATATCGTATGGAGAGAGCCACGATACATATATCCTTACCATCGAACCCAGGGCGGCGGATGCTGCCAACTCTGATGATGCTGAGTCAACATACCAGTCGACGGTGGTGGCTGTATGGGATGGTGGCATCGAGGTGCTGGAAATCTCCCTGCCTGGTGGTTTGGATGATGGTAATTGTCAGGGCGGTGGCAACAGCATTGTTGCTATCAATGACGATGATGAGGAGAAGTGTATCCGATTGATTGAAGTGCGGGATCCATGCACAGAGGAGCTTACCAGTTCGCGGGAAGAAGAGATTGATTGTCCGGAAGAAGAGTCTGAGGAGGAATCCTCCTGATGGGCCGCAGAATAATTGAAACAGTGGTCGAATACAAACCTCAGCCTGCCTGCAAAACACCTGAGCAGATGGAGCAGATCTGCTGCGAGACTACCGAAAAACTGCAGTGCTGCGAAAAATATGACGGTACCTGGCAGGGGCATACTGCCCAGGATCTGCTGGGGAAATACCACCCAAATCTTGATGCCCAGGGGCGTGACTCAAGTGGCCGTTACGTCGTGATCGAGCTTGCCCCGCGTAAAAATCCCTGTGGCGAAAAAGTTATTGAGTATGACGTGTCCGGTGGCAACTGCTGCGACGAAGTTCTGGCGCTAGACTGGGACTATGATGCCACTGCGGATGTTTTACCTTCTGGCGGGTCAGTATCTATATTTGTTTCAGGCGGGCGGGGGCCATATACATTTACCACCACAAATGCAGAGACACATTTTGACAACGGATCCCGGTCTATCACCAGTGATGTAGGGCACGCACGGTTATTGGCAACTGATGATTTTTGCGGGGCCACTGAGGTTACAGTTTCAGATGGATGTACATCTGTCAGTGAGTTTTTTCGCTCTGATATTGGATATTGGCAGGAGTTGCCGGATGGTGATTGCGTGTTACCGGCGGTGCCAGTGCCAGACGAGCCCGAGTTGTGGCATGTAGCTCCTTCTTATAACTGTTATTTACATGAGCAATATGCTGTCGCTGCTGTAGTTGACAGAGGGCGTTATAAACAGGCCGAGGGTGCTATCGTTGACTGTACTTGGCCACCAGATGGATCTGGTAACCCAGAATGCAACTGGCTGGATTTGTCACATTCTGAGAAATGTGCCTACGGGGCAACCATTTCTCACCCTGCCGGAGAGCGCTGCCTTGGTTGGCATGATACCCTGCAGCCACAAGAGGGTACCTATTTTTCTGTCTGTTCACCATCTTTGTTTTACTCGAAACAATTTACTTCCAGTTGCTATGATGGTGAAAAAAATAACTATAGGATTGTGTTTTATAAAGTAGTTCGTAGTGGTGCTGCAGCATCATTTATTTGGGTCTGTTGATGAAAATATTAAATACCCTGTCACATGCAGATTTACAGAAATTTGCCTGGCTGTTGACACAGATTGAGGCAAACGGAATACGGACATTGTCTGATGCCAGGTTGCGGGTAGAAAATAAATTACGAACAGAGCATAACGTTTTGATTTTTAAATTGAAACGAGGAGTGAAAACAACAGTAAAAATAATTGAATGTCCGGAGTGCAGGGGAGCGATGGACAAATATCTGCGTGAAGACCTGGATGGCACATTATGTACAATAATAAAATGTAGAAATTGCCAGTTTAGTGAGCTGGTTGGAGGCACAAACGGCTAATGAGTGAGTACACTAAATTACTGCTTCATTCTGATGCTGCAGACGGCAGCACAACAATTGTTGACTCATCTCCTTCAGTTCATACAATATCAAGATTTGGGGCAACTCACCACGAAACAGACCAGGCTAAGTTTGGGTCAACCTCACTACACTTTGCGCCTATAGCAGATTACTTAACGGTACCCCATCATACAGATTTTGACTTTGGCTCAGGGGATTTCTGTATAGATGTGTGGGTATATCTTACTTCTGTAAAATTGCATTATATAGTTAACAAAAAAACAAGCACCTTCTGCTATGGTCTTTGGATTAATTCAAGCAATGTCCCTAATTTTTATTTTTATTTCGGAGGGTCTTCTAGGTCCTGGACAGGCCCAAGCGTGACCCAAAACACTTGGACACATCTTGCAGCATTACGGAATAATGGAAAATGCAGATTGTATACTAATGGAGTTGGTGGTTCTGAAGTTACATTTTTAGAAACTGTAAATAATGTAGATACACCTGTGTACATCGGTAAGGAAAGTACAACCACGATCAGAAATTTTGCTGGGTATATAGATGAATTACGAATCTCAAAAGGCGATGGTAGATGGACAGAAAATTTTACTCCACCAACGGCTCCGTATGGGGTGGTATCCGTTAGGGCAATGCTGGAACAGAATTACTCGATTGGAAGTTTTCTGCGAGCAGCCCTGCTCCAACTTTACCCTTTAACATCAGCACACCGGGCAATATTAGATCAGGTCTACGGCATCCGCATGCTGGCAGTATTTAACCAGCTCTACGGCGATATGCCTGTCAGGCGCGCGGTGCTGGAGCAGTTTTATGGCGATAATACTTTTTTGCGGCGGCTGCTGGTCCAGGAGTATGGCGATGCGGCTAGGTACCGGGCGGTGCTTGATCAGGAGTGGAGTAGTTTTGAGGGGCTGCGGTCTGTATTAGTGCAGCGGTATACGATTACTGAAAAGCAGGTCCGGGCCATGGTTGATGAGACTTATGATCTGTCCGAGCGCGACCAGGTGCGGGCGCTTATGGATCAGTTGTATGTGCTGGCTGCGGGTGAAGCGCTGGTGCAGGCTTCTGATATTTCGGTTACTGCTGTTAATGGATCCGAGACTCGGGCTATAACGTCGGCCTATAATATCAATATCGAGCAGGATGAGGCGCTGTATCATATGGTCGGTGAGCTGCAGCTTGCTGATCAGGCTGAGTATGAGTTTTTTGTCCATCTTGAAACTGTCGTTACTATCGTTGTTGATGGTTTTTCTTCCTTGCTTATTCCTCTTGATCCACGGCGGCAGCGGTCTGGTGCCGGTACTGTTTATGTTGTGCCTCTGGTGTCTCAGTCTGTGCTGCTTGATCATGCCGAGTCGGACTATAGCCTGACTGAGGATACTGATCTGTCTGGCATGGCGCGGGCGATTGTTGAGGGTCTT
>Ga0164315_10000746_pt1 | contig 23318 bp, 20 predicted proteins | sample GuaBasSedimGuay6_FD_113737 | JGI IMG/M metagenome (GOLD analysis project Ga0164315, IMG submission 113737) | Subseafloor sediment microbial communities from Guaymas Basin, Gulf of California, Mexico - Guay6, Core 4569-2, 0-3 cm | ecosystem: Environmental > Aquatic > Marine > Hydrothermal vents... | reverse complement strand
CATGTATGCAGTCTGTGCGGAGATCAATAATGTGGAACGTCGAAGCGTTCTCTTAAACAGGGATTTCAGCCTGGATCCCGATGCGGTACTGGATGCTGTGGATAAGCACACCAAGTTGATATTTCTATGTTCCCCCAACAATCCCACTTCCAACTCCCTGGAGCGTGAGGCTGTATTGAAAATTATTGACGGGGTGAACTGCATAGTGGTGGTGGATGAGGCTTACATAGATTTTAGTCAGGATCCCGGATTTCTCTCCCTGCTGAAGGAAAAGAAGAACCTGGTGGTTCTGCAAACCCTCTCCAAGGCCTGGGGACTTGCCGGAATCCGCCTGGGCATGCTCTTTGCCCATCCCCAATTGGTGGAATATATTTCCAGGGTGAAGTATCCCTATAATATATCCGGGCTGACCATCGATGCAGCACTTAGAGGCCTGGAGGATACGGCCCGGAGGAGCATCTGGATCAAGGCGATCCTTGAAGAGCGCAGCAGAATGGCCACTGAGCTGGAATCGTTTCCCTATGTGAGGGAGGTCTTTCCTTCCGATGCCAATTTCCTCCTGATAAAGGTGGATGATCCTGCTGCCGTCTATGAGTTTTTAATGATTAAAGGCATCATTATCCGTGATCGCTCGTCGGTTCCACTCTGTGAAGGATGCTTGCGTATCACCATCGGGACTTCAGAGGAGAACAGGGCCTTACAAAATGCTCTTAAAACATTTCAGCCATGAAGAAAGTGCTATTCATAGACAGGGATGGAACCCTGATCAAGGAGCCTCTGGTCGATTACCAGGTGGATTCATTGGAGAAACTGGAATTTATGCCAGGGGTATTCAGGAATCTTTACAAATTGAGGCAATATACCGATTATGAGCTGGTAGTGGTCAGCAATCAGGATGGTATGGGCACCGATGCTTTTCCCGAGGAGGACTTCAGGGCTCCCCATGAGAAATTTCTGGAAGCTTTCAGGAACGAGGGTGTAGAGTTCGATGCGATACACATTGATCCCTCTCTTCCGGATGAGAATTCTCCCATGCGGAAACCCCGCACCGGAATGCTCACAAGCTATCTGGAGGGTGGCTACGACCTGGAGAACTCCTATGTGATTGGTGACCGTGAAACAGATATGGAACTGGCTCAAAACCTGGGAGCCAGGGGAATCTTTATTGGAGACGATGCTTCAGTCAATGCGGAAGTGATATGCGGCGATTGGGACCAGGTGTACGGATATATCCGGAGCCGTCTGAGAAGTGCAACAGTCATGCGATCCACAAACGAAACAGAGATTTCCATTAAGCTTTCTCTTGATGGAGAGGGACATACGCAGGTTTCGACCGGACTTGGTTTTTTTGATCATATGCTCGATCAGATAGGACGACATGCAGGCATTGATCTGGAAGTGGATGTGAAAGGGGATCTTCATGTGGATGAACACCATACCATCGAAGATACGGCCATCGTCCTGGGGGAGGCCTTCCTTCAGGCCCTGGGAAATAAGCGAGGCATTGGAAGGTACGGATTTGTATTACCCATGGATGATTCCCTGGCCAGCGTGGCCATCGATTTTGGTGGCAGACCATGGATTGAGTGGAACGTAGCGTTTAAGCGGGAGATGATCGGGGATATGCCCACGGAGATGTTCTTCCACTTTTTCAAAAGCTTTTCTGATGCTGCAAAATGCAATCTGAATATGGAGGTCAGGGGAGACAATGAACACCATATGATTGAAGGACTGTTCAAGGCCTTTGCCAGGGCGGTGGGAAAGGCTGTGAAACTGGATCTTGATAGTGTGCACTTACCTACTACCAAAGGAAAACTTTAAGGACAAGTCAGGATGAAAGTAGCCATTATCAAATACAATGCAGGGAACATCCGTTCAGTGGATCATGCGCTGAAGCGAGTGGGGGTGGAAGCTCTTATAACGGACGACCATGAAACCATCCTGGCAGCAGACAGGGTAATTTTTCCAGGCGTGGGGGAGGCGGCCAGTACCATGGCCTACCTGAAAGAGCGGGAGCTCGATGTCCTGTTGAAGGGACTTAGTTGTCCGGTGCTGGGAATATGCCTGGGTCAGCAGCTGATGTGTAGCTGGTCGGAGGAGGGTGATACTGCCTGCATAGGCATTTTTGATCAGGTGGTAAGACATTTTCCTACAAATGGTCAAAAAGTGCCTCATATGGGCTGGAACAGCCTCGAGAGGGTGAATGGGGAGCTGATTCCAGCGGAGCTCTCAGGATCCTATGTATATTTTGTACACTCCTATTATGTTCCGGTATGTGAAGATACTGCTGCAGAGTGCTCTTACATCTTGCCTTTTAGTGCTGCCATGCAAAGGGATAATTTTTATGCTACCCAGTTCCATCCGGAAAAGAGTGGCGATCCCGGGGAGTTGATTCTGAAACAATTTCTGAAGCTATGATCGAGCTTATTCCTGCCATAGATATTATTGAAGGACGCTGCGTCCGGCTCACCCAGGGCGATTATGCTCAGAAAAAGGAGTATGGCGATCCGTTTGAATTGGCCTTACAGTTTGAGGATCACGGAATTAAGAGATTGCACCTGGTTGATCTGGATGGTGCCAGGGAGCAAAGGGTCGTAAACTACAGGATACTGGAAAAGATAGCCTCCCAAACTTCACTGGTGATTGATGCAGGCGGCGGATTAAGAAGTGATGAGGACCTGCGTATTGTATTTGAATCGGGGGCCAGCATGGTCACCGGTGGAAGCATTGCGGTGAAGGATCGGGTACTGTTTCTTAGCTGGCTGAGTCAATATGGGCCAGAGCGGATAATCCTGGGTGCCGATTTCAGGAACACAAAGATTGCCATTTCGGGATGGCACGAGGCCACCGCACTTGATCTGAATACTTATATTGCCGATTACAGGGACGAAGGTATTAAGAAGGTGATCTGCACCGATATAGATAAAGATGGAATGCTGGAGGGTCCCTCACTGGAGACCTATAAAACCCTTAAGGTCCAGGACAGTGAACTTCACCTGGTGGCCAGTGGAGGGATCAGCAGGATGAGGGATATTGAGCTTCTGGATGAGGCGGGAATCGATGGGGTGATTATTGGGAAAGCAATCTATGAAGGAAAAATCCCTTTAAATGCCCTGGAGTCATATATACTTAATAATAACTAAGATGCTGGCCAAGAGAATTATACCCTGCCTGGATATCAGGGACGGGAAGACCGTGAAGGGGATCAATTTTGAAAATGTAATTGATGTGGGCGACCCGGTAGAGCTGGGAGCTAAATATGCCAGTGATGGTGCCGACGAGCTGGTTTATCTGGATATTACCGCTACCCTTGAAGGGCGTAAGCTCTTTGCGGACCTGGTCAGGCGTATCTCCGAACATCTGAATATTCCTTTTACCGTAGGGGGCGGCATAGACCGGGTGGAGGATGCGGATCTGCTGCTATCAGCCGGTGCAGACAAGGTAAGCATCAACTCCTCGGCTGTGAGGGACCCCGGACTGGTGGACCGTATTGCCGGGGGATTTGGGAAGCAGTTTGTTGTGGTGGCCATAGATGCACAGTGGAAGGATGATCGCTGGACCGTTTTTATTAACGGGGGAAGGATTCCCACCAACAGGGACTTGTTTAGCTGGGCCAGGGAGGTCCAGGACCGGGGGGCTGGTGAGATTCTTTTTACCTCCATGAATCATGATGGGACCAGGAGTGGTTATGCCTGTGAAGCATTAAGGGAGCTTTCCCAACAACTCACAATCCCTGTGATTGCCTCAGGTGGAGCAGGTAGTAAGGAGCATTTTGTTGAGGTGTTTGAGTATGGATTGGCCGATGCAGCACTGGCTGCCTCTATCTTTCATTACAATGAGATCCCGGTTCCCGAGTTGAAGGATTATTTAAAGAAAGCTAATATAACGATCAGATAAAATGGACTTCGAAAAACTTAATGGATTGATCCCGGCTATTATCCAGGATGCAAACACAGATACTGTTCTGATGCTTGGTTTTATGAATTCCGAGGCTCTGGATAGGACCAGGGAAGAGGGGAAGGTTACCTTCTTTAGCCGCACAAAGAACAGCTTATGGACCAAGGGCGAGGAAAGCGGCAATTTCCTGCATGTGGTTGAAATCCTGGAGGATTGCGACAAAGATACCCTGCTTATTAAAGCCAACCCGGCCGGACCGGTCTGTCACACCGGAAGCGAAACCTGCTTTAATGAAAAAAACATCGCCTCCCTGGATCCGGAGGGAATTTCTTTCATCGCTCAACTGCAGCAGCTGATCAATAAGCGGAAAATTGAGATGCCGGAAGACTCCTATACTACTTCCCTTTTTAATGCGGGCATCAATAAGATAGCACAAAAGGTAGGAGAGGAGGCTGTGGAGCTGGTCATTGAGGCCAAAGACAACAATGACGAACTCTTTCTTAATGAAGCAGCCGACCTGCTCTATCACCTGCTGGTACTGCTAACAGCAAAAGGGAAGGATATAAAGGAGGTGGTAGCAGTTCTTGAACAGCGACACAAATAGCGCCTGTTATTTGGATAATTATGGATACAATATGGATATCTTGATTTTTTTGTCTATTTTTGCATTTGGATATATATGGATACTATATGGATATTTCCAAGAATATGCAAGCCAAATTAGGTTTCAGCAGCGAAGTGTACCAGCAACTGAGTCAGCACTTAAGTGTGTTGGATACTTTTCAGGGAAGCTGGAAGGTAAGGGAGAGCCAGCAGGTAAAGTATCTGAAGGAACTTCGCAAAATTGCCACCATCGAAAGTGCAGGATCTTCGACCCGCATTGAGGGAGCCAGGATAAGGGAACAGGATGTAAAGAAACTGCTGGCTTCGATCAAGAAAGCACGCTTTGAATCCCAGGATGAGCAAGAGCTTGCGGGTTATTATGAGGCGCGTGAAGTAGTTCTGGATGATTATGCGGATATCGAGATATCAGAGCGGCGTATACATCAGCTCCATCGGCTCCTGCTTAAGTATAGCTATAAGGATCAGCCACACCGGGGCTCTTACAAAAAAACTTCCAATCAAGTGCAGGCCAACTATCCGGATGGTTCCCAGCGGGAACTCTTTGATCCCACTTCGCCAGATCTGACTCCGGTAGAAATGACACAGCTTATTGGATGGTTAAATAAGCGGATTGAGAAGAGAGACATGCACCCCCTGGTTTTTATTGCCGCTTTTGTATATGAATTTTTATCCATCCACCCTTATACGGCTGGGAATGGCCTTCTGTCCAGGCTGCTTTGTACCTTGTTGATGATGAGCCAGGGCTATGATTTTATCCAGTACATATCCTTTGAGAGGGTTATTGAGTCTAATAAGGGTGAGTATTACAGGGCACTGATGGTGGGCCAGCAGAACCGCTACAAAGACAATGAAATGATCAGCACCTGGGTGTTCTATTTTATCAAATCTCTGATCAAAGCGACCGAAGAACTCAATGCCAGATATAAGACTTACAGCAAACTTAAGACAGCGCTGAATAAAAGGCAGAAGCAGGTACTTGATTTCATCAGGGACAATGAACCCGTTCAGGTGGGTGATGTTGATAAGGCTTTACCGGAGTATTCCCGTAATACACTAAAGAAAGACCTGGCCTACCTGGTCGATGAGAAAGTGCTGATTAAAACTGGAGATCGTAAAGGAACCAGGTACCATATTAGTACATATCCATCAGGATTTCGTTCTGACAGTAATATTTCTTGGTAAAAAGCATTACAAGGTTAGCTGGCACGACGAGGCAAAGGCTACACTTCGCAGAATCTACATTTACATCATGAAGCGGGAATCCCCGCTACAAGCCGTCAAAGTAAGATCGGAGATCAAGGAAGAGGGCGACTGCCTTGGTTTTATACTCCACAAATACACCATGGATTCCTTTTTAGAAAAGTATCGCAGGGATATCCGGTTCAAGGCAATCTGGAGCTACATGTAAATACCAGTAAAGCGAGCCACTTGTTTCGGTCCAGATTGAGCCACCGTTTTTGGCACCAAGATTATTGTGATATTATTTGATTTTCAGCATAATTTCTTGGACCATCTTAGATTGTAATCCGCTGCTCAACTGAATCGACTACAAATAATCTTCAAGTATAATGGGAAAGAGCTTCAAGACGAATTGTTAGGCTCTGTGAATCTGGACTGGTACGACTACCATGCGCGTTTGTACGACCCAGCTTTGGGGAGGTTCCTTACTATTGACCCATTGGCGGAACAATTTATGGCTGAAAGTCCGTATGATTACTGTCTCAAGAATCCCATTAATCGTATAGATCCAGTATCACAGAATGTGACACCTGGCTAGAAAAGAAACATTAGTGGATATTAATCGTTAAATTTGTATAAAAGCGGAGCAGTATGGAAACTTCAGAGTTAAGAAAAAAGGTTCGAAGCTACATTGATAAGACTGACGAGAGGTTCCTCAGGATGGTTGATGCTATGAGAAAGGAATATGAAGGATCTGAGGTTGTAGGATATGAGGTTAATGGTACCCCCATTACCCCAGAAGACCTGAAAAAACGAGTCAGAGCGGCCTCTGAACGTGCTGAAGCCGGAGATTACATCACCCAAGAGGAAGTGGAAAAAGAGATGGAAGGCTGGTAATGAAGAAGAAGCTTCCAGTTCATTGGGACCCCAGGGCTAAGGAGAGCCTTGATGGTATTTACGAGTATATAGCTGAAGACTCAGTGAGTGCTGCCAGGCATGTTAAGAAGTCTTTGGCTCAACTGGCTAAAAGCCTCGGACACTTCCCAGAAAAATACTCCAAAGAAGAATACATGGTCGATGAGCCGAGGAATTACCGCTCGGTATCCAAGTGGCGATACAAGATCGTTTACGAAGTAACAGACAAGTACCTGCTCATATCCGACATTATCAACACCAGCCAGCATCCCTCCAAAATAAGGAGAATAACGTAGCATTAGGTAAATCTCCCCCACCACGCCCTGCTGGCGCTTTGCCTTGCCAGCCCTGTTTGCAGCACATTGTAAAGCCCCGCCAAGCTCAGAAATTATAATATACACCGCTCCTGATGGAAATACTGATATTCAAGTTAAACTTGATGGAGATACTATCTGGCTTTCCCAAAGGCAAATGTCTGAGCTGTTTGAGAAGGGTACCGATACCATCGGGCTTCATTTAAAGAATATTTTTAGTTCAGTGAATTCTCTTGAATCAAAAGAATTCACTGGCGAGGAAAGTAAAGGCTTACTGAATATCAGAGCTTGCAGTTTCTGGACCTTCGGGAAATGAACCGTTCAGACTTACCTATAAGGAAGCCATTAAACAGATCAAAACTGCAAAACAGGTTTGCTATACTTCGTAACCAAGAATCATTCATTTACTGAAGGCAATTAAAGCAGACTGATATAGCTCCACTATTTGGTGGAAAGACAAGAGTATCAGAGGTATTGCACCGAAGAAGGCCCTTAACCCTGAAAATGATTACTCTGCTAAACCGTTACTTGGGAATCCCTCTGGAATCTCTGATCAACGGGAATAAGGAAATAAAGCTGGAACCTGATAAGAAGGACAAAATACTACGAATATCCTCCATCCAGGAATACCTGAAAAATAACAGGACAGCAATACTATAATTCCCTAGTCTTCTACGACGATCTTCTCAATCTTGTCACCCTGACTAATGGAATCAATCACTTCAAGACCGTCAACTACTTTTCCAAAGCAGGTGTGCATGCGGTCCAGATGGGATGTATTGTTGCGTGAGTGACAGACAAAGAATTGTGATCCTCCTGTATCTCTTCCTGCGTGTGCCATGGAAAGGACACCACGGTCGTGGTACTGATTGTCACCATCCAGTTCACACTTGATGTTGTAGCCGGGTCCGCCCATTCCGGTGCCATCGGGACAGCCGCCCTGGATCACAAAGTCGGGGAGTACCCGGTGGAAGGTAAGTCCGTCGTAATATCCTTCTTTGGATAGTTTAATAAAGTTCTCCACGGTGCCAGGTGCATCCTTATCGTAAAATTCAACTTGCATTACACCTTTTTCCGTATGGATCGCTGCTTTACTCATGTTCTAATGGTTTATAGTTATTTCATTATCTGTTCAATATCCTCAATCTCTTTGGGGGCATACCTTGAGAGGTTTATATTTCCTCCGGTAGTAAGCAGGATATCATCCTCAATACGAACCCCGATATTGACATATTGTTCATAAACCGGTGTGATCTCTTCAATAAACTCTGCTATTACCGCACTGTCTGCATCGTTCTTGAACATTTCCTGGGCTTGCTCCAGAGCCTTTTCCCTGAAGTAAATACCAGGCTCAATGGTGATTACCATTCCAGGTTCAAGTTCGCGATCACGGTATCTTCCTACATCATGTACATCCATTCCCAGGAAATGAGAGGTGCCATGAATAGTATAAAAACTAAGCTGCCAGGGTGATCCCGGGTCAGTGATTAATCCCAGTTCAACAAGTCCCTGGTTGATCATCTCCTTTATAGTATCATTGGCATCTGTAAACATATGACCAGGGATCATTTGCTCAATGGCAGCCTTTTGGGCTTCCAACACAAGTTCGTAGATCTTGCCTTGTTCGGCAGTAAACTTGCCATTCACCGGAATGGTTCGTGTGATATCGGCTGTATAGTAGCCATATTCCGCTCCAACGTCCATCAACAGCAGATCTCCATCCTCCATTAGCCGCTTGTTGGGCTCATAGTGCAGGGTAGTACTGTTGGGACCGGAACCCACAATGGAGTTAAATCCCGGCATGGCAGAACCATACTCCAGGAATGTGCCCTCAATCACTGCTTCCATCTCAAACTCATACATAGCTGGCTTGCACTCCCTCATCACATTGGTCAGCGCCATAGCCGTAATATTGCATGCTTTCTGCATATATTCCACCTCCATGGGCTCCTTGATTACCCGGAGTTCATCCACCAGTTCGCCAATATGCTTGAATTGTGTGCTTCCGTTTTCTCCCGCCATCTCTTGAAGATCCCTCATGAAGGTGCGATCCGAACGGTCTATGTAGATGCTTGCACCTGTCTTCACCAAGCTGTCAATCAGCGCCCTGACTTCTCTGTAAGTGACTGTCTGATCGGGCCCGTATTTCTCCATAATCTCTTCAGCATCCAGGACTTCTCCATCGTAAATCTGCATCCTGATGTTCTGTGGAGGTGTCGAAAGTGTATAGGATGCATGTGGATCCTTACTCAGTATGGCATAGGAGCCACGATCTTCATAGCCTGTCAGATAATAGAAATAGTTATTTGGTCTGAATTCATGCCGGTTGGAACTACTCTGGTCAGCCGATCTTAGAATAACATAGCCAGAGCCCAAAGAGTCAATAAGCTGCGAGCGTCTTTCCTCGAAACTTTCCATGCTGGATGGCGTATAAGCAAGATCGGAAGGATCGATGCTTACTGGAATCATCCAGGTCCTTCCTCCCGGATTGTTGCAGCCGGTGAGTATTAATATGAAGATGAAAAGCGGCACAAAGTTTTTCATAAAATAGTCAGATAATAGTTTGGCGATGCAAGTTAGGAAAAGATTCGCTTATACCTTATACATGAAGCTATGCTTCTTAGTGCTGGCATTCGCTTTCCTCCCCCTGCTTCACGCACAAAAGGTTCCCTTTGAGAACCATACACTGAAGACAGGACTTCCGCAGAACACAGTTACTGATATAGGCCAGGATCAGCAGGGTTATCTATGGTTTGCAACCCATGTTGGAGTGGCCCGGTATGATGGCTATACTTTCGAACATTTTAATCTCTCAGATGGCTTGCCAGATGATGAAGTAAATTGTCTCCTTGTGGATCAGAAGGGGCATATCTGGTTTGGAACCCAGGGGGGGATAGGCGTATACGATGGTGAGAGTTTTGAGCAAATCACGGTTGATGATGGATTAATTGATAACCATATAGACGGAATGATTGAGGACCTTGAAGGGAATATCTGGGCATGGACCGCCTATGGAATTTCTGTTATCACATCAGATACCATTCTCAGATATTCCGATGAAAATGCCCTCACAGATATCAATATTCAGGATGTATTTGTGGATTCCAGAGGTAGGGTTCATGTAGCCACATATTTCAATGCGGGAATAACCATTTTTTCCGATCCCTATCACTCTGAGAAATTTCTAGTGGATGAAATTGTGCGGGATATTATTGAGGTGCGACCAGGTGAAATATGGTATGGGACTCAGGGGAAGGGAGTTTTGGTTCATACAGATGACGAAAGTTACTGGCTGGGTGAGGAAAATGGACTAGATGATTTAACAATATTATGCCTCTTGAAGTCGGCTGATGGAAAAATCTGGTGCGGAACTTATTGGGAAGGTCTCTTTTTTTATGAGAACGGGACTTTTCATCAGTTCAATTCTCCATTTGAATCTGAACCCATTGCAACGGAGCTCATAGAAGATGATCGGGGACGAATCTGGGCAAGCGGTTCTATTAATGGGGCATGGCTAATAGATAATAATTCATTTAAGCATTTTACCATAAAAAATAATCTGGTAGATAATATAGTGAAAACCATTTTTGAAGACAGATTTGGTAATATCTGGATCGCCACCCAGGGGGGAGTAAGTAAATTCGGGAGATCCATTTTCGAAATATATGATCTTGACAATGGATTGCAGGCTAAATCCATTCAAGCTGTCTATTACGATTCAAAGGGCAGAACATGGATTGGAGCGGCCAATAACCTTCAATACATCTTAGATGATAGCGTGGTCACTTTTGGAGAAAATACTGGTTTCCCCTATGAAGCTCAACCACTTTCATTTATGGAAGATCGTATTGGAAATGTATATATAGGAACTGATAATGGATTATTCTACTACGATGGTCATACCATTTCCTCTGCAGGACTGAAAAAAGCTTCCATTAACAGCATGCTTTATACCGGAAATGGACAGCTTTGGTGTGCCACAGACTCTGGTATTCATATTCTTGAGGATGGAGAGTTTTCAATTCTAGGCAAGGAGGAAGGATTGGTGAATTTGCAGGTAAACAGCTTGCTGCAGATGAGACAGCTGATCTGTTGTGCCACAGAGGGAGGTCTCTCTCTTTTTGATTTGTCGGGCCAGCCCATCAGGAACTATACGGAAGAGGATAGTCTTTTGCGGGCTGTTTATCTGGATATAACCAGCGATCATCAGGATAACCTTTGGGTAGCCACAAAGAGCCGGGGTGTTTTAAAGATTGATCCCAGTCTTCCGGGGGCCGTAGAAAATTTTAATACCACACATGGCTTGGTTTCCAACTCCAACTATTTTGTGGAATTTGCTGATAGTATCTCCCTCTGGATTGGCACTAATTTGGGTATCAATGTGTTTAATATTGAAACCGGCGAAATTACCCTGCATGGCTATGATGAGGGGTTCTATCCACTTGAAACCTATACACGGGCCATCTCAAAAGGAAAGGAAGGGGATTTTTGGATTGGAACAGTGGAGGGATTGGTGCACTATGATCCGGCCTATGATGTTAAGGATCCATATCCCCCTTTACTGGTGCTATATCCGCCAATAGTAGATGGAATGGTATACATGGGTTCACCAGATGGAAATTCAGGAATTGAAGGAGTGTTCCCCGAGGAGATGACTTTTCCGTTCAGTAAAAATTCCCTGGAATTCAAATTTACAGGTATCCATACCACCATTCCCTCCCGAAATACTTTCTCCTGGTATCTGGAAGGCTTTGATAAGACATGGTCCACTCCTGCAAACAAGCGTTCAGCTCCCTATATGCGACTCCCCAATGGACATTATACTTTCAGGGTAAAAGCATTTAACCTGGATGGGGTAGAGGTGGAACGGGAAGCCAGCTTTACTTTTACTATCAAGGCTCCCTTCTGGAAGACCATCTGGTTCATATTACTGGAGGTGATCACGGCTCTGGCTTTGCTCTACGGTACCTTTAAATACAGGGAACGAAAGCTTATCAAAGAGAAAAGGATCCTGGAAACCAAAGTCAAACAGCGCACAAGGGAGATAGAGGATCAGAAGGTGGAGATAGAGGCCCAGCGGGATGAAATCTCCGAGCAAAAGAGTTATGTGGAGGAGCAGCGCGATCAGATTATCATACAAAACAGGGAGATTACTTCCAGCATCGAGTATGCCAAAAATATACAGCAGGCGGTTCTGCCCGGAAAAAGAACCCTGGAAAAGACACTTCCTGAGCACTTTATCCTTTTTAAACCAAGAGATATTGTAAGTGGTGATTTCTACTGGGTGGAGAAGAAGGAGGAACAGATTGTGGTCTGTGCAGCCGACTGTACGGGTCATGGGGTACCTGGTGCATTTATGAGCCTGTTGGGACTGACCTTCCTCAATGAGATTGTGAATCATGAGGGTGTCCTGAAATCATCTGAAATTCTGAATCGTCTAAGAAGCAATATTATCCGATCCATGTCCCACAAAGATGAGACAGAACAGGCTAAAGATGGCATGGATTTGGCCCTGGTGGTTATTGACCGGCAGCTGGGTATGCTGGAATTCTCCGGTGCTTATAATCCATTGATTCTGGTTCGCAATGGTGAATTAATTGAATATAAAGGAGATAAGATGCCTGTTGGAAAGCATATTGTGGAAGAAAAATCCTTTACCAGTCAAAGAGTACAGCTTGAACATGAGGATATGATCTATATGTATTCAGATGGATTCCCTGATCAGTTTGGAGGAGAGAAGGGGGGCAAGTATAAGGCCAGGCCCTTTAAGAATCTTCTTACCCGGATCAGCACTGAACCTGTAAAAAAGCAGGCCGTGTTGCTGGAGGAGGAATTGAAAAGCTGGATGGAAGAAGAGCCACAGGTGGATGATATTCTGGTATGCGGTATCCGATATTTGAAATAAATTAAACAGTAATATAATGAAAAAAGACTTAGTTTTCGCCGTTTTACTGATGCTTGCCGGAACGGTGGCAGGGCAACAGCTTGTTCTCGGAACCCATGATGTGGTCCGATTGGACGAATATCCTCAAGATGCCTTCCTTGTTGAGGCAGATGCCTCCAGTTTTTACAGGGTTTCTGGAGGGAACTCCACCAGTTCAGATCACCCTCTGCTGGGAGCCGCCCTGGATCCTGATTACCCGAGCATTTATTTCATCAAATACGATAGTGAGGGGCTGGCTCTGAAATCCAATTTTGTAAGGGGGACAAGCTATGTCGTCTATGCCGGATCTTTTAAGGGAGGATTAACCCTTATGTCTACTGCCTATGAGCAGCTTGATGCCAATGGGACAATCTTTGATCCTGCTGTAAACAGCAATCTTGAATTTATTGCCAACTATGATCCTAATTGCCAGCAGGAGAAAGTTATTAATATCTGGGCACTTACATCCAATCAATATGCCAATTCCGAAGCGATTTTGGATCCAGAGGATGGCTCAGTCTACGTTTATGGAAAGGCCTCGCAGCCCATGGTATTATTAGGTTTTGGAACCCTTGGAAAGGATCTGGATACACCAAACAGTTATTCTTATCTGATCAAGTACAATCGTAATCTGGACTTTCAGTGGGTATATCAGCTTGGTTTTGATCCAATGCAATCGGGGACCTCTCCCTATTTCGACAGAATCCAGGTACATCCGGGTATTAATGGTTCTGCGCTTATTACTGGAACCTACGGGACCGAGAGTAGTCCACTGGTTCATGACAGATCCCTTCCTCCCTATTTGGATGGATATGGAACTTTTGCTGTGAAGGTCAATGAGGCTGGCCAGTCCCAGTGGGTTCAGGACGGGATGTTGAAAGATTACGGTTATGCTTCCCGAATTTTCAAAGCATTCCCCATGTCCAACGGTGATTTTGTATTGGCCGGGAATACCAATACAGGATTTTATAGTCTTGGGAACACTCAGTTTACCTTTTTGGATGAACAGTCAAACAACCAGTTTGTTTTCAGGATCGATCCTGTTGGGAATCCGGTATGGACCAGGCAGTTTGAAAGCCAGGGACCGGTAGAGGAGGGAAAGAAAAAGGGAGCCTCCAGTACAGTCCTGCACCGTAATATATTCTACGATGCCATCTCCTGGAAAAACAGACTTCTTTATTTGACAGCACCTTTTACCAATCCTGAATTTTTGGTGGATGGAGAGATCATGAATTTAACTTATTCAAGAGGGATTTATGTGGCTGCCCTGGATATCCGTGATGGATCGGAACAATGGGGCTATGCTCTGTCCTCCGATGACACACAAATTTATGGTTTTGATGCCGACCGTGCAGGGAATGTCTCCCTGATGGGATATAATTATACGACGCAGGATTTGGACGGAATTACTGCTGAAACTGTAGTTCCAGGCAGTTTTCTTTTCCATGTGGGACTGGATTACAATGGCCTGCCACTCTGGTATAGCAACATTCACCTGCTGAATCCGCCCTATTTCAACCTTAGTGGAGTAGACCTGGAGGTACTTCCCAATGGAGAGGTTTTTAGCTCCATGAAAATGAGTGTAACAAATGGCATTGTAGTTGGTGAGTCAGTGCTTGCTGAAGGGCAGTATGCAAACACCAGCTGGCTTTTGGAACTGGCCTCGGATGTGATTGTGGGAGGGTTGGTGACTGATGCAAATGATAGTCCGGTATATCCAGGATTTGTGAAGGCTATTAAATCCACCTGGTGGGGAATGTATCCGACCGTGGATTCAGCCTTACTGGAGGATGATGGAAGCTACCTGTTTAATGAGCTGTATCCCGGAAACTATACCCTGATGGCAGTACCGGACCCGGTTCTGTACCCCAACGATATATGCACTTATACAGGGGATCAGATAGGCTGGAAAGCAGCTTCTTTCCATGATTTCTATCCTAAATTCAACTCAAATATTGTCAACATCAAACTGGAGGAAGTACTACCATTAAGTTCAGGCGATGGATCGGGCCAAATGTCCGGGGCTATCACCTATACGGATGAAATGGACGCCATACTGAAGGGAACTATGGCCCGTCCGGCAAAGAAGGCTGGTGTGGTCTTGTTGAAGAAAACCAAGAAATCGACTATGGCGGATGAGGTGATAGCCTATGTTGAAACAGATGATTTAGGAATGTTTGCCTTTGAAAACGTGCCCGATGGTGATTACCAGCTTCATGTGGAGGTTCCGGGACTGGATATGCTGGAGACCCATGAAGTTACCGTAGTTGGGAACCAGATCATTTCTGGACTTGACTATACCATCAGCGATGAAGGGATATATATAGGTTGGCTCACCGGAATATCTTTGCTGGAGAATGAAAGCCTCCTGGTCTACCCAAATCCGGGTCCGGGGCTGATCCTGATGGATCTTCCTGCTGCCGGTGAGTATGAGGTGAAGATCTATACCACCGATGGAAGAATGGTACTGCAGGAACAATTTACCTCTGCCGGTGGAGCCAGAAGCATCAATATCTCGGCGCAGAATGATGGAATCTATTTCCTACATGTAGCAGGACCTGAGACTGATGAGACGGTGAAATACATTAAGAAATAGCATAAAAAAACCGGGAGTTATTTCCCGGTTTTTTGCTTCAAACCTATTGTAAATAGGGCGTTTGTCCTAAAATGACAGTATGGTCTTGGAAATAATGTCTACGGATTCCATCAGCTGCTCTTCAGTGATCACAAGGGGAGGAGCGAAGCGGATGATGTGCTCATGAGTGGGTTTGGCCAGCAGGCCATTCTCTTTTAGTGCCACGCATACGTCCCAGGCGGTATTTCCATTGGTAGGCTTAATGACAATAGCATTTAGCAAGCCCTTGCCCCTGACCAGTTCAATCATGGGGGAGTCTATATTTCTTAGTTCGGCTCTGAATTTCTTTCCCAGCTCCTCAGCGCGCTCAGCAAGATTTTCCTCTTTCAGGACTTCCAGGGCGGCCATAGCAACCTTGGCTGCAACCGGATTTCCTCCATAGGTGGATCCGTGCTCTCCAGGTTTAATGCAAAGCATAATATCATCATCTGCCAGCACCACCGATACAGGGTAAACACCTCCGGAAAGCGCCTTTCCAAGGATCAGGATGTCAGGACGAACTTCCTCGTGGTCACAGGCCAGGAGTTTGCCAGTTCGTGCCAGACCGGTCTGGACCTCATCGGCGATAAAGAGTACATTCTTCTCCTTACATAGCTCATAGGCCTTGCTCAGAAAGCCCTCGTCGGGAACATAGACTCCAGCTTCTCCCTGGATGGGCTCCACCAGGAATCCGGCCACGTTTGGATCCTCCAGTGCCTTCTCCAGTGCTTCAGTATCGTTGTAGGGTATGGTTATAAAACCAGGGGTATATGGTCCAAAACCTTTATAGGAATCTGGATCGGTCGACATGGAAATGATGGTAATGGTACGGCCGTGGAAATTTCCTTCACAGACAATGATCTTTGCCTCATTTTCAGGAATACCTTTTTTCTCATAGCCCCACTTGCGACAAAGCTTCAGAGCGGTTTCATCGCCCTCCGCTCCTGAGTTCATGGGAAGTACCTTATCATATCCGAAATATTCAGTGATATACTGTTCAAACTCACCCAGCAAGCTATTGTAGAAAGCCCTGGATGTGAGGGTAAGCTTCTGGGCCTGTTCTGTCATGGCACCCACAATTTTTGGATGACAATGCCCCTGGTTTACAGCTGAATAGGCAGAGAGGAAGTCGAAGTACTTCTTGCCTTCCACGTCCCAGACATAGACTCCTTCGCCACGGTCAAGCACCACGGGAAGCGGGTGATAGTTATGTGCACCATACTTATCTTCACGCTGGATGTAGTCTTTTGTATTCATAATTAATTCCCTTGAGATATTATTAGTAAATTGAGGACATAAAGGTAATAAAACAAATTTTCATCATGGACAAAGTACACAAGCTAATTACCGATCGCTGGAGCCCCAGGGCTTTTGACGACCGTGCAGTAGACTACGACAAGATTCACCTGCTTTTCGAAGCAGCAAAATGGGCACCGTCATCCAGGAATGCACAGCCCTGGCGCTTCATCTTTGCCACAAAGGAGATGTCTGATTATAAAGTGTTTATAGACCTGATGAGCGAAGTCAACCAGCAGTGGGCCTCTACTGCACCTTTACTGGTAATGCCGCTAGCCCAGGTGATTTCCACCTACAAGAACCGTCCCAACAGACTGGCCTTTTTTGAGGCAGGTATGGCTGTGGGAAATCTCCTTGCACAAGCCACGGCCATGGATCTGATGGTGCACCAGATGAGCGGTTATGATCATGAAAGGGCCAAGGAAACCCTGGTGATTCCCACCCGGTACGAACCTATGACCATAATGGCCATAGGATATAAGGGCGAACCTGCCAAGCTTCCATCTGATGTGGCTGCCTGGGAGCAGAGGGAGCGGACACGCATGGAAATCAGTAAGTTCCTGGTGCAGGGAAAATGCAAGTAGTTTTAGAAGCTGATTGAGATCTTAAGATTGAATCTTCGTCCTGTCAGGTAGTTGGGAATGCCGAACATGCCCGGTACACCCTGCTGGTCTGAGATGGTCCGTATCCAGAGGTAGGATGCTTCATTTTTGATATCCAGCAGGTTGAAGATTTCTGCACTAATCCAGATGCTTTCAAAGAAGCGCAGGGGATTGCGCTCTCCCCAGATGTCCGTTTCCCTTTTAATTACTTTCGAGAATCCAATATCCACCCGCCGGTAGGGGCGCATTCGTAGCTGAGTATAGTACTGATCCTCCACAGGACTGCTAAGCGGAATTCCGGTGCCGTAAAAGGCATTCAGGTGAACTTTGTATCCCGGATGGTTCGGAAAATAGTCCTGGAAATACAATCCGACCGTGAATATCTGATCTGTAGGTCTGGGAAATTCACCCGCTTCTTCGGTGACAAATTCTGTTCCGTTCCATACCTGGATATAGTCTCCCTCCACATCTTCCCTGGTTTGCAGGAAAGATAAGGTAAACCATGATTCAGCGCCGGGTACAAATTCACCATTCAGCTTAAAGTCGATTCCCCTGGCAAAACCTTCCGATATGTTTTCACCGGCGTAGGATACTCTAACATTCTCTATTTTATAAGGAATCAGGTTGTTGAGCCATTTGTAGTAGGCCTCACCAGTCAGTTTAAAGGGCCGGTCCCATAGCTTGAATATGTAATCTCCACCCAATAGCAGGTGAATCGATCGCTGAGGCTCAATGTCATAGTTGATCGCGCCATCGGGCATGCGCATTTCCTTATAGAAAGGAGGCTGGTAATAATATCCTGCCGAAACATGGAACATCATGTCCCGCTTCCAGTTGGGTTGTGTACTGATGGTAGCCCGGGGACTGATCATGGTGGTCTGGTTGAAGTTCCATACCAGGCCCCGGATTCCGGCAGTGATAAAGTAGTCGGCCTTCCTGGTATTGATCTCTCGTGTATTCTGGACAAAAGCACTGAACTGATCATAGCTTATATGATTGTCAGATTTCAGGGATTTAGTCAACTCAAGTTCTTCTCCGTTGTAGGGAATCACATAGCCGGCAGAATCAATAATTTCCCACTCACTGATACGGTCATAGAACTCCTGATACTTGTAGCTGAGTCCCCATTGAATGTGTCTGTTTCCGCTGCGGTATGCCCCCAGGTGTGATGCGGAAATCACATAAGCCTCCAGGTAATTACGTGCATGAACCTGCTCAGTACCCACTCCAATATTCAGAAGGGAATCCCCATAGCTTTCTGAATCAATGGTATTGTCAAGCTCATTGATCCAGTATTGTCCTATGATATCAAAGGTTTCCTCCTCGGAGGTCCGGAAGGCAGACCCAATTAGTTTAAGTGACAAACCCTTTCTTGGCTTCCAATTGAGTGTGAAGGCACCCAGGTAGGTATCAAACTGATCCATTTCCTGGCCATCGTAATATATCCGAAGATTCAGGGGCAGGTCCTTGGTGCCGAACTCCGTGTTGCGGGTATGAGGAATAAACTGGTATTTACTGGATGAATAGTTACCCAGAAAACTAAGTTCCAGCTTACGTGAAATCTGGTAACTAAGTTGGGTCTGCAGATCGGAGAACTGAGGCTTGTAATCCCCGCTGGTTTCCAGGGTATTCAGCAGGTATTGCGTGGTTTTGTATCGGTAGCCGGCAAGGTAGGTAAATCGTTCAGTTTTAGAGGCTCCTTCCACGTGCGCTGATGCACCCAGCAGGCTGATGGAAGCTGATCCAGCGAACTCACGGGGCCGCTTGTAGCTAATATCCAATGCGGAGGACATCTTGTCGCCGTACCTGGCATCGTAGCCCCCTGCAGAAAACTTGATAGACGATACAAGGTCTGAATTCACAAAACTCAAGCCTTCCTGTTGTGCAGAACGCACCAGGAAAGGCCTGTAGATCTCTACATCATTCACATAGACCAGGTTTTCATCGAAGTTTCCACCCCTCACTGAATATTGGGAACTTAGCTCATTGTTGGAGCTGACTCCTGCTTGCGATTTGATAATGGTTTCCACCTTTCCGGTGGTGGTGGGCATGTAGTTCAGATCTTCCACATCGATGCGCTGGAAGGTAGATCCCCGTTCCTGGCGTGCACTTACCGATACTTCCCTAAGGGCTCTTATATCTGTTTGGAGGGTGATATCCTGCTGCCTGGACTCTCCGGCACCCAGGCGAACGGCAAACTGTTTCGTTCTGTATCCCACACAGGAGATGATCACCGTATAGGAGCGGCCTGAAGGGACTTCCATGGTGTAGCTTCCATCCTGCTTGGTCATGGTTCCCTGCTGTGTTCCCTGAAGAGCCACATTGGCAAATTCCACCGGATCACCAATGCTGTCTCTGATACTTCCCTCTAAGGTTCCGGTATCCTGCCCATTCACCACTGTAGCGATGATCAGAATCAGTGAAAACAGAAGCAGGCGCATATTCACAATCAGAGATTTTCCGAATATAATACTAACTAATGAAAGCCCTTGAAAATTGTGCAGAATCTTATTAATCCTCCTCTTTGAAATCGCCGCTTTTGAGGGACTTAAAAAACTTGGCCCAGCGTATAGGATCGAAGATGGTATAATAAGGGGTTTGTCCGGCTGAATATAACTGGTTGTACTCCTGCCTCATCACTTCCCGGAAGGCAATACTCGGACTGGGTATGCCCCCATCCCGGTTCATTTTAATCTGGGTCTTGATCAGGGCTATGTTATGATAGGCCCTTTGCTCATCATCATCGGGAAGATCCAGTGCGAGAAAGGCCTCTTTAAACTCCTGGTAGGTTTTCCATGGGTAGATTCTTACTTCTGCCAGTTGAAAGGTATCGCTGACCATAAATATATCGGCAGGATACTGCTGGCCTCCCAGGGAATCGGGGATTACATGCATGGTACCCTTATGGCCCATATGGCTGAAAAGGATGCTATCACTTGGCCTGACCACGAAGGAAAACATACCCCGGCTATCGGAAGTAGTTCCTCTTCTCTCGGAGAGGATGATAATGTTCACATGGGGAAGTGGACGATGCTGGAGGTCCCGTACCATGCCGGAAAACTGAACCAGGTCCTCATCCAGCTCTTTCTTCTGGTCCTTTTTGCGCTGACCAGCTGCCTGAAAGCTGAAAGCAACCAGGATGAATAATCCCATTAAAATCCGCATGTATGCCCCGTAACGACTCCAATACATGCGGCAAAAGTAGATAAAAAAACAGCGGAAACAGAGCGGGGGGTAGCATTTAAGCGCTATTTTTGTGAAATATTAACACTTACAAAGCTCATGACCATTCAGAATACGCTTACCCTGTCGCCTTACCCCAGAGGATTTCACTTAATTACCTCCCTGGTGGAGGAAGCGGCGGACGAATTACCCGATCAGGGGATCATGCATGTTCTGATCCAGCATACTTCGGCAGGACTTACACTGAATGAAAATGCCGACCCTTCGGTGCGGCATGATTTCGAAGCCTTTATGAACCACCTCATACCTGAAAATCACCCCCTATATTCTCATATTTATGAAGGAGCGGATGATATAACATAGTAACACTATTTTAATATATAGAATGACATAAATCCAGCGTAATACAAATGGTACTCTGATTATAAACCTGTATTTTGGTAACATTAATTCAACTATTAATGAAACACAACTCCGAATTACTGCTATACCAAACCGAAGACGGACAAACCAAGATTGATGTCCGTTTAGAAGAAGAAACCGTTTGGCTTTCACAGGCTCAAATGGGTGAGCTATTTCAGAAAGAGCGCTCCGTGATAACCAAGCATATCAAAAATATTTTTGAGGAAGGTGAATTGAAGGAAGAAAGCAATGTGCAAATATTGCACATTAGTGGTTCCGACCGTCCTGTTAAGTTTTATAATCTTGATGTAATTATTTCTGTTGGTTACAGGGTGAAAAGCCACCAGGGGATAAAATTCCGCCAATGGGCAACAGCCAGGTTAAAAGAATACATCGTGAAAGGTTTTACCATGAACGATGATTTACTTAAACAAGCTGGAGGAGGAAATTACTTCGATGAGTTATTGGCTCGTATCAGGGATATTCGCTCGTCCGAAAAAGTGTTTTGGAGAAAAGTCCTTGACATTTATGCCACAAGTATCGATTACAATCCTTCTCTTGAAATGTCGGTTATATTTTTCAAAACACTTCAGAATAAAATGCACTGGGCAGCACATGGGCATACAGCAGCCGAAATAATTTACCAAAGGGTAGATTCAGGAAAACCAGGTTTAGGATTGAGAAATTATAAAGGAAAGAAACCGACCAAACAAGAAACTGAGGTTGCTAAAAACTATCTTGCTGAGAACGAATTAAGCATTTTAAACCGTATTGTATCGGCTTATATGGAATTGGCGGAACTTCAGGCTCTCAACCAAGAGCCAATGTACATGAAAGACTGGATTGAACAGCTGGATGCATTCCTGAAAATGACACGAAAGGATATTTTAAACAATGCAGGAACAATCAGTCATAAACAAGCTTTAGAAAAAGCTCATACTGAATATCAGAAATTTAAGAAAATGAGGGAAAATGAGATTTCTGAAGTGGAGAAGCATTTTTTGGAACAAGTGAACGAGACTGAGAAAAAACTGAAGGATAAAAAAAACAAATAAATCACTAACTGATAATTGTTACTACAATTTTTCTGCTTCCACCATGATTCCTGAACTCACATAAATATATTCCCTGCCAGGCACCTAAATTCAGGCGGTGATTCGTAATTGGGATGGTCAGTTCTGCTCCAATCAAGGAACTCTTTATGTGTGCAGGCATATCATAGTTGTTATATTATAATACATATAAAACATTTGCGTTAAATTTTTGAATATTAGCATCTTAGCATTCCCCTACTCTTATTTTCTGATATACAATAACTGGCAATGTTTCTTTAAACCGTGCTTTTTTATAACCCCAAAGCAGAAAGAAATGAAAAGCCTATTCTATTGGTATTAATGTAAGTGGTTACAGACCCAATTTATAGTCCCATGATACTTCACAAATTAATATTTCCATTTATTCGCCAACGAAACCAATGATAGCATAACTGGTACTTCAACTAATACACCAACTACGGTCACTAATGCCGCTGGTGATTGTAAGCCGAAAAGTGCAATTGCTACTGCAACGGCTAATTCAAAAAAATTACTTGCGCCAATCATTGCTGAAGGCGAACAAATTGCATGGGGCAATTTTAACTTTCTGCCACTAAACCACGTGATAAAAAATATGAAATAGGTTTGAATGGTTAATGGAACTGCAACAAGCAAAATAATTAGTGGATTCTCAGTAATCGTATATCCCTGAAATGCAAATAACAAAATCAATGTTAGCAGCAATGCTAAAATAGAAACAGGTTTGAATTTGGGTAAAAATACCTCCTTAAACCATGCCTCGCCTTTTCTTCTGATTAAATTCCTATTTGTAATATATCCTGCAACCAAAGGAATTACAACAAAAATCAAAACACTTGAAACCAAGGTATCATAAGGAACATGAACATCTGTAATTCCCAGAAGTAAACCCACAATAGGAACAAATGCTACTAATATAATCAGGTCGTTTATCGAAACCTGAACGAGTGTGTAGTTTGGGTCGCCATCGGTCAAGTAACTCCATACAAAAACCATCGCTGTACAAGGTGCAGCACCTAATAGAATTGCCCCTGCAATATATTCACCTGCCAATTCAGGCGATATATATGCTGCATATATTTTGGTAAAGAATATCCATGCAAAGAATGCCATTGTAAAAGGTTTGATTAGCCAGTTAACTACCAACGTTAATATTAAACCTTTTGGACGTTTACCAACATTCTTAATGCTTGAAAAATCAATTTGAAGCATCATGGGGTAAATCATAAGCCACACCAAAATAGCGACTGGAATATTTACATTATAAACTTCCAGTTTACTTAGAAACTGCACACT
>Ga0164315_10000745_pt1 | contig 23338 bp, 18 predicted proteins | sample GuaBasSedimGuay6_FD_113737 | JGI IMG/M metagenome (GOLD analysis project Ga0164315, IMG submission 113737) | Subseafloor sediment microbial communities from Guaymas Basin, Gulf of California, Mexico - Guay6, Core 4569-2, 0-3 cm | ecosystem: Environmental > Aquatic > Marine > Hydrothermal vents... | reverse complement strand
TCAGAGTAAGATAGTTAAGGCTTGGGCAGAGAAAAACACAGATGAAATAGAATTACTTTATCTTCCTTCATATTCTCCTGAAATAAACCCCGATGAGTATTTGAATAACGACTTAAAAAGTGGAATAGGATTAAAACCAACTCCTAAAAATCATAAACAAATGAAATCAAATGTAAAATCTCACATGATATTTTTACAGAAAAATCCAAAGAGGGTTGCACGCTTTTTCCATCATAAATCAATAAAGTATGCGGCTGCTTAAAAATATATTATTTGTCCGCCAGATTAATAGTATAGTTTATCCATTGCTAATAATACTTTGATGAGTTGACAATTTTATCCAAAAACAGCGCAACCTAAGTTCATAGTACATCTATCCTTGCCTTATATTGCTGCCTAGCTGCCAAAACCACACCAGAAGTTGATGGGATCTGTCCGTTATGCTTTAGCTGACGCTTACCTTCTTCAATACCCTTGGCATACTCAATCTTGATATGCGTTATATGTCGTGCAATTTTAGTTTTTACAGCATCTTTCTCCTCATCTGTTACAGTATGTTTCCGGTCTGCACCAGCATCCCCCTCAAAGCCGTCAATCAATTCGTTATAAATTGTTGTCATGGCCATCCCACCATCGGCCCAGGCTTCATCCGCAAGGGTGTTATAATTTCCAGCGATAAAAGGCGCAACGAGACGGTGTCCTGTCCAGGAAACATCCGCGACTGTACCACCACCATTTGTTAATAGCCTTGCCACTGCTGTTCCACCGGTATTATCAATCGGATGTATAGATTTGCTCTTATTATTGATTAGCAGGTTTTCAAGATTTGCAGCATCAGCCAATCTGTCAAAGTTGCCGACGAGCAAATCTGCAGCAGCCAGGCGTCCAAGCGAGCGGACAAATCCGGTGCTATCTTTCATGAGGGGCTTTAAGGGACTATTGTCTTTTACCTTGTCTTTATTCGTGCCATGGCGTTGATTCCCAGCTATAATGTGTCCTTCTTTCGACTGATTAATCATCTTGTCTTTTATTGACCCTGAGTCCTGCCCGGCAGTTTTTTGTATGAGTGTAGTTCCGGCAGCTACAGCATCCATCAGCGTTGCGGCCCTGTTAACCAATGTGCCATGGGCTTGTTCAACACGCTGCCTTGCAACACGAATACCTCCAACGTCAGAATTTTGTGCAATGCGTGAGTCTAAGGTGCGGACCTTCCATTGCCCAAGTTTTCCTTTACCGTTTATACCGGCATGAGCATGTGCAGATGCCATTTCCTCATCTCCTGGTACATTAGGTTTTACCACAATCATTTTACCTGAAGCATCCGACATAAACAACACACCTCCCACACCATCTGTACTGGCAGTAATCTTACTTACTTTTGACCAATCTGTGTTCTGAACTTTTAATCTCTGGATCACCGGTTTCATTGTAGGGGATAAATGCACTTTTCGTTTTAATGAAAAAGTAGTGTTCCGGACTGCTTGTGTTTTGCTTTTCTCAGGAGTTGTCAACCGCATCTGAATAGCCTTTTCCCCCATCACATCCGCTTCCTTTTCCAAAGCAATATCATCGTTCACATTCACCCCTCCCTTCATTTGCGTGGTGGGTTTTACCCTTCCCTGCTTTTGCTGCACCACATGCCAGGCTTCGTGGGGCAGGTGTTTTTCCTGGCCGCTTCCCAAATGAATATCAGTACCCTGCGCATAGGCATGCGCATTTAATTGAGTAGGCCTGTCCGAGTTGTAATGCACTTTTACATCGTCCATCGAATAGTCAGAAAGGTTTTCGACACCAGTTTTAAGATTGTCTGGTAAACCGGTTTTATTGGCTTTTGCCTGTACCGGTTCATTCTCTTCTCTTATTGATACTTTTTGAGTAACGGTATTGGCCGGGCTATTTGCAATCGTGTCCAAAGTGGCAATACGGCTATCAGTTAGTCCGACAAACTGCTTGATATTTCCTTTGAGGCTTACATTGTTTGTGTATTTTTCTTTGTGCTTGCTTTTGGTGGTATTGGCGAGTGTTTTCATTTATTTCTATTTTAGATTTTGTGGGGAAATCATTAAAGTAAATTTGACTAATTTTTCAAATCCTTTTGATGCTTTTTTAATAATCTGTTTAGTGTCTGATCATAAATTTTTTGCCACACATCTTGTTGGCTATTTGCCACTGCTTCTTCACCCCCATATCGTTTTGCCTTAGCAGATGCATCACGCCCATGTGGTTTTCGTCCATGACCCGTTTTTTGAGCCTGTAGTTTAATGGCATTCTCATCGGCCGCCGTTCTAGCTTGTACTTCTAAATCAGAGCGTTTGATTAATTGGATTGTGGTATTAAATTTACCTTGCAAAACTCCTTCCTTTTTTGAGTTTGATGCTTTTTGCAAAAGCTCATTTGTCTTGCTATTGGCTATATCATTCAGCGCAGAAATCCGGTTATCTCTCTGTCCGGCAAACCGTGTCAAATTACCGACCGGGTTTGACTGATTGCGATGTTTATTAGCGTTGGGGCTTTTATGGGCGTATGTCTTCATGATGATTCCGTTTTTTAAGTTTCTGTTCAATAATAAATCTTGTCTAGCATCCTGATCAATTACTGTCGATGCTGTTACTCCAGTCTGTAATCGGGTTGAGAAAAACTGTATTGAGTTCAGCAGTGTCTTTCGCAAACAGCCGGATATCGTAAAAGGATTTATTGTTGATATTGATTTTCACCTTTTCAAAATCCACAATCAGGTAATAGTGTTTCATTTTATCCAATAAGTGTGAAATAACTTTTGTTCTTCGAATCGCGTCATCATCAGATTGTACAGTGGAAAATTCGATAACCAGGTTGCGAAACGGTGTTCTTTCAAAAGCGCTGTAAATGGGTATGAAATTATAGTAACGCCAGTGGCGCTGTTTTACCAGGCTGTCGTCAAGGCCGTAAAAGGCGAAGAGGGCATCGTTTAATTGGGTCGTATTTACCTGCTTTCCAAGCTTTTCAATATGTTTGATGCGATGGTAGATTTCAACTTCCAGCATTTCCTTTTTTAAAGAGATTCTTTTTTCATTGTCAAAAGAAAGCCGCGTTCCTTTAATAATAATGGGCAGGATGCTTAAAAAAACAGCCCCAAGTACCCATATTAGAAAACGGCTGTTGAGTATCGCCATCAGCTTGTTCCAGTTTGGCGCACCCATTTCAGTTTTGTTTTTTAGGTTTTTATTTTCCGTCATATTTATTCTTTTCCTTCCTTTTGCCATTCTTTTTTTATGCCTGTAACAATGTGTTTCAGGGTAATTTTCTGACCACCCTTGTCCATCGATTTCAAAAGTGCGTAGCGGATAACATTGATCATGGCTCCCCCGCTTATTTTGTGATCGTGGGCCAGTTTTTCCAGGTCGACTCCGGCTTCCAGGTGTTTTTTATTCTGAATAATATTCTTCCACAAGCGGTACCTGGTTTGCTCATCCGGTATGGGGAAATAGATGACCGATTGCAGCCGTCTGATAAATGCTTCGTCCAGATTGCCTTTCAGGTTTGAGGAAAGGATAATGACCCCCTGGAAATCTTCAATACGTTGCAATAGGTAAGAAACCTCCTGGTTGGCGTAGCGGTCGTTCGAACTCCGGGTGGAAGTCCGCTGACCGAAAAGCGCGTCGGCTTCATCAAAAAATAATATCCAGTTTTTGTTTTCGGCCTGGTCAAAAATACTGGCAAGGTTTTTCTCTGTTTCGCCAATGTATTTCGACACCACTTTGGAGAGGTCAATCCGGTAAACATCGCGCTTTGAAGCTTTTCCAAGTAAGGTGGCAGCCAGGGTTTTTCCTGTTCCGGGGGGGCCGTAAAACAAGGATCTATATCCCTTTTTAATGTGCTTTCCGTAACCCATTTCATTTAAGATATGATCGCCATGCTGTATCCATGTGAGTATTTCTTTCAGCTCTTCTTTTACATGAACCGGAAGGATTAAGTCGTTCCAGTTAAGCTTGGTGCTTGACAAACTGGCGGGGAAATGTGTGGAGAACACCGGACGGAAAGCTTTACCTGTGCTGAGGTAGTTCAGGGTTTCTTTGGATACATTCAAGGGGGCACTCCAAAAGGGTTCCCGACTGCTGGTCTCATCGTGTACCAGTTTGACAATATTGTGTTGATTGAAATAGTGATTATCCTCAAAAAGCCCGGAGAGGGAAAAACGGTTTTCCAAATCTTCACCCGCAATAATAAATTGTACGGTTTCTCCCGTGGGCAAAAAACCTTTGTGGATGCTTCCCGAAAAGCCGCCAAATTGTGTAAATTGTTTCCCGATCTCTTTTTTCTCGATAAAGAAAACATCCAGCACTTCAGGTTTGATGTGAGGCGCCAGGGCCAGAATAAGGATGAGGCGTTCTGCAAGTCCCATCTGATAATGTTGAATCATGAAGCCATAGGAAGATTCTTTTTCCCGGTGCTCCGGCATCGGCACCTGGCCAATATCCTGAAACTCGCATGGGTGCTTAAAGTAAAGTTTAAACCTTGTGTCAATCACTGCTGAAAGCCAGTCCAACTCCTTTTGAAGGGCTGTGGTATTTTTATGTAAAGTGCTTATCTCCATTTGGTAAATATTATTTTGCCCATCCAGGGTAGTTTTGTGTGGCTAAAATTCCAGGGTAGAAAATCAAGTAACATATCAAACGAACGCGCTTCAATTTCCAACTCCCATTGCTTATTTTGAGGGCGCAGCAGACCATTTCGCTGAATAAATGTTTGCTGCAGACCTTCTACAGAGGTTTCTCCAATATTTTTCCATTGTTCAATCACACTTCGGAGTAAACTATTTGTTAATGCTTTGTCTTTTTCTTCCAGCCGGATTTCTTTCTGTATCGGTGTGCTCAGTTTATCTCCACACAATAGTTTTGGTAGCGTAAGCTGGTACTCCGGCGAACCCTCTTCATTGTTAACACAGTATTGCAGCAAGTGAATGGCGTACTGTTTTTTCTCCTCATCAATAAAAGCACGATTACTAACAAGTCCCGCTTTTTCGAACAGGGCAGGAATAAAAGGGGCTATTAAAATCAGTCCGGCATTGTTGATGTAAATTGTTGTCGATTCCTCTTCTCCGGCTTCATCCATTGGTTCCTCAATCGGGTCTTCAGTTTCTTCGCCATGTGGGGCATCCGCTAAACTGATATTTTCAATTTCCTGAGTTATGGGATTCGCAACGTTTTTATTCTTACCCAGACTGAGAATAAGCGTACTGCTTAGTTCACTTTGTATTTTGAGGGCTTTTTCAAACAACTCCTTTTGAAGATGAGCAGCCGGTGTTTTCATTTGTTTGCTCATTTCAGCGATTAAAAAGCTTGTCAATTCTTGCTGATTAAAATACCTGTTAGCAGACCATAACTGCCAAATCTTTGTTTTGATCCAATCCTGGGTAACACTTTGAAAAACTGGTTTCTGATTGAAAACAATTTTTTCAATATCACTGAGGTAAGCCGTCAGGAAGGGCTGATCTGCCAATGAGCCCGTGTTCAATTGATCTATCATTCCGATTGCAGGGAAACATTGTGTTTCCCAATGATGCGCTTGTGCATTATTAAAGTAAAAGGCTAAGATTTTGTGTAGCTTATTCCTGTCCGACAGTTGAATTGTTTTGAGTTGATGTTGAAGCCATGTATTGAGTTCTTCGGCAGAGCGAAAAGCACTGATCATACGATTTGGTGTTTCTTTCCAGCTTTTTTCAACAGCCCTTTTCGGTAATGATTTGGCAGCTCTTTCTTTTGTTGCAGAAGCCTTCGAACGGGAGGCGATATTGAACTCCTTATATAGAAACTGCCTAGTTTTTTTGGGGAAGATAATTTCCTTCGGGCTGGATTCAGTGAGTAAAGATTTCACAAATTCCGTTGCCGGCAAGTCTTGATTCTTTGCCAGGTACTTTACGATAAAAGCAGTGAGCCCTGTTTCGGAATCTGCAAGATGTCGTGTAGTTAATAAATACAGCAAGGCAGCCTGCAAGAGCTCAATTTCACTAATCGAATACTGTAAGGCCGGCTTGTGTTGATTGAGTTGAAGAAAGTGTTTCAATATGGGAGACAGGCTTTTCGAGAATGCACTATTCAGCAGTTTGATGAGCCCATGCATTTGCTTTACATCTGATGCCCGGCTGAACCTGATGATATCTTCTTCGGTTTTTAGTTTTGCAATGATCCATTTTTTCAGCTCTGTGGAATCATTGAATAGCAGGTGGTCGATGGCTGCTTTTTGAGAAAGGGATACATCTGTTTGACGCACTGAAATTTCAACTTCCGGCCGATTTGTTTTTTCGAAAATGAAGCTTTCCAGGTATTGAAAATGGTGTTCTCTTTTGGTTTTTTCAGAGAGGGGTTTTTTGCTTTTTCGGTCGTTGAATTCCTTCTTGATTTCAGTAAAAATGGAAAGCAAATACGTCGATTTGAATTTCGAGGTGTATGTTTCGAGAACGCTCATTATTTTTTCAATAAAAAAGGAAGCATGCAGGTTATAATGCGCAGAGAGCTTCTCAAACAGGGCAATTACAAATACCTTTTGGTTAAAAAATGATCCTCTGTCAATCAGGAGGAGTTCGAGTACCACCATCCAAAAATCAGACTGAAATTGCTTGCTTTCGGTTTTTATCCATTGCTGTTCATCCTGTTGCTTACCGATTTCTTCGTTTAAATCAATAACAAAAGTCGCTTCGGTCGGAGCGATCAGTCGTATGAGTTGTCGCATTTCTTTTTCGGCGATGATGTCGGTGATTCGTCGAAGCAGTGCAGACCTGGTATTTCTTTGTAAAAATAATTTAACGTCAAGTGGTGCTGACTGCATCCAGTCTGCAAACAAGTCAGCGTATTTATAGGATGATTCAGTTTGTTTCTTGCTTTTTCCACTTGACAGAAACAACATAATTTGTTGGTTCCGCTCTTCGCTTTTTGTCGGAATTCGCTTTCCCGCTTGTGCTGCGTTGTAAAGTTCCTGCAGGATCATTCCCAATCTGAAATGCACCGGTTCAGGTTTAAGTTGCTGCATGCTTTTGAAAATTTCCTGAATAAGCCAGCCAAATTCAACATTGAAATGCATGGCCATATTGTACAGTACCGCACCTAAAAATTCACGGGTATTGAAATAGGAGCCACGTTGGTTGATGATGTAGGTCAGCATGAATTTCCAGACGGCATCCCTGAATGCATTGTTGTTGGTTTGCACAATTCTGTTTTTCTGCTGATTCTTTCTAAGTTCTGCCGCCGATTTAATAATGAAAGTGCTTTCTGAGGGCTGCATGACTTTTATCAGGTTCGCTAGTTGCTTATCAGTAAATTGCAGCACCAGGCGCGCTATCATTTGTTCCTTCTTGCTTTCGGAACGGATTCTTTTGTCGAGTGCAGCAGGGGAGCTCGTCAACAAGCGGTCAAAAAGTGTACTGATATTTGTCGCACTAGCGTTTTTTTGCCAGGGCAACCTGCCGCTGGTCATGAAAAACAGCAGGATATCTAAGTCGTTTTCACTTATTGATTGTATGGATTCTCCCAGTTCACCCAGTCCGTTTTTAATGCCCTTTATTTTACTGCTCAGCTCTTTTTCAAATTCTGCTTTAAATCGGCTTAACCATTGGTTGCGCAAATCCGATTCGTAGGTAAGTCCCAAATTAATATTCAGCTTATTGATACTGACTAATTGATTCGGGTCAGCATATTTGTTTAAAATGCGCTCCATTTCAGGCTGCAGGTCCTGGTAAAACAAATGCAATGCCCGATCGTAAAACCTGTCAACACCAGCTTTGTCGTAGTAGGTCGCATTGATGATTTGTTTTTGAAGCTTGTGCATAATTATCGTTTTTGAGTTTTTGGATTAATTACAATTAATATTTGTCTTACTTGCCTTCCAGTTTTTGAATGAACAGGGCCAGTTTGTCCGAGCTCTTGTTTATTTTTTCGGGATGGTTTCGCAACAGCTTTCTCAAATCATGTAGCCAGTTATCAAAAAGCAATTCAAATTGTTTCAGCTTTTCGAAAGGGAGATAATAAAAGTCTAAACCGATGTGGGCCGGCATATCTTCCCTGATGGTTTTTTCCATTACTTTTCTAAATTCAGGATCAGCAAATCGTGCCGGCCAGTCAGGAATAATAATCGACACCCTGAAGGAGTAGAATAGTACGCTGCCAATGGTCTCATTGATTTTGCTCTCGTAATAAAACTGGATAACCGAGGGGTCGTGCAGGTCGAAATCTGTCAATGAATTGAACAAGTGTTTCAAATCTTTCTCGCGCTGATTGTTATCAGGAATTTGCGTTTGATGCAATGTTTTGTAGTGTCCGATTGTCTCTTTTTGATAAACCAGTCTTGTTTTGCCTTCGCCCTCATGGATGTACTGCGCTTTCCTGGCCTGGTGTATCAACTCAATCAAAGCGCGCTGAATATTGACGTAATTGTATTTTTTCGCGGATACAAAACCCGTATGAGTTTGATCATCTTTAAGAAGAATACCATAAAGATTCTCTTTACTTCTGGGTCGCAACTCAATATGGTCAACAAGATGAAACCCTTCGGTATTGATATTTAATTCGCGTAGATAATTTATCAGACCGGAGGAATACTCTTGTGCCTCACTATGTGTTTGAAACGACTTGAGGATGCGCCAAACATTAGTGGGTATCGCATGATAGTTATCTCCGGTCGATTGTTGAAATTCAATAAGCAGGGGCTGATCTTTATCAGCATCATCCATAAACCTGATATATCTCGGTTTCGGATCTAAATCCCTTGTCGCATCCAATAGTTTTTCTTCAATATTCTTTTGAATTTGGATATCGATGGTGTTGAAAAAAAGCTTTTTGGAGAAGGCAAGCCAATTTATTTTTTTATCCTTCTTATCGGTAATAATTTTGAAATTATTGGGCCAAACGCCTCTGCGTAACAATTCGTCATCAATTTCAATTCCGGCCATAAAATCAGTAGTGTGCTGCCCGGAGCTCCAAATGGAGTGCAGGACTAACCGACCGTCGTCCCTGTTTTCCCTTGTCAGTTGACGGCCCAGCCTTTGGGGGCTTAATATTTTGGCTTGTTTCCACTCACCGATTTGTTGCTGTAGATATGCCGAAAACTTCTTATTGGCCGATTGAATACCCAGGCGGATTTTTGCCTTCTTTTCCAAATAAGAGATGTTTTGGTGAGTTGTCGGATTGTCAAATTCAACATCGGCTTGCGTATCCTTCCAGATTTTCTTTTGGGAATTAAATGATCTTGCCCTTTTTGCAGAAATAAAAGGCAACTCTTTAAGTAAATTAACTTTCGAGCTGATCATTCTTTTCAAATGATCCTCCTGGCTGTAGTAATAATTGAACCTGGCTATCGCGAAATTACTTTGACGCTCACCAAATCTGGCCAATAGGTGGTCCAGTGCCTGGTGTCTCCGTTCATAAAAATCGTCAATTGTTTGTAGTGCTGTTGAGCTGATCTTCCGGCTGACAGCCTCAATCTCAGTATCACTTTTTGTTTCTTCCAGCCCGAACATTAAATCCTTAACATGGGGGATACTGGCAACTGTACCGGCAAAATAAGTCTGGGTCAGGTTTTCGTCAAGCGAAAAAAGTGTTGAGAAGTGGCTTAGCTGGGCCAGATAATTAGTGAGAATTTGCTCAAAAGTCAGTAAATAAGTTTTAAGCTGCTTTACTTTGTTCGCCCGCTCCGGATTAAATGAGGGGGGGATACCCTGGTTTCCTGTAGCATAGATTGCCGGAAAGTGTTCCTGAATAGAATAATAATCCGCTATGGATTTTGATGTGCCTTTTGTGCGAAAAACATCATGGACTTTATCGTGCAAAAGCGCATAATTTACTTTGTTTTCGTTTTCAATCTGCCTAAGAAACCTGATGACATTATCTTTGAAAAGTATTGCTGTTTCCTGATTCTGACGATAGCTGATGAACTCAATATAGCCCGGATTGTAAGGAATCATCTTTTTTGCCAGAACGGCCACTTTGTTCAGATCGATAACAACACCGTCATCCATTTCCGGTTTCGAGATTCTTTGTGCGTACTCTTCATTCTTTTTGCCAATTTCCTGAATTGTTAAGCTTCGTACTTTTGATACGCCTTCCACCTCTAAAATCACCGTGATTAAGTGTGAAGTCAGTAAAGTAGTGATTTTATCTTTCAGGTCTTCATCTTTAATAAACCCATGGTGTAGTTTCGGGCCTTCAAATATTTCCTCATAACTGTAGCCCAAAGCCTGCATTTCCGCTATGGTGGAAAATGAAACCGGGGAGGAAATAAAATGCTTGATATTAAATAATATTTGGGCATGGGTTCGGTCTGCATTGGCTTCATTTTCCAACTCAATCTCGCCACTTACAATTATTTCTTCTTGCTCTAAAACAATTATTTCTTCGAAGGATTCACCAAGATTGCTGAATTTTTCCAGACAATTTCTTGTTTCAGTGATTAACTTTTCTCTGTCTTCGTCTGTCCGGATGATGGCCGATGAGGGATTGATCAATACGGTATAAGTGCCTTTGATTGTATGCTTTCCGCTGGCCAGGTTCAAAGGTTCTACCCAAACATTACGTAAACCGTCAACCCTGTCAATCAGTACTTTTCTGAAATCCAAAGTACTTATTGGTCTTCCAAGCAGCATATCGGAGGCCGAGAAGAAAGTGTCGTCAACATCTGCCTGGTTTTGCTGACTGGCCAGCAAGTCTTTGATGTCAAAATTGGTCTTATACCCCAATTCTGTTACCGCAAAACACAACTGCTCTAAAATGGTTATTCCCGGGTCGTGGGTGTTAAAATCTGTCCAATCATTTCCCGCCAACTGCTGGATTTTAGCAATACCCAATTCGAGAAGATTTCCAAATTCAAGTTCGGTATCTCCGGTGTCAGACTTATTTATGAAATCTGCCTCTTTCATTTTATTGAAGAATTATCGACATCCCTAAATTGTGTATCAATTCCCATCACTTCATCCGACCACAAATGCGTTAAAAAATATTTAATCAGTACGTCTTTTCCCAGGTTTTGTTTGCATCTTATTTCCAGTTTGTAGGCATAGGTTGAGCCTGTCCATCTGAGCATCAGTTTCACTGGTTTCCAAAAATTATAACAGCTCCGTGTTTTTCGTATTTTCGAATGGGAATTCCCGTAGGCACTTACTGCAATTGCATGTATCACCGCATGCTTTCCTGTTCCCTTTACGCCGGTTCGTGCCACAATCTCGAAAGCTTGACAATGGTTTAGCTCAGGGGTAATGGGATGCCATTTTCCATCTGCCGGCACTGTGTTTTCAGCCGTGTATGAGCCGGCCCTTCCTTTTGAAAGTATCCAGCCATTCACATCCAGTTCGCTTTTCGGTTGTGCCTGGTTTATACCAATGCGCCCTTCCTGCTGCAGTGTAAAAACAGGTTTTTCGGAAGAAGGGCTGTTGATTTGAAAATTGTTCTTGTTTTCCTTTCCTTCGTGATTGAGCGCAATTACCCACTGTGCTTCCTCGTCTTCAAAACTTTCATAAAAGCTCAATAATTTGTCGGAGCCTTCAATGCCGGATATCATCAGGCCATCTTTGCTGGTTTTTGAAAAGCCATCATCAATTTTGTTGATGCCCGAATCAATCAGGTTCTCAAAATTAGCTTCAGAAGGAACAAAGCCTTTCTTGAAATAGTTCTTGAGTGTTTTTCTATCTTTCATCGACATAATTCAGCGTGTTTATTTCTTGTTGGTGATTACAAAATCAGCACCTAATTGCATATTGCCAATGCCACGTGGTATTTGTGCCCGGTATTTGTTGTCATCAATGGCAGAAATCTCATGTTGCTCAACCGAAGTCAAAATCGACCATGGAAATTCCGGCTTGATTTCTTCCTTGTCCATATCCTGCCTGGCCGTATCAAACAGTTGAAAATATCCATGCATGGCATTGGTTTTTACAATTGAAAAAGAAGTAACAAAATCAACATATTCTCTTTTGTGAACAAATGACATAATTTTTGACCTGTAAATCCTGTTACCAAATTGATCCTCAATCTCGGAATCTGATCGCCAGGGAGTGAGGTAGTCAACAATGTCGTTATTGAGCTTCGAGATATAATATCCAGTATTGCGATTGCCGGTGAATTTTACTTTGCAGATTACCCTGATTCGTTCGTAGTATGGGTTTTTAACTTCAATTTTCACAAAGGGGGAAGTGAGTCCCTGTAGATAATTGCGAACCCTGAGCAAGATACTGATGCCCAATTTTGGCCTGAGTTTGTTTCGGACAAAGGGGTTTGAAATATCAGGGATTACTAGCAATAAAACATTTCCCGGCTCAATAAATTCTGACGCGCTGTTATTATCATCTGCATATTTGAGGGCATTAAAGCATTTTACTTTAAAAATGTAGGGAAACTTTTGCAGCACAAGCCGCTCGTAGTCCCAGTTGGTAATGGCCCTGTTTTTATGTCTCAGGCGTTCGCTTACCCGTTTGTAATAATTGGTTTTCCTTTCTTCGGCCTTTCCGTTAAAAGATTCGGATACCTGATTCACTTTAGCAATAAGCGGGTTGAGCTTTTGTAGTTTGCTGATACTGCCCAACGGAAGTGATTGAGCCAGGTGTTCACCACTGCTTGTTCCATCCCATCTAAGCCGGGCCACATTGGTGTGTATGCTCAATACATCAGGGAAGATGTGCGAATTCTCATCGACACTTGCTCTCAACCAATAGTATTTATTGCTAAGCAAAGTATTGTTAGTGTCAATACTTTCAGGGATTTTCAGACTGAGTACCCCACTTTGAAACAAGCCCTGTGTGCCATCATAACGAATGGCATTGGCAGGCAGTTTAACCCAATCGTTGTTTTTCAGATAATACCAGTTTACGTTAGGAACCTTGCGGATGAACGATTCAACATTGCCCAATTGCATTTTCATAAAAAGGTTGAGTAGGCCATCTTTCGGATACGAATCAAGTCCAATCATAAAATGCCCTTCGGGTTTGTAATCAAACAACAGCTTATTGGTTTTGTCTTGCGAAATCAGCACCCTCTCTTTGTAGCCAAATGGGCCAAGGCAATAGAGTTGTATTGCATTTGAAGGCCCTTTATCATCAACGGCCTCAATTTTTGATTTATAATTGAGGCTGATGCTTTTTGCCATTGGCGATAGGGGAAGGTTGGGCTCAACGAGTGCAGCGTCATCATTAAGTTTGGCATTTTTCCTGATTGATTTATAGAGGTTTTTCTGATACGAATCAAATCCAAAACCAAAATCCGGATTAGTTAATTCCATTTTTAAATAACCTGAACGGCTTTGGGAAGTATAGGGTTTAAAGGGTTTCAATTTTGTTAATTCCGAAAGGTCAGGTGTTAATTCCAGGTTTGTAAAATGTGTTTCGTCCGACAGTCTTTTGCGTGTTAGCTGTTGGTCTTGCCGTTCTTCAAACAGTTGAAAGTTTGATTTGGGTTCAACCCTTTCCCAGCTTCCTGACTTCAAAAAATCAATTGATACTTCAAAATCTGTATTCTCAACCTGCTCTTTATAATCAGCAAAATATGTTGCCCATCCATCAGGGTAGGAGGGTAATTGGTGCCATTCAATGTTTACATCGACTTTAGGATTTGGTTTTCCAAATACTTCGCCGCTTCCAATAAGAAAGTAGGAGCCGGGTTTAGGTGCAGTCCCAAAAACCTGAAAGGGTTTTGAATGATCAATTTGTCCGTAATTGTTGAACAGTATAACATCTTTAAGCCCCTCAACTTCAATATTGATATTGATGTTAATAATATCAAGTAATTGAATAAATGGAAACATAAAGATTTGACTTTCGTCCCTCAACAAAACTTTGATGTAAGCTGTTGACAGTGTGGGTTGACCGGCAACTTGTTCTGTTTTGAGTTTGGTGATGGCCGGGTCATTGGACGACAACAAGAGTTCAATTGTAAACCCATTGATCTCCGGATTATTAATTACGCTGAAATGATCAAAAACAGTCTCAATGCCATCAAGGGTGATGAATATATCGAAGGCAGTATTAAACAGTTGAACAAAAGTATTTTCTAAAGACTCTTTTTCTTCAATGCCCACCTGCTCAACTGCATCGGCAAACAATTGGTAACTTTCGGCAGTAGCCATCAAATCAATTTGGATTTTGCGTTCCCCCTCTTTCAGGAGCAACAGCTCTGAGGCAATGATAAAGCCAACTTTGGCATTGGTCATCGTTTTTTCAGCGGCAGATTTAAAGAACTGATCTTCGCCGAAAACATCCCATGCACCCAAATAATTAATATCGTGTTTTTTATAAAAAATATCAGTGATCTCTTTTCTGCTTTTCGATCCTGAATAATTGAGGCTATTCTGGCTAACGAATAAAGTATAAAGGGCACGTATGCTTGTTTTCGATAAGTTGACCTCATTAATGGTTTTAAAAACCACGGGTGTTTCGGAAGCGTCTTTGCCGACAACAACACCGGTACCTTCTTCAAGCAGGCACGCATCTACATTCTTTTTTAATTCGAACTGTACAAAGGTGTCATCCGGTTGTTTGCCCAGGCGGGATATTTTTAAAACGTCTTTAAAATAATACTCCAAATGCCGTTCGGTGATGCCGTTTATTCTGTTCTGTAATACTTTGTAAACCTTTAGGAAGCCGAAAAACAACGCGATATGTGGTTTTGCAGTTTGATTTTGTTTGCTGTTCAGCGTAATAAAGTCACGGGATTTTTGAATATTACTTTCAGCCAAACGATAGCTCATCTCAAAAGTCCTCCTAATTTGATTGAGTGCCTCAGCTAACAGCATATCTGCTTGCTTTTTGGGTTTTGATGAGTCACTGATCGCAAAAGCAGCTTCAATTGTTTTCCATTGTTTCTCAGCTTCAGCTTGCGGATCTATCCATGTCGAAATGTTCCGAACTTTTTTAATATCCTGAAGGCCGGCCTTGGGAAAGTAAATGGAGAAATCTGTCGGGCCTTGGCTGGAGAGGAAGTCCATATCAACATTCGATTTCCAATTGGCAAGGATCAATAATATTGACCGTACAGGATTGACCAGTTGAGGGAGTTGTGCCAATTTATCTTCATCATCGGTATTCTGAAGAATGCTTTCATAAACACGGTAAAAAGTACGCTGCGTATGTTTTAAATTGGTGTGGGCGATGATGTAAACAAACAAATAGCGGTCTTTAATAAAAAAATTTTTCCACGATTGTGTAAACTTGCTTTTTAAATCATGATAAATCAATGCTTCAGAGAATTTTACAGCAAAGGCCACCAACTCGGTAGTTGTTCTCCCGTCGATTTGAAAACTATCGGGTAACAGGCTTTTGTTCAAGCTTGAGCGTTGACTGCACCCATCATGGGCATCATATATTTCCAAATAATTCTCGTTCATTTTCTTTATTCAATTCCCATGATATTTGTTGCTTCGATCAGGTAAAACGGATACACCAGGTTTTGCCGCGTATTTACTATTCTGATGGTGTAATCTAAAGAGATATAAATAACCCCTTCAATTTTAGGATTGTAGTCAATATGTATGTCATTCAACTGTACCCTCGATTCAAAAAGCAGAATGGCATTTTCTATTAAATCTTTGATTTGTGTAAACAGCGATTCCGAAACAGGTTCGTAAACCAGTTTGTTTATTCCGCAACCAAACAGGGGGTGCATCACACGCTCGCCTGGTGTTGTTCCCAAAAGAATCAGCAGGCTTTGCTGAACATCCTTCTCATTGCTCACCATGCTGTTCTGATGGTTTGCATGAGAGAATTCCGGAGGAAAACTCCAGCCCGCACCTAAAAATGATTTTTGTTTTTTCATTTATCCTCCGATTATTACGGTTGGTGCTCCAAGTGTAATTGTGCCGCCATGTGCTGTGGAATCTCCCATCCGTGCAGCGGGAGCTCCCCCGATGAGTACCGTTGCCGAGCCTTTTACAATGGTATCGGGAGGGCCTACACAAATACAGGAATCACCAACTTTTGCAGCTGGCAGCCCCCCGATAAGTACTGTTGGCTCCCCGGGACCGGCGATAGGCCCTCCCACATGGGGAATGGGCGGTAATCCGGGTGTTTGCATCGGGCAAACGTGCATATCTGTTAATCTTGCTGCTGAAGGCATCTTTTTTCTTTTTTAATTAATCATCACAATAGCACCTTTGATGGTTGTTTCGCCACTAGCTGAAAACTCGGCACTGGCCTGTCCAGTTGATTTCATGGAAGCCGAAGCTGAGTTGGTGATATTGATGCCCGAAACAGTAACGTCTCCTGTGGCAGTCAACTTTAAATCAGAACAGCTTTTAATTTCAATTCCAGAGCTTGACATTACAATTTCATTGCCATTACTGTCTTCAATAGTAATTCCTTCGGCATTTGTTTTGATGCTGTTTTCGTTTTCGTCAACTATTGTAATACCTTTATTTTCATCACTGATGGTAATCTTATTTTCACCAGGCGTTTCAATATTAATGACTTTCTTTTCGTCATCAAATTCAATTTTGCAACCTGCTTTTGTAAGCAGCGCTTTTGTATAATTCTCTTCGGTGAGCTCGTAAGGAGGGGCGTTCTCGCTGCTATATAACGAACCCAGGATAACCGGATAGTTGGGGTCGCTGTTTAAAAAACCCAGCACAACTTCATCGTCAACTTCCGGAATAAAAAAGCTGCCTTTCTCTTTTGTTGCATAAAATGTAGCCAACCTGGCCCATATGCCGTTGTTGTCATCCTGCATCATTGGTAGTGTTACGAGTATCCTGTTTTCCCCGGCGGGGTCTTCGCTAAGTTGTTTCACTTTCGCCATCATCAGTCCACCGACTTCAGGCGTTAATCCGCTTGCCGGTATCGGGTTTACATTGGGTTTGGTGGCAAACCATTCATCTTTCAGGCCAAAATCAATTTTGGTTGTCCAATTGCCTCCATGTATTTTATGATGCACTGCCGATACAAATGCATTTCCCGAGAAACGGTCACCAATGCCATTTAATTCAATCATGGTGTTTGGCAGCACCATCGAAGCTCCGGCAAATGTTGCTGAACCTGTTATCATGGCGAGATTGGATTTCACCAATCGGGCGTTCGCCCATTGTTGTAAAGTTTCTGAACCAATCTGTGCTGAAGACCTAAGCGTTTGGGTTTCGGCATCAATGCTCGATGCCGCCTTGTCGGTACCGATGTTTCCCTGTGAAGATCCGGTAGGGGAGGCGCCTGTTTGGTTCAGGATTTTTTGCGATGTGGCATCCCACGATATGGCCTCAACACCGGGCATTTGGCCGCTGGCGCTAAAATCAGCTTCCAGTTCAATGATGTCTGTACCATAAGTTAAAGCGAGTAAGGGTTGGGATGAAACATCGGGGGCCTTTACCGAAACCTTACCCTGATTGATGGCGGCAACAAGACCATTGATATCTGCCCTTATCATCATAAAATCCCAGTCGGTGGCATCGTATTGTACCAATTCTTTATGTTCTACTGTTGTACTTGCTACATCTGCACTCACACCGCTGTAACCACCTATTATTGACGAGATGATGTCAGAATCCTTCATGTTTTCAAAAAAGGTGCTCTTTCGTGATTGTGTCATCAAAATGGCTTTGTCACGGCAAGTTACTTCAAGTACGGAGCCTTTTATGCCATCCAATACAATACGCATACTGATCACTATTCCTTTAAAAATGGTTTTGTTATCACTCTGGTAACCGGCCTGGATTTCAATTTCTTTCCCCGGGATGAAATCATCGGAGTTTGAGGCTTCAAAATCCTTGTCGGCCACTTCACCGTCTTGTAGTTTGATCACGGCTGTTGGTATCCGGTTTATGGTATTATGTACTGCTATACTGTAAACCTGATAGGTGTCTTTGATCTGCTTTCCGTCAGATTTAATAATAAAGGTTACGAGGTTCATTGCCTGCTTGAGAGGGGAGTCTGCCATTTTTTTATTTTATTTTAAAGGGGGAAACATCATTTTACTTCCCGGTGTCAGATGTCTGAAATTTGTTAAGTCGTTGTAATGGGCAACCTGTAGATAGTATTTGCTTTTTCCATATACTTTCTGACAGAGATCAACCAGTGTGTCTCCTTGTTTAATGGTGACAATATGTGTCATATCGGGAGAATTGTCCCCTTCGGTAGCCGCTGTGAGTTTCTCGCTCATAAACTCAATAAAGCTTAAAGAAAGGTTTGCCCTCAGCGGAGTACCATCAGCCCTGAACAGTTTATAATCGATGGTTAAGCTTTCGAGCCTGCCGTTAAAAATCATCGGGCTCCATTGTAATTGAACGAAGTTTGGCTGGTGTATTTTTCCCTGGTAGTTGTACACCACCATTTTCAGGTCTTTGACCATTTTTTCCACATCCTTACCTTTATTGGATGTGGTAAGCGGAACAACACCTGTACTGTCCAATACGATTTTAAAGCTCAGTTTTTCTGAAAGTATCTTGTTGAATTTAGGTGACTTGGCCAGTCCGCCAAGGTTTTCTTTATCCACATAACTGATGCTGTAACTACGCGAATAGCTATCCGGATTGATCATCACCTCAAAAGGGGCGCCCGACTTTTGGCTAAAGTTCTCGTCCGAATAGGCCTGCAAACTCAATTTATTAAATTCTCCGTCAGCTGCCATTTATCTGCCCGTTTGTTCTTTCAAAATATTACGCAGCATTTGCTCGCAACTTTTCAGAAGCTTTGTTTTTAAAGCCTCAAAGTCTTTCCCATTCAAATTATTATCATGGTTCGAAGGAGGTTCCTTTTCAACTTTTGTCCGAATAATGACTTCTTTAATTTCTATTGGCATTTTGATAAATTTACTCGAAACCTCCGGCCTATTTACCGAAGTCGGCTTCCTTATTAAAATAGTTTACCTTATAATAATTGTAGGCGAATTCAAGAGATTCGGTAAGGATTTCACTCTTCATCGAATCCATGTTTGAGAATTGCCATTTAACAGGCCTGGCGTTCAGGAAAACCCACTGCATCAAAAATTTACCACCTGCTCCCAATAAAGAAACATAAATGCTTTTTGTTACTATTGGTTCCTGAAGGCCTGCTGAAAGTGTTTCGTTAACCCAGCTGGCGAGGGCTGACTTTACAGTCAGTACCCCTCGCTTTAATACCAGATTTGAAGGCTTGCTCACCGTGGGCAATTGCCACTGGAATCTTGATTCGCCCCCTTCGGTCACCGTCTCGCTTCCCATTTCGTGGGACAATCCGGAAACTTCCTGAAATTTGCCATCCATATTGCTGTCGGGTGAATTAAAACCAACAACAAAATAGAAGCCAACCGCCGGATAAAATTCGCCCTGCATTAGCTATTCTCAATTGTTATGCCTTCGTGGGCAATCTCAATCGATTCCACAGCGGCTTCATTGCCATCCGATTTTAAATCGGTAGCCGTTATTTTTGTGGGCCAGGCATTTAAAACCTTCCAGGTCATGGTCGGGCTGCCGCTTTCGTCAAGAAGGCTAATGGTAATCGGGATTCGTTTAATGGTGTTGAGTTTAATGGTATTGTACCAATCCCAGTATTTATTATCAGATTTGAATACGCCTTTCTTCATGGTGATATTGCCGCTTTTGGCAATACCGGGCATTTTAACAGTTGAGAAAACCTTGCTGTTCCCATGCCTGTATTCAATAACCTGAGTTTCTGTTTCAAGTCCCGAAACCTCCTGAAAAGCGATTTCAGTTGAGTCCCACTTCACTGAGAAGTAAAACTTGGCCATTGGCCACGTATTTATTGATTGAGCTGATCCATCGTCTGCCATAGTTATAAGTTTTTAAAATGAATATTCGTTTTTGTTAATTATGATTTTTGCATTTGTTGCTGGAAGGTGATTTCAATGAATTCAGCCGGTCGTGAAAGTGCAATCAGAACCGTAACCCTCATCACTCCCTCTAAAATATCATTTGCCGACATGGTCTCTCCCAGGCCAACATGAACCGAAAAAGCTTCCTCAGGCTTGCTGCCCACAAGCGCTCCGCTCTTCCACTGTTGGGTCAGGAAGTTCGAAATCATGCTTTTTACAGTAGTCCATGTTCCCGAATCGTTGGGCTCGAATACATAGGCTTTGGATGCTGCCTTCACAGATTGTTCGAGCATGATAATGGTTCGCCGGACATTTATATATTTCCAGTCCTGACTGTTTCCATCCAGTGTGCGCGCTCCCCAAACAATCACTCCTTCGCCAACAAAAGACCTGATGGCATTGACTGCTTTACCGTTTAAGGGTACATTCAGGTCTTCCTGGTCAGCATGTGAAATATTTACAGAGGGTGCCACTACCGAGTTCAGCGAAACATTTGCCGGGGCTTTCCACACTCCCCGTGTAGCATCAACCATGGTGTACACACCTGCCATTGCTGAGGCGGGTGGTAGTACATTCAGCCTGCCTTGGATGTCTTTTAATAGCTGGTTGTAGCTGGGACTAAGATGGATGAGCGTTTTATTTACTTCATCTGGCATGATGTTTTTATCCGCATCCGGGTTCTTTAGTTTTTGTGCTAGATAGGATTTTGTGTAGCTTGAAATCAAACTGATTAATTTCCGTATCTGGACTGTTTTTGGTGATTCAGGTGGTGTAGTGCCTGCGGCGGGTGTATCTTTTGAAACGCCAAGCTCATCGAACAACATCTGTTGTAAAACAGTGAGACTGCTATCGGTAAGATTAGAAAAGGAAAGGTCGGCTTCCTGTACAATGGTTGTTTCAACCCAAGGATAATAACCAACTCCATATTTGAGGGCATTCATACCCACACCTTCCCTGAAAGCTTCTACAACATCTTCGCTTTCTGTAGGATCGGTACGGTCTTTAAAACCGTTGTAAACATCAAAAATCCCAATCCGGCTCATCATTTTTTCGCATTGCGCCAATACCTGTGTATAAACACCATAACAGCTTTCTGCATCTAATGATAAGGCGTCGGGTACCAGAATCATAGTCGGCTCCTCTTCTTTTTCAAGGGTTGTTAAACCCCAGCCCGGGCGTTTTGTGTCTGTTCCATCCAGCATTCCTTTGGTAATACTGTCTTTGTAGTTGCCTACCGAAACAATATAACATGGGCCGCCGCCATTTTGATAAAAAAGGCGAATGGCATCAAACAAGCGGTAGGCTGTATCATCTCGGCTTAAACTATATCCTTTGCCTCCCACTGTGAGGTCGGGGACTACCGGAGTTTTTGCAGCTACGGGGGGCTTGGTGGCTGCTGCTTTTGGTGCGGGGGCTGCTGCCACTGCACTCAGCTTAAATTGGTAATTGGGAGAACCACCAAAATACTCCAGATATTCTGCAAAAGAAGTAATTCTGAAAGGTTTGTTCAATAGGGACTTTATCCCATTTTGTGCTTTTTCGGTGTACCCGATAAAAGCTGGTACAGCAGTTGCAACTTCAACTACCGAGTTTGGAAAGGCATCTTTCTCTATGAGATAAACGCCAGGTGTTTTCATTTGTGCCATAAGTATAAATTTAAGTTAATATTAAAAATTCAAGTAAATTGGTGAATAAGTGTCTCCGTTATGGGTGTAGTTCAGTGTAGTTATATCGGGTAAGGGCAATTTCGATATAAGGATGAGGTCGTTTTCGGGATCTCCGTTTCTCAGCTTTAAGCGGAAATATTGATCGCGAGCAGCAGTAATCGGTATTTTCTGCCTGGAGGTAAAAACACTTACGGGTTTATTCCCGTTCAATACTTCATTTGTTTTCATAAAAAGCTCCGTGTTATTTGATAAATCAATAAGCAGGTTTTCAGTTGTTTCTTTTTCCACGATGATATATTTCCAATAGGTTTCTTTGGATTGAAGCCGAATAGCATAAGTCGGCTGCTGCATGCTTTGGGCTGCATTTAAAATGCTTTTATCATTTATATCGATGCTGATAAGTGCAAAGGGATTGGTAGTTAGTCGATCATTTCCGAAATAGATGTGCTTTTCGGTAGTTTGTGATTTTAGTGTGTAAACGCCATCATCCAGTCCTTTGATGTCGAAATATCCGGTTGAATTCGTGGAGGGCTGTAACGAGTAAACCTGCCCGTTTTTTATAAGTTCAATATCAGTTTTTGAATTTTTTTCCTGAAGAATCGCATTTGTTTGGATATCTACAGTTTGTCCGGTGCTGAAATATTGTGTTTTCGTACCTTCAACAGCCGAGTCAATTTGTGTATTGGTAAACAAATAGCAGGAACCCTCATTTATTTGCGCGAGTTCCGTAATGTTCATCAAATACGGATTTGTGATGCTTAATATGAAATTGAATTGAAGATTAGTTTCGGTTTTGTCTGTGACAAAAGATTGGTTTTCGGCGGTATAGCCGGGAACAAAAACGGAGAAACCGCCAGCCTCCTTTCTGAAAATATATCCGTATTGATGAATCAGTTGCCCTGTTGTTCGATCGGGTTGCACATCAATATCGACACACCTTCCATCTTTGTAGTAGTTGTGCAGAAAATGAACACCAAATAATTTATGATAAGTCTCTGTCATGATTTGGTTCCTTGTTCATGTTTTAATGAGCTGATAGCTGGTAATTCTTCTTTTAGCCTGTCATCGCTGAATGAAAGCATCTTTACTTTATAAATAACAGATGGCAGGTACTTGATTCCCAGTTTGCTCCATAGGTTATTGCGTGCCTGAAAGTCGGGGTGGTACATCTCAAACGATAATTTTTCGATCCCAAATTGATTTAATTGCGGATAAGTATTGCTGTTAAAGACCGGACGCCCCTGGAAAAACAGGATGATATTGGATAAATATTTTAATCCTTCTTTGTAATTCGAAGAAGGAAAAAAACATGAAACCAAAATGTACAGATTTAAATGTATAGGAGGTAAAATGGCCTTTTTTGAACCATCTGGCTTTGTTTGATACCGGTTTGAATTTCGGACTGTTGATTCCTGATCAAGATCAATCAGGCTGATTACAACCCTGTTGTCATCGCGTATAGCGATGCTCCCGTCTTGTTCAACCAGGTTTGAGGAAATAACTTTTTCCTCCTTATACTGCATCTTGTTTTTCAGATAAGCATTTAAGGATTGTTCAATAAATGAAATTGTTCCTTCTATCATGATTTTTGACTTCTTTGCGCTATTTTTTTGTCAGCTAATATTTTTATTGAAACGGCAACTACACGGGCCAAAACTATGCCTGCAAAGCAGGTAAGGGTAAAAAGGGCGTAAAGCAGCGCATCCACATCTTGTATTCCACGCTGAAAAAGTGTGCTGCTTTTGATAAAACCTTCTGACAGCTTCAATACCAGAAGGCCCAACGGAAAACAAGCCACCAGAGCGATAACCAGCCAGACAAATGAGCCGGCAATAATTTTGACGATAAACCCCAGTATTGCTGATATTATTTTCATATCAAGGTTTGTCGTATTTTAGTGAAATTACTCCCAGTAATTTGTAGCTGAATAAG
>Ga0164315_10000744_pt1 | contig 23340 bp, 17 predicted proteins | sample GuaBasSedimGuay6_FD_113737 | JGI IMG/M metagenome (GOLD analysis project Ga0164315, IMG submission 113737) | Subseafloor sediment microbial communities from Guaymas Basin, Gulf of California, Mexico - Guay6, Core 4569-2, 0-3 cm | ecosystem: Environmental > Aquatic > Marine > Hydrothermal vents... | reverse complement strand
TTAGGGTGTTTGCTCTAATTTTTAGACCTAACATGTGAACATCACTTATTAATACTCATACGAGAAAGGAGTTTGAAATGGCTAAGAAGACACTGAAAAAGAAGGTTATGAAGAAGAAAGCGCAGGCAAAACCTGCAGCAAGCAATATTGCAGCGCCTGTTGTTGATTCAGCGCGTGAAATCTGGCTCGCCGGCCTGGGTGCATTTTCTGTTGCACAGAGCGAAGGTGGCAAGATGATCGAACAGGGTAACAAACTGTTTGAAAAGCTGGTTTCCGAAGGCGTGAAGCTGGAGAAGAAAACCCGCAACGTAGCTGAAACCGCCGTTGATGATATCAAAGACGAAGTCGAGTCAAAGGTTGGCGCAGTTCGTCAGCAAGCAGTTGATAACTGGGACAAGCTGGAAAGCATCTTTGAAAATCGCGTAGCACGCGTACTGGGTCAGCTCGGTGTTCCGACCGCTGATGAAGTTAACAAACTGTCAGCACGTGTACAGACGCTGTCACGCAAGGTCACCGCGATGTCCAAGCCACCTGCTAAACCGCGTAAAGCCGCTGCTAAAAAACCAGCCGCCAAAAAACCGGCCGCTAAAGCAGCTAAATAGATAGCCCCCTCCCAAAATGGGAACTTTGGGCCGGCGTGACTGCCGGCCTTTTTTATACCTGCCTGTAAGTCCGCGCCAAAACCTCAACTTCACCAGCTTCCGGTTCACGCAAATAAGGCAGGATCAAATAAAGAACTCGCGCCACTGATTCAGATAGTACTTTTCCATCTACAAGACCAGGATCACCACGCACTTCTGCGAAAGGTATCCAGTAAGTCATTATCAGCAAAATGTTATCGACCAACACCTCACTGTCGTGTTCACCAATTTGCATAACGCCATTCTTTTGCAAACCCGAGATTTGAGTCAGTAGTGTAGTGCGTTGCCTTTCGAGCAGGCCGCTGAATGCCCGTTGCAGGTTTTTGATTCGAACATAAAGATCATTGAGGTCGCGAAACAGGAATCGGAAGCGACCCATGGCCTCAAAAATGAGGTGCAGACGCAGCCACATATCCTCAGCTTCCGGAGCACTTTCTTCTTCAATTTCCAGCAATGGTTGAACAAGCAACAGGTAACGCTTGAATAACTCCAGCGCAATATCGTCCTTGCTACGAAAATGGTAGTACAGGTTTCCGGGACTGATGTCGGCTTCGTCAGCAATATGGTTGGTGCTGACGTTGGGTTCGCCGAATTCATTAAACAGGGCAAGGCTGGTAGTAAGTACCAGTTCGCGTGTGTTACGGCGTGCCATATCCTGATTATCCCAACTTGTCAGTCGCCTACAGAGCCACCGAGTTTGCGAACAAGGTCGATGTACTGCTGCATGGCGTCATCTGATGAAAGCCCTTTGATTTTCTCCCATGCTTCGTATTTTGCAGTGGCCACGAAGTCAAAAAAACCGGGTTTGTCACCGGACACGTCTCCTGAAGAACCCTGTTTGTACAAGGCATAAAGCTGTAGCAGCGTGTCGTTATCGGGCCGTGATGCCAGTGATTTGGACGCGGCGATTGCTTGTTCAAACAAGGAATTTATCTCTGTCATCCGGTTATTCTCCATGGTTGTTCATACTGATTGGTGCAAACGAATTGTAACAGCATGGGAACTGTTTGTTATTCTGATAAGATTGTAAGACTCGCTCACACATTGCACGAAGGGTTTGGAGGACATCTATGAACTACTTTATTACCGGCGGAACCGGCTTTATCGGTCACAACCTGATTGGCGAATTGCTGAAGAAAAAGAAGAGCGCCACACTTTATGTATTGGTCCGCAAGGGCTCAAAAAAGAAGTTTGAGACGAAGAAGAAAGAGTGGGGCAATGCGTCTAAACGCGTCATTCCCATCACTGGTGACCTGACCAAATCCATGCTGGGCATACCTGCAAAAAAGAGGCGGGAACTGGAAGGCAAAATTGACCACCTTTTCCACCTCGCAGCTGTCTATGATCTGATGGCAGATGCTGAAAGCCAGATTCGTGTAAACGTGGATGGAACACAAAACACCGTCAAGTTCGCAGAGAACATCAAGGTGAAACGGTTTCATCATATGAGTTCAATTGCTTCCGCCGGCCTGTATTCGGGCGTCTTCCGGGAAGATATGTTCGAAGAGGCTTACGGGATGGACAATCCCTATTTTAAGACCAAGCATGATTCCGAGGGTGTGGTCAGGCACGAGTGCAAGGTGCCCTGGCGTATTTACCGGCCGGGCATTGTTGTCGGACATTCGGAAACCGGCGTCATTGACAAGATCGACGGCCCTTACTACTTTTTCAAGCTGATCCAGAAAATGCGCAAGATGATGCCGTCCTGGATGCCAACGCTGGGTATAGAAGGCGGGCGAATCAATATCGTACCGGTGGATTACGTGGTGGATGCGACGATACATATCGCCCACAAGCCCAGGCTGGATGGCAAGTGTTTCCACCTGACCGATCCAAAGCCCAAACGCATCGGCGAAGTGCTTAATATGTTTGCCAAGGCCGCGCATGCTCCGGAAATGACCATGCGTATCGATGCCAGGATATTCAATTACATTCCCATGGCGATCAAACAGGGCTTAAAGATGTTGCCGCCCGTGCGGCGTATATCCAACCAGGTCATGAAAGACTTTGGCCTGCCGCCTGACATGATGAAATTCGTCAATTACCCGACCAAGTTTGATAGTCGTGAAACCGAACGGGCCCTCAAGGGCAGTGGAATCATATTGCCGAGGCTGGATGATTATGCCTGGCGTTTGTGGGATTACTGGGAACGTCACCTCGATCCTGATCTGTTCATCGACCGTAGTTTACGTGGCCATGTACGTGGCAAGGTGGTGGTTGTTACCGGCGCATCCTCAGGAATAGGACACGCGACAGCCGTGATGATGGCAAGGGCCGGGGCAAAGGTCATACTGGTTGCCCGTGGTGTAGAAAAGCTGGCGGAATCACTTGATGAAATCGAGGCACTGGGGGGCAAGGCCTGGACCTATCCCTGCGATATCAGCGATCTTGCTGCCTGTGATTCCCTGATAGACCAGATTACGGAAGACCATGGCGCGATCGACATACTGGTCAATAATGCCGGACGATCCATACGTCGTGCCATCGCGCAATCAACCGACCGCTTCCATGATTTTGAACGCACCATGCAACTGAATTACTTTGGTTGTCTGCGTCTTATCTTGCGGACATTGCCGGGAATGTCGGCACGCAAGACCGGGCAGGTCATTAATATTTCCTCCATCGGCGTATTGACGAATTCACCACGCTTTTCGGCCTATGTGGCATCGAAAGCTGCCCTGGACGCATTTTCGCGTTGTGCTTCGGCTGAGTACAGCGACACGGGAATCACGTTTACCACCATCAATATGCCGCTGGTGCGCACGCCCATGATCGCCCCGACCAAGATGTACGATAACGTCCCTACCATTACATCGGACGAGGCGGCTGAGTTTGTAAAGCAGGCGGTTATTTACAAGCCACAGAGAATTGCTACCCGGATGGGGATTTTCGCGCAGATGCTGCACGCGGTAGCACCCAAGATATCGGAAATCGTTATGAACAGCGCGTTCCGGATGTTCCCGGATTCATCGGCGGCCAAGGGTATTTCCGAAGATCAGCAGAAGGCATCGCAGGAGCAGGTCGCCTTTGCCAGTCTGATGAAAGGTATTCATTGGTAAAATGCAAAGCGGATTGAACATCATCCCGAATGAATGTCACCCCGAATGAACGTCATCCCGAAAGAACGTCACCCCCGAATGAACGTCACCCCCAAATAAACGTCATCCCCGCGAAAGCGGGGATCTCCCAACGCTCCCGTTTTCGAGAATTCGCGCTGGAAAATCACTCGGAGTACAGCGCCTTCTGGATTTGTGCGGCCAAGTTTTTAGCCTCTTTCTTAACGCGCCCGGTGTCAATCGTCAGGATTTCTTTATCCTTCATCAATACCTTTCCATCGACCACTACGGAAGTTACATCCTGTTCATCGGCGACATACACCAGGTGGGATATCACATTGTAAGTTGGTACAAAGTGCACGTCGTCGAATGACACCTGGATGATGTCAGCACGTTTGCCAACGGCCAGCGAACCAATGGAATCGCCCATACTAATGGCCTCGGCACCACCGAGTGTGGCCATGTTGAGTACGGTGCTTGCGGGTAAGACTTCCGGGTCCATTTGGTCTACTTTTTGCAGCAGGGCAGCGAGGCGGATTTCCTCCCACATATCCAGGTCATTGTTGCTGGCAGCGCCATCTGTACCCAACCCGACATGGATGCCGGCCTGTAACATTTTAGTCACCGGTACGATGCCGGCAGCGGTTTTCATATTCGATGTCGGGTTGTGGATGACGCCGACATTGCGCTCGGCCAGGATTGCAATTTCGGCATCTGTGGGCCATACAACATGTGCTCCGACGGTGGGTGCATCAAAAAAATCAATGGAATCGTATAGCTCGATACTGGTCGTGCCATAGGTTTCCCTGGAGTGCTGTACCTCGTAGGGTGATTCAGACATATGGACGTTAATGGCCACGCCAGCATCGATAGCTGCATCGCGTACCGCACGCAGTTGCTCGGCATTCAGCGTGTAATTGGAGTGTGGGCCGAATACGGGTGTAATTCGTGAGTTTTTACCCTTCCAGCGATCAATGAACGCGAGGCCTTTTTCTATGGAGTCGGCCGCGTTCTCTGCATCCGGGCTGCGCTGGTCGATCACGGTGGCAGATATCACAGCCCGCATTCCACAGGATTCAACGACCTCAGCGGTAATGTCGGCGTAGTAGTACATATCGACGAAGGTGGTGGTGCCACCACGGATCATTTCCCAACAGGCCAGTTCTGTGCCGATGCGGACAAACTCGGCATCCACAAACTCGACCTCTGCCGGGAAGATGTAGTTGTTAAGCCATTCCAACAGCGCCATGTCTTCGGCCACACCGCGCAACAGGGTCATCGCCGCATGTGAGTGGCCGTTGATCAGACCAGGCATGACAATACGGTTGTCACCAGGCAGCGTGGTCGCTGATTGATACTTTGAGGAAATTTCACTGGCGGGGCCGATGGCAATGATAAGGCCCTCATCCACGGCAACGGCCGCATTCTTATAAACAGTTCCATCCGCTGTCATGCTGACGATGTAGTCGCCCTCAATAATCAGATCGATGGCTTGCCTGTGCTTTTTCGGTGCCACCTCGGAGGTTTGCGCCGTAGAGGTACAGGCCTGCAGAAACAGGCAAGCGGAAATGATCAGGGGCGCAAATGCGCCGCGAGTAGTTTTATTGAATTTCATTGGTGAGTTTTATCCTGCCTTGCGATCGTCCAGCAGGTCATCCAGGTCTTTTAGTACGCTGCAAAGGTTACGTGCTATTGGTGCATGACTTGATTGCCCTTCACCAATGCTTATGTCCAGGGTGCGGTCTTCATCTCTCAGTAAATCCATGTTCAGGGACATACCATGTCGTTCCAAAATCGGACCAAGCTCGCCAGATCGGGCCAACAGGTCCTGGCGGCTGGCCTGGTAGGCGTGTTCACACAATGCTTTACGGTCGGCATAACTGAAGATATTGGTGAAGAAGACCGCCTCGTCGTCGCGGTCCGGCTCCAATAAGATAAGATCCGCAAATGGGTGGCTGCTGTAGTATTTCCTGAAACCGGCTTCCATGCGCGACTGGATCAGGGCACGAAACGTCTGTGACAATATCAGTGGTAAGCCGCCCTTGGTCAGCCTCTGGTCAGAAACTTCATCGTTTTGACCAGGCGCGCCGGCATCGAATGGAACCAGTGGGTTAACACCGATCAGAAAGTCGGTGCCTTCATCCAGCGCAGCCGAAGCATGCAGAGTGCGTCGCAACGCACCATCAACATAAAAATGCCCGTTAATCTCAACCGGCGGATAAAGGCCCGGCAACGCGGCGCTGGCTTGCACTGCGCGCGAGATGGTGACATCGCGGTGTTCCTCGCTGCCAAAACGCACCGCCGTGCCGCTGTCCAGGTCCACCGCCACGATGTATAGCTGGCAATCAAGATCATCAAATTCGTTGCTGTTGCCCGTGAGCTTGAAAGCCTGCTCCAGAAAGTCATGCAGGGATTCATTGTCAAAGATGCCACTGGGCACTGCTTTCCCCAGTTCGGCGATCAGTTGTGAGATTACGGATTGGCCGGGGTTCTTAATCAGGCCAAGCAGTGTTTCGGTCAAAATTCCCGGCAAGCTGGTGACTCTCTGGAAATATTCACGGTAGGCCGGTTGCAGGAAGCGCTCGGGCTCGAATTTCAGGCTGGCGTAATCCTTGCTCAGGAAAATCCGGCACAATTCCTCGGTTGAAATCCCGTTGGCCAGACTTGCGGCGATAAGTGCACCGGAGCTGACACCCACGTAGGTATCCAGATGGTGCAGCCTCAGGCCGTTTATGCTCTCATCGATTGCACGCAGCGTTCCCAGTTCATAAATAGCACCAACAGGGCCTCCACCAGCAATTGCGAGACCGGTTTTGGATCGGGGTTGCGTCTGGTTAGGAGCCTGAGCCTGGTGTATTGTGAGCATATTGGGGAGCCTGTGTGTAAGCCGATAATTTTAACGGTGCAGCTAATGATTGACCAGTCTGATTAACTAAAAACAGACTTTCAGAAGGAGTGAGTAAATGATTGAGTTGAATGACAAGGCCCCTGATTTCACGCTGCAAAGTGACAACGGTGATGATTACCACTTGTCAGCACATGCGGGTGAGCGGGTGTTGCTGGTTTTTTACCCCGGTGACAATACACCTGTCTGCACCCGCCAATTGTGTGAATACCGTGACGGCATCGAGTCATTCGCGGAGCTGGGTGTCGATGTGGTCGGTATCAGTTCCGATGACCTCGAGTCTCACCAGGCTTTCAGAAGCAAGCATGACCTGCCGTTTGTATTGCTTTCCGACCCGGATCTGAAGGTGGCGAAACTATACGGTTGCAAAGGTGCGCTTGGCATGAAACGGGCGGTATTTCTTGTCGATGAAAAAGGCCTGGTGCGTTATGTGCACGTAGAGGCGCTGGCTCTTTTCCGGCGCAGAGCGGAAGAGTTGCTGGAGGCAATCCGGGAACTTGATGAGGACGGGTGATTTTGAAAAAAAATGCCGCACTCCTGAGACAGGCCCTGACCGATAGCCATAATCTTGCTTCCCGGCTGGATGCACCCGGGTTCCCGCTGGTGGAACTGGAACTGGTGCAGGCCTGGCAGCGTGAACGCCTGGCGCAGAGCTACCAGAACTTGATAAGCCAGCAGCGCTATCGTGCCGCCGGTGATTTTTTCCTGGATGAACTTTATGGCGGCCTTCATTTTCGAGAGCGGGATCAGGAGATGGAGCGTGTATTGCCGGTCATGGTGCGGATGTTACGTGACGACATGATACTGGTACTGGCCGAGGCCTTTGAGCTGCAAGCCCTAAGTCTTCAGTTCGATATGGATATGACGTTGCAGTTTCAGGAATCAGGTTGGGACGATTTGAATACCGCACGCTATGGAGAGATCTATCGTGCATGCGGGCGGGCGCCTGAGCGTAAAAAACAGATTGAATTGATAGGTCGCCTGGGGTTGGAGTTGAACGAGCTGGTTCACCATCGCCTGGTTTTATGGCTGATCAGGACACTCAGGGGGCCGGCGCGTGCGGCGGGTTTTGGTTTGCTGCAGTCATTCCTGGAAAGTGGCCTGAACGCGTTTCGCATCATGGGTGACGGTACCGAATTTGTCGAAACCATCTGGCACAAGGAAGCTGAAGTTATGCAGCGGTTGTTTGAGGGCGATGAGGATCCGTTTAGGTAGGTAGTAGGTTAGGGGTCAGACTCAGGCTTCGCCTGAATCTGACCCCGGTTGGTCACACCGGTTAACTCTCGAAACTGCAACCAAAGTGCTCTTCCAGGTAACGGAAGATTTCCTGTTCGATGGGTCCTTTTAGAATCATCAGCATCAGGCCCAGGGTTGCCTGAATTCTGAGTTCACTGTCCTGTACGAGAATTTGACCGTGCACACCGGGGCGCTCGAAGTTGATGACCTCTTCATCCCAGCCGTAATCAATACCAAACTTTTCGGCCAGGTCGCGTGATAATTCATCAGCGGCGTTCAGTGCGTCTTTATGGCTGAGTTTGTGATATGCGTGAATATCGATGGTCGACATATTGTTCTTATTTCCTTGCGGGATGAGGCAGTGTAAACCAGTATCTCACGGCCTTTCCAGTCTGGTTATTTATTGATCTAGATCAAATGCGGGTAATTCAATCCATTTCAAATTTGTGCTTTTTATAAATGCAGATGTATGATGGCAGGTCTGTCATGCATATTTTAAGGGCGTGTTGGTCCGCAAGGGACCAAAATAATAGCCACCAAAGAGGATTTTTTCATGAATAAATCTGGTCGTTCTTCAACTCTTCCGTTTCTAATCCAGCCTCTCCTGATATCTATTTTTCTTGTTTTCATCCAATCGGCCTGGGCTGAAGATTTCAGTTTTCCGGGTCTGAGTGGAACCGTCACGGTATATGAAGACCAGTACGGGATACCTACTATTAAGGGGGATTCAGAATTGGACGTTGTCTTTGTGCAGGGTTACCTGCATGCAAGAGATCGCTTCTTCCAGATGGATTTCACCCGCAAGGGCGTGGCGGGCCGTGCAGCTGAATTGCTCGGAGAGGCGGCTTTGCCCTCTGATGTGCAGTTGCGGACCATTGGCCTGGGGCGTGCTGCTACCAAGACCTGGCCCGCTCTGGATGCAGAAACCAAGGGCTGGTTGCAGGCATACGCCAATGGCGTGAACACGTACCTTAACAACAACCCACTGCCGCCGGAGTATACGGTACTGGAGATTACCAAGGTTGATCCATGGACACCGCTGGACAGTATCCTGATCGGAAAGGGTCTGTCAGCCAGCTTCTCACTTGGGTTCGGTGACATTGATTCCACTATTAAGCTGGGCACCTATGCCGGTTATGGCGAAGCCATCGGGTTTAATGGTCAAGCCCTGTTTTTCGAGGACACCCACCGTTCAGCCCCACCGGATGACCGCGTGACGGCACCGGATTTTCTACAGTCCATGTCATCAGCAACTGAGTCTCGCACCGAAGCGGCCACCCGGACTGGTGAAAACAAACCTCGCATCGAAGTGATAGGAAGCCGTGACGTTTCAGAAGCCACGCTGGAACTGGCAAAAAACCTTCGCAGCAAGATCGATAACGCACCGCTGATGCAGAAGTATTTGCAGTCGCAAGAAGAGCCCAATGGCAGTAATGCCTGGTTGGTTTCCGGCGAACACACTGAAAGTGGCAACGCAATGATTGCCAACGACCCGCATCTGACCATGGACACGCCGGCCATCTGGTACGAAGCCCACCTGATCTTTGACCGGGACGGTGAAGAATGGCATGTCAATGGCGTCAATCCACCCGGCGCACCCGGTGCGTTACTGGGTTGTAACAGTGCCGCTTGCTGGGGTATGACCGTCAATCCTTTGGATGTCACTGATTTTTTCAGTGAAGAATTCCAGACCAATGCACTGGCTCTGCCTACACACACTTTGTATAAGGGTAACCCCGAACCCATCCAGCAAGTATTTAACTCCTGGTTCGTCAACGTGGTTGGTGACGGGGTTCCGGACAACATGGTCCGGGCAAAGGTGGGCTACACCGAGGGTGGGATTACCCTGGTTATTCCCCGCCGTAATGATGGTCCGGTATTAAGTATCGATGGTAATTCCGGGCTTTCCATGGCGTTCACAGGATTCCGCGACACACATGAACTCACCATGTTCCGTCAACTGGATCTGGCGAAAAACGTTGATGAATTCAGGGCAGCGCTGCAATATTTCGATACAGGAGTGCAAAACGTTTACTGGGCTGATGTAGAAGGTAGCATTGCCTGGTTCACAACCTCCGAAAAACCCATGCGCGAAGACCTGGCGAACTTCACCATTGTCGGCCTGCCTCCCTGGTTTATCCGTGATGGGACCGGTGCCGCGGCCAACGAGTGGCTGCCGGTGATGAACCCGCAACCGCAGCAGGCACTGGATTTCGAAATCCTGCCCTTTGAAGAAATGCCGCATATGGTCAACCCGGCAAAAGGCTTTGTAACCAATGCCAATAACGACCCGGTTGGCACAACGCTGGATAACGTCCCGTATAACCAGGTCAGACCCAACGGTGCAGGTTTGTATTATCTGAATTCACATTATCCTTCCTACCGGATGGGCCGGGTCGATCGTGAGATCAAGGCTATGATTGATTCCGGTGCGCCGATAGCAGTAGACGATTTCAAACGACTCCAGGCGAATGTGAACCTGCTGGATGCGGAACTCGTATTGCCAACCCTGATGGGCATTATGTCCCAGGTGCCGGTTCCACCGGGCTCGCCCATGGAACAGGCGCTTGATGTGCTCTCCACATGGGATTACAGCGCACACACCGGTATCGCCGAAGGTTGGGATGCCGGCGATGATCCGGAGATGGCGACCGAACCGGATGCAGATGAAGTGCGTAACAGCGCTGCAGCAACCGTTTGGGCCATGTGGCGTTCCATGCTGGTACAAAACACAATTAATGCAACTCTTGAGGCTTATGGCCTGGGTGACTACCTGCCGCCCAGTAGTCTTGCTTACAATTCATTCAAACACCACCTGGAGAACTACCCCACAGCGGGTGGCGTGGGTGCTTCCGGCATCAATTTCTTCTCGCTGGGGCTGGCTGAAACCGTAGCTGGCAGCCTGCAGATGGCTTTGGATAGATTGGCATCTGATGAGTTTGCACCGGCATTTGCCAATTCTACTAACGTGATGGATTACGCCTGGGGCAAATTGCACCGTATCGTGTTCAACCACACACTGAACTCCGATCCCTTCGATGTTCCAAACGGGGGCGGCTTTATGGATCTTGCCCCGGATTTGCCAGGATTAGCCCGACAGGGTGGTTACCAGGCAGTGGATGCTTCTTCGCATAGTGCGACTGCTGACAGCCTGAACGGATTCATGTTCGGGCACGGACCCAGCCGGCGTTTTGTCGCCGACATGGATCCTGTAGATGTGGATGCACAGGAGGTCATACCCGGAGGTCAGAGCGGCGTGTTCTACCATCCCAACTACTCCAGCCAACTGCCATTATGGTTGACCAATAGTTACCACAATATGGCATTGACTGAAGGTGAGGCCGTAGCTGTTTCAGTTTCAACGACGACATTCGGTCCTGTTACCGAAGCACAAGCTTCAGAAGAGGAGAGTAACAATGAGTAAACGTCTAATTTTGGTTCTCCTCGCAACACTGTTTGCAGTCAATGTAACGGCTGCACCAGTTGTATATCCCACTAACAAGGATGGCAGTATTGTCACCGGTGTGCTGACTGCTGATTTTGATCCGGCAGGTGGCGTGGCACCCATTCCTTCCAACCTGTTCTTTCTCGGCACCGATGATTTCACCCTGAACGTGCCGCTGTCGGAAGGCAGTGACCCGAATGACTACGGTAATCCGCTGGTGGCACTGAGTACCCTCGACGGTTTCAGTACTACAGAAAAATGGGTGACGACATTTACGTCCGAGCCTTACTCGCTCGATCCAGCTTCGATCATACCGGGCCAGACCGTGCGTTTGTTTGAGGTCAGCACCATATTCGGTACCATTGTGGCAGTAAGCGGTGTCGTGCGTGAATTGACACCGGGTCTCGAATTCGTTGCAGTAGCCAGTGGCAATACCCTGGCCATTATCCCGACCAGTCCGTTGAAGGAAATGACGACCTATATGGCCGTTATGACTGACGGTATCAAGGATACCCACGGCAATGATGCGACGCCTGACACGACTTATTTCCTGGCGAAGAGGACAGTTCCCTGGGTCGATGAAGAAGGTCACAGTACGGACCCATTGGTTGATGATGCAAGTGCGGCGAGCCTCGAAGGTCTGCGCCAGATGACACTCGGCCAGGAAACAGCAGCAGCCAGCATGGGCATTGATCCGGCAGATATCATTCTGAGCTGGACCGCACAGACCCAGTCCATTACACCAGTACTGAAAAATCTGCGTAGCATTGCCAGGCCGGCTCCTACCATAGTGGGCCCAACCGGCATGGATACATCAGTGGTTGGCGGTTTTGGACTAGCAGATGTATACGCAGGTATCATCACGGTTCCGTATTACCTGGGTGTTCCGAGCGTGGCAAACCCGATAGCCCCACTGGTAGATTTCTGGACAGCGTCACCCGGTGCGTACGTAGCACCCTTTGATGCCCTGGGATTGAATCCGGCATCGACATTTATTACGGTCGACAATCCATTCCCTGTGATTACCTCCATGCAGACCGTACCCCTGTTGATGGCCATACCCAATGAAAATAGCGGACATACGCGGCCTTCTGCCGGGTGGCCGGTGCTTATTTATGGCCATGGTCTGGGCGGTAACCGTTCACACTTGCTGACGGTTGCAGATGCAGCAGCAGCTGTGGGTTATGCAGTGATTGCCATCGATGCTCCGTTACATGGTATTTCACCTGATGACCCGACATTGGCACCGTTGTATATCGAAAATACTCCATTTGCTGATATCGCAAATGAACGTACTTTTGATGTTGATTACGTTAATAACGCAACTGGCGCACCCGGTCCTGACGGAATAGTAGATGGCTCCGGTACGCATATGATCAACCTCAGCAGCACTTTGACCAGCCGGGATAATGCCCGCCAGGGAAATGCTGATTTGTCGATCCTGGCGGTGACCATTCCATCGATCAGCTACAACGGTGATGCCTTACCTGACCTTGATGGCTCGACGATTCATTATGCCTCGAGTTCAATGGGCTCTATCCTGGGAACACCTTTCATTGCGACTGAGCCTACCGTCAGCAATGCTTTCCTGTCTGTCCCCATGGGCGGTCTGGCCAGGGGCCTGGAAGCGTCACCCACCTTCGGCCCATCCATTCGTGCAGGCTTGAAAGCGGCAGCAGGACTGGAACCGGGTACATCGGATTACGAGCAGTTTTTCATCGTATTCCAGACTGTGTTCGACTCAGGTGACCCGATTAACTGGGCTGCAGAAGCTTCACGCTACAACAACATAGTCCTGCATGAAGTGATTGGCGATACCGTACTGCCCAACTTCGTGCCCACCGCACCGTTATCCGGCACCGAGCCAATGATCCGCGCCATGGGGCTGACAGCTTACTCAAGCACTCAGACCAATCCTGATGGTCTGGACCTGGTTGGCCGATTTGTCCCACCAGCCCATCACGGTTCATTCTTAACCCCGGCCGGCGCGCCTGAGGCGACGGCTGAGATGCAGAAACAGATGGCATCTTTCATTGCCACGCTTGGAACCACTGTCGTAGTGACTGATGCATCGACCATGGCACCGGTTGTACAAATGGAGATGCAGCCTGTCTCGGACTTGAGTGAAAAGAGTGCGGGTAAGGATAAGAGAGCTACCAAACTGCCAAGCAAGCTTGGAACAATCAGCAGAAGTGGGCTGATAACAAGCCCCAACCGTCTGAACGACTACGAGTAGGGAGATGAACATGACTAGAGCAATGAATCTCAAGAAAGCACATGTACTGACGATGGCCCTGCTGGCGTTTGGTGCTACCAGCGCCAATGCCATTGAATTTAGAGGTGATGAGTGGTCCGGTAGTTTCGATACGACAGTCAGTTGGGGCGCGGCTTGGCGGGCCAGCGACCTGGATGAAAATAACGTCGGTCAAAGTTACCACAACCCTCTCGCCTTTACGTTGAGCAATGCCGAGCGGCGTGAGTTACCTGGCCGCTGGTCTCTCAACAATGATGACGGCAATCGCAACTATCCTGATGGCGGCGATATGATTTCAAATACAGTCAAGTTCACATCCGAGCTTGATATCAGCCGTCGAAATTATGGTCTATTTACCCGTTTTACAGGATTCTATGATTTTGAGAATGTAGACCAGGACTTCCTCTCGAAAGAAGCAGAAGAACGTGTAGGCAAGGATATCCGCTTACTCGATTTGTATGTCTGGGCCGAACACGAGGTCGGTGATCGCTTCCTGAACTGGCGACTTGGTCGTCAGGTTGTAAGCTGGGGTGAGTCCACCTTTATCCAGCAAGGTATCAACGTGATCAATCCCGTGGATGTATCCAGGCTTCGCGTGGCCGGTGCCGAGCTGAAAGAGGCCTTTGAAGGCGTCAACATGCTTTGGGGCACTATCGATCTTACACCGAGCCTGGCGCTGGAAGCGCTGGTCATGTTTGAACACAGGGAGATTATCCCGGATCCGGCAGGTGCTTATTTCAGTACCAATGATATTGCGACACCGGGTGGTTCCTATGTCATGCTCGGTTTCGGTGCGCCGGCCCAGCCAGTGATCAACCCTGACCTGTTCGCCACGGTTTGTCACGATGGCAACTATAATGCTTCCGATTCATTGCTGCCACCTTCATTGGTAGCGGTTGGCTGTGGTGTTGCACCAGGACGGACAGATACCCGCACTGCCAGTGACAGCGGACAATATGGTGTTGCGTTACGCTGGTTTGTTGAAAGCCTGAACTCGACGGAGTTTGGTTTCTATTATCTGAACTACCACAGTCGCCTGCCGTTGATCAGTGGAATATCCGTCACAACACAAGCTGTTAGCAGTGGCCGTTACTTTACCGAGTACCCCGAAGACATCCACCTTTTTGGCGTCAGCTTCAACTCCAATATCGGCACCTGGGCACTTGCAGGCGAAGTCAGTTATCGTCCCAATGCCCCGCTACAATTTGACGATGTTGACCTGCTGTTTGCGGCACTGACTCCTTTAAACCCGCTAATCCCTGCACCGGTGCTGCGCTTCAAGAGCCAAATTGGTGAATTTGGTCCTGGTGAAGAAATCCGCGGCTGGGACGAGCATAAATCCTGGCAGGCCCAGGCAACGACCACCAAGCTGTTTGGCCCCAACAATTTCCTGCGGGCTAACCAGATCGCCTTTGTTGCCGAGGCCGGTTTCAATTATGTATCCGACCTGCCGGACAAGGAATACCAGAGATATAACGGTCCAGGTACCGATCTCGGTGGCGGGGCTGATTACCTGACAGGAGACTTCCGTAATCCGATGACCGAGCCGGATGGTTTTGCAGATGATTTCAGCTGGGGTTATCGCCTGCTTGCACGCGCTACCTATAACAATGCAATTGGCGCCGTGACTGTTTTACCGAGAATTGCCTGGGCACATGACGTCAGCGGTACAACCCCCGGACCAGGTGGCTCGTTCATTGACGGACGCAAACAAGTAACCTTGGGTTTAGCTTTCAATTACCTGCAGAAGTGGGTATTTGACCTGGCCTATACTAATTATTCGGGCGGTGGAAAGTACAATCTGTTGTATGATCGGGACTTCTATGCCGCCAGTGTCCGTTACTCATTCTGATCGCCGGAGAAACTTATGCGAACTTTTACAAAAATTACACTTTCACTCTGCATTGGTCTGGCCATTGGTATTGGGCAGGCAGTTGCAGGCCCCAAGCCTGATCAGATTCATCGTCTGAGCGAAGATCTGACACCCATGGGCTCCGAGCGGGCCGGTAACGCTGAGGGCACGATTCCTGAATGGACCGGGGGTATTACAACGCCACCGGCGGAATACAAACCTGGCGATCATCACCAGGACCCGTTTAAGGATGACAAACCGTTATTCCGGATCACCGGTACAAACTACCAGGACTACGGCGACAAGCTGAGCGTTGGTCAAAAAGCCACTTTTGCGAAGTATCCTGATACTTATTTCATGGATGTTTACCCTACCCGGCGAAGTGCGTCGTTTCCACAACGTATCTATGAAATGACCGCCAAGAACGGCAGCACGGCCACACTGGCTGAAAACGGCGAAGGTGTATTGGCTGCCGCTGAAGGCTTCCCGTTCCCATTCCCGGAAAATGCCTACGAGTTGATGTGGAACCACAAGCTCAAGTTCAAGGGCTCTGGCGGTGTGCGTTACAACTCGCAGATCGCGCCCACTGCGAAAGGTAAGTATTCAGTGACAGTGATTCGTGAAGAACTATTGGGCCTGTACTACAAGCGTGGCGTTACCATTGAGGAAATTAACAATATCCTGTTATACTTCTTCCAGGAAGTGGAGTCTCCCGCCAGGCTGGCAGGCAACATCCTGCTGGTGCACGAGACGCTGAACCAGATAGAACTGCCACGCCAGGCATGGATTTATAATCCGGGTCAACGCCGTGTGCGTCGTGCACCCAACGTGGCTTATGACAACCCTGGAACAGCCTCCGATGGTCTGCGCACCAATGACATGACAGACATGTTCAATGGCGCGTTGGACCGCTTTGACTGGAAACTCATCGGAAAAGAGGAAATGTATATTCCATACAATTCCTACAAAGCACATGCTGAAGGCGTGACCAATGATGAATTTATTCGGCCGGGCCACCTGAATCCGGAATTGATGCGTTATGAACTGCATCGTGTCTGGGTCATGGAAGCCGATCTGAAAGAAGGTATGCGGCATATCAATGCCAAGCGCACCTACTACCTGGATGAAGACAGCTACCAGATTGCGCTGATTGATCACTACGATGGGCGCGGACAATTGTGGCGTGCGTCGGAAGCACATGTAATCAACTATTATGATGTCCCGACAATCTGGTCCACTTTAGAAGCTCATTATGATCTCCAGTCCGGTAGGTATGTAGCACAGGGTTTTGATAACACCACAGCGGTCAATACTTTCAATGTAGAGATGCAGGCTTCGCAGTTTACGCCGCAGGCACTTCGCACACGCGGTCGCCGCTAAATAGAAGACTTAAAAAGGCCAGCATTTGCTGGCCTTTTTATTACCGCGTAGTATTCCCTGGTGTTCCTTCGAGGTAATATTGTCATGTTCAGATCAATCAAAACCCTTTCTTTTCTTTGCACCGTCTTCGTCGGGTGCACTTTGGTTCAGCACGCCTCCGCAGATACATGCCTGGATGTCGAGTATGCGGAACAAATGCCGCTGGCCACTGAATCCATGTTTCTTGATGTCACCAGTTATGGAAGAACGCTTATTGCGGTTGGTGAACGCGGGCATGTTGCACTTTCCAGGGATGGTAAAACCTGGCAGCAGGCTGAACACGTCCCTACACGGTCAACCCTGACATCGGTGTTCAATATCGGGGAACGAGTGTGGGCCGGCGGGCATGATGCCACGATCCTTACCTCCGGGGATAGTGGTCAGACATGGACCCTGCAGTTCTGCGAACCGGACCGGCAGCAGGCGGTGATGGATATCCATTTTACCGATGAGAATAACGGCGTGGCCGTCGGTTCCTATGGTTTGTACCTGCGCACGAGTGATGGCGGCAAGAACTGGGTGCAGGCCACGGTTGACACGGAGATTGACTATCACCTGAATAAGCTACTTCAATTCGACGGTGGGAAATGGATGATCGCAGGCGAAGCCGGGTATTCCTATCGCAGCAATGATGACGGCGAAACCTGGGAAGCCATTGAAATGCCTTACCAGGGTTCCATGTGGGGGGCTTTGAAAACCAGCGACGAATGCGTCATGTTTTTTGGTCTTCGTGGCCATGCAATGGAAAGCTGCGACTTTGGCACAAGCTGGGCTGAACTGGAAACAGGTTCGGAATCCAGCATTTCAGGAGCGGCCGAACAGGATGGCCTGGTAGTGCTGGCCGCCAATAGCGGCACCCTGTTGATCAGGGATGAAGGCGGTATTTTCACGACTTATCACCATTCCAGCGGAGGGGATTTCGCCGCAGTTCTTCCTCTTGATGACGGCTATTTCCTGCTGGTAGGCGAAGACGGTGTGCATAGGTATCCTGAAATAGTTGAGAAGGGAGATCGCAATGACTGATTCAACAAACACGCGCCTTCACAACATAGCCACCTTCCTGATCAACAACCGCTATGGCATCGTAGCGCTTTTCCTGGTTATCACCATTGGCATGATGTTCGCGATGTCGCAGTTGCGTATTGAAACAGGATTTAAAAAGCAGTTGCCACTCAAGCATGAATACATGCAGACCTTCCTGCAGTATGAAAAAGATTTCGGTGGTGCAAATCGCGTACTGGTGGCCCTGGTGGCGCGTGATGGCAATATGTTTACACCGGATTTTTTCGAGGCTTTCGAGGACATCACCGACCAGGTGTTCTTTATTCCGGGTGTTGACCGCGCCAGTGTGCGTTCGATTTTCACACCCAATGTCCGTTTTGTTGAAATCGTGGAAGACGGTTTTGCAGGTGGCAATGTCATTCCTGCAGACTACGCGCCCTCAGCGGAAATGTTCGAGCAGGTGCGTTCAAATATCGTCAAGTCAGGTGAAGTAGGCCGCCTGGTTTCTGCCGATTTTTCCGGTGCCATGGTCTGGGCCAACCTGTCGGAGGAAAACCCCCAGACAGGTGAGAAACTGGATTACCGTGAAGTGGCGGCGGAATTGGAAGCCATTCGTACAAAATATGAAGGCGAAGAATTCACGGTTCATATCATCGGTTTTGCCAAAATCGTCGGTGATATATCCGATGGTGCCCAATCGGTTATCTGGTTTTTCCTGATCGCGTTGGTGATTACAGCCACTCTGCTGTATTTATATTCCCGATCCATCTGGCTCACTGTGTTGCCGCTGACCTGTTCACTGGTTGCGGTGATTTGGCAAATGGGTACGCTGAGCCTGTTGGGTTACAGCCTTGACCCGATGAACATTCTGACGCCGTTCCTGATTTTCGCCATCGGTGTCAGCCATGGTGTGCAAAAAATCAGCGCCTGGATGGTGGAAAAAGAATTTGCCGGCCGAACGCCCGATGACTGGGTCAAGAGTGGGGTACACACGGCTGAAGATATGCGGCAGATTCCACGCCGGTCGCCAATGCACGGTTCGCGCGAGACCATCAAGAAATTGCTGGCCCCAGGCGTCATCGCCCTGGTCTCCGACACGATTGGTTTCCTGACCATTCTGTTTATCAGTATCCGTATCATCCAGGAACTTGCGATCACCGCCAGTATCGGTGTTGCGGTCATTATCCTGACCAACCTGCTGTTGCTACCCGTGTTGCTATCCTGGGTACAGTTGAGTAACCCTGAGAAATACCGCGAACGCATGCTCAAAAAGGCTTCCGGTAAAAATCTCTTATGGGATTTCCTGGCCAGTTTCACCGAGCCCAAGCGGGCGGCCTGGGCGATTGCCGTGTCCATTTTGTTATTTGTGGTCGGTATCTGGAAGGCCCAGGATATGAAGATCGGGGATTCCGAGGTTGGTGTGCCGGAGTTACGTCCCACGGCACGTTATAACCTGGATGCGGTTCTGATCTCGCAACGCTTCGCACTCGGAGTAGACGTGCTCACAATCGTTGCTGAAACCATCCCGAATGCCTGCACCGAAAATTACAACGTCATGGAAACCATGGACCGTTTTGCCTGGGATCTTGAAAACGTAGAGGGGGTACAGAAGGTCATCACATTGCCGAAAGTGGTCAAGGTGGTCAATGCAGGCTGGAATGAAGGCAATATCAAGTGGCGTATATTACCCCGTGATAATTATGTATTACGACAGGCCTTGAGCAGTATCGATACCGATACAGGTCTGCTCAATTCAGATTGTAGCGCGATGCCGATCATGGTGTTCACCACCGATCACCGGGCGGAAACGATCGCGCGTATCGTACAGCGTGTAAAAGAACTGCGTGAGGAACTCGATATCGGTGACGTCAGCTTTGAGCTGGAACATGAGGTGCTGGAGGAACTGGCCTCTGAAGGCGAGGTAACTGCCGAGAAATTAAAATTCCGCCTGGCCACCGGCAACGTCGGTGTCATGGCTGCAACCAATGAAGATATTGCGGCCGCCGAGAAGCCCATGTTGGCACTGGTGTTTGGCTCTATCATTATTCTCTGCCTGATAACTTACCGGACGATACTGGGTACGTTGTGCATCGTGCTGCCTTTGGTAGTCGTCTCTACGCTCGCGGAAGCCCTGATGGCAACGGTCGGTATTGGCCTCAAGGTAAATACCTTGCCGGTGGTTGCACTGGGCGTCGGTATCGGTGTGGATTATGGAATATATATCTATAACCGGCTGGACATTCATCTCAAGGAAGGTTACGAGTTACGCGAGGCCTATTACCGAACCCTGCTGCTGACGGGTCGAGCCGTTATTTTCACCGGTTTCACACTGGCGGCCGGTGTTGGTACCTGGACCTTCTCAGCACTGCAGTTCCAGGCGGATATGGGTATCCTGCTGTCATTTATTTTCCTTGCAAACATGGTTGGCGCCATTGTGATTTTACCCGCCCTGGTTCGCTGGTTGATGATGCGTGACAGAGAAACTGTCGTCGACAAGCCCGTCAACACGTCAGCCACTGCAGAAGCTTGACGGTTTCCGCATGGGATGGATCAACCGGAGAAATCTCTCCGACCTGCGCGGCGTGATGCGTCTGGCCGTGGAGGCAACGGTTGGCGTGACTGATGTGGTTGAGAAAATGCATCATACGATCCAGCTTGGGCACCTGCCCCTGGGTGCTTCACGTGCCGACAATACCCGTGGCCTGACCGGTCTGGTGTATCGCGGTATTCGTGGCACGACCCGTCTGGTAGGTAAAGGGCTCGATGCAGGTTTGGCACCGGTTACCGACCTGCTTCCGGAGGACGCCTCCAACACCACCCGTGATGCTTTCGTCTCGGCGATCAATGGCATGTACGGTGACCACCTGATTCAAACAGACAATCCACTCGCTATTGATATGAGCCTGCGATATGAAGAGCAGGCAGTGGTAACCGGAAAGGTGCTGCTGTTGGTGCATGGCTTGTGTCTAAATGATGACCATTGGACCCGCGATGGTCACAATCATGGTGAAGCACTGGCTAACGACCTTGGTTATACACCGATTTACTTGCGCTATAACACGGGTTTGCCTGTTGCAGATAGCGGACGTGATTTAGCTGACTTACTGGAGAGTGCACTGCAAGACTGGCCGCTTCCCGTGAGCGAGCTTGCAATCGTGGGGCACAGTATGGGCGGGCTGGTTTCAAGAAGTGCCTGCCACCATGGCAGCCTTGCCGGTCACGATTGGCTGCAACACCTTCACAAGCTGGTTACCATCGGTACACCGCACCACGGTGCGCCGCTTGAGCGCGGTGGCAACTGGCTTGAGTATGCGATGGATTTCAGCCCCTATGCCACACCGTTCACTCGTATTACTACCAAACGCAGCGCAGGTATAACCGATCTGCGCCACGGCAGCATTACCGATACGATGCAGGATTTTGTACCACTCCCGGAGAATGTTGAGTGTTATGCGATGGCTGCCACGCTGGGCAAAAAACGCGGTCATGTTGGTGAGAAACTGATCGGTGATGGCCTTGTGCCTCTGGATAGCGCGCTTGGACGACACAAGGATCCAAACCGTACATTGCTGTTCCCCGAACACCACCAGTGGGTCGGTTTTGAAACCGGGCACCTCAAGTTGCTGGGTGATCCTGAAGTCTACGCCCAGTTGCACGAGTGGTTTAAATAACAGCTACACTGCATTTCATGATAAGCAAAGGTATCAGCCTCACTAAACCCGGCACCCATCACCTGACCCTCATTGCGGCCCTGTTATCAATGCTCGGGCCGTTCTCCATTGATGCCTATCTGCCCTCATTTCCGGCTATCGAGCTGGAGTTCGGTATCAGCCGTGCCATTCTTTCGCAAAGCCTGGGTATTTACCTGTTGGCTTTTGCATTTTCAACCTTGTTCTGGGGCCCGGTTGCCGACCGTTTCGGTCGCCGCCTGGTGATCCTGATCAGCATGGCTCTTTATACGCTGGGTTCTATTGGCTGCGCCCTGGCGGATAGTGCCGAGACTTTTTTCCTGTTACGTGTCGTGCAGGGCCTGGCGGCCAGCGGTGGATTTATAGCCAGTCGTGCCATGATCCGTGATGCGCATGATGCCGAATCCGCACGCCGCGCCATGTCGCAGGTGATGCTGTTATTCGCACTGGCACCGGCCATCGCACCGGTACTGGGCAGCTGGTTACATGAACACTTTGGCTGGCGCAGCATTTTCTGGTTTCTGAGCGTTTATGGCAGCATGATGTTTTTTATGGGGTTTTTTATCAAAGAAACGCTGGCTGATGAACACCGTCAATCGATAAATCCTGCCAGAGTTATCCGGGTCTATATCAGCGCGCTGATGCACAAGCGGTTTCCCGCGTTGATATTCAGTGTGTCGTTTGCCTTTGCCGGCCTGTTTCTCTACATCGCGGGGGCACCGACGGTGATTTACGATTTCCTCGGCCTTGGCAACGATGATTTTGGCTGGTTATTCATCCCCATTGTGGCCGGCCTGATGCTGGGTGCTGCCATCTCCAGTCGGCTGTCCCACCGTTGGCCGGCGCAGCGCACCATCACGGTCGGGTTCGGGGTGATGATCCTGGCGGCGGCGCTTAACTTGCTTGATGTCAATTTGGCCAGTGCAGGCATCCTTGCGGTGATAGGACCATTGGTGCTTTATGTTGTCGGGCTTGCCTTGATAATGCCCGCTATTACCGTGCTGGCGCTGGATTGTTTACCGACCCACCGTGGCACAGCTGCCTCGATGCAGGGCTTTTTGCAAATGATTACCAACGCCATGGTGGCCAGTTTCGCGGTGCCATTGCTGCACGCGAGGTGGATGAACTTTGTGTTTGGTCAGTTTGTGTTTCTATTGCTGGCGGTGATGTTGTGGATCTGGCTCAGGCGGGATTCTGCCTGATTATTACCGCGCTCTGAGGCGTAAAACCTCTGATTCCAGCGGCGCCAATTCGATTTCAATTGTTGCCTTTCCATCTTCGATTAAAAGGTCATGAATATCACCAGAAAAAACCCCCTCAAATTGGTGATGGCCATCGGCCAGTTGCCACTCAGCAATCAATTCACCAGGTATTTTCAGCTTTAACCGGTAGTGCTTATCAGCTAAAAAGTTACTCACAACAATCAGTCTTTCATCTTTGCTCCAGCGAGCGAACGAGAAGAGAGCTTCATTGTAGTTTGTAGTGTTGGTGAGATTGTATTCGTGCAGATCGGTAAACTGGCCTGTAAGTGCCGGGCTGCTGGCGCTGAATGAGAGCAACTTCGTATAGAAACTTCGCAGCGATTTTTCCTGCTTAGTGAGTTGCCCGCCATCAAACTCGCCGTCATTCATCCAGCGCTGCAGGCTGGGTACGCCCCAGTAATCGAATATGGTGGTCCGGGTCGGATCACCAAAGCCCGCATCGCCTTCACCCGCTTCACCCAGGGCCTGGGCGTAATACAACATCGTGGGGGCTTTACCGACCAGGGCTGAAACCACCATTGCGGGTTTGCCTTTATTCGCATCACCGGCAAAACCGGGGCTGGCAATCCTTTGTTCATC